>JAEEGL016367718.1_pt1 | contig 28080 bp, 22 predicted proteins | sample 9134231 | NCBI WGS metagenome assembly JAEEGL01 (sample SAMN16246548, study PRJNA631951) | gut metagenome | biome: gut microbiome; feature: rumen; material: fiber-attached | host: Bos | place: Iran: Karaj | collected 2018-10
CTGACTACGGCGTATTCGTACCAAGTATCCCAGCAATAATCGAAAGCGGTCTTGACAAGGTCGGCGCAGCTGACTGGCTCAAGGGACTTATCCTTGACGGTATCGTTGCAGGTGTGGGCGCGGTTCTCGGCTTTGTTCCGCAGATGTTAGTTCTGTTCTTCCTGCTTGCTTTCCTTGAAGCCTGCGGCTACATGGCTCGTATCGCATTCGTACTTGACCGAGTATTCCGCAAGTTTGGTCTCTCGGGCAAGTCTTTCATTCCTATGCTTGTTGGCGTAGGCTGCGGCGTTCCCGGTATCATGGCTTCAAGAACCATCGAGAATGAGCGCGACAGACGTATGACAATAATGACAACAACATTCATTCCATGCGGAGCTAAGGTTCCGTTCATCGCAATGATCGCAGGTGCTATCTTCGGCGGTTCGCCTATCATTTCTGTATCAGCATACTTCATCGGTATGGCAGCTATCATCGTTTCGGGTATCATGCTGAAAAAGACAGCAATGTTCTCGGGCGAGCCTGCACCATTCGTTATGGAGCTCCCTGCATACCATATGCCTACTATGAGCAATGTTCTCCGTTCAATGTGGGAGCGCGGCTGGTCATTCATCAAAAAGGCTGGTTCTATCATTCTCATTTCCACAATTGTTATCTGGTTCCTGTCACGTTTCGGAACAATTGACGGCAGCTTCGGAATGCTTGAAGAGGATCAGCTTGACAGCTCTCTCCTTGCAGGCTTCGGCGGACTTATCGCATGGATATTCTCGCCTCTTGGCTGGGGCAACTGGCAGGCAGCCGTTGCTTCTATCACAGGTCTTGTTGCAAAGGAGAATATCGTCGGAACAATGGGCGTTCTCTACGGCGGCGGAGACGGCACTGTATGGGAGAACATCGGCGCAGTATTCACCAGCGTAACAGGCTTCTCGTTCCTTGTGTTCAATCTCCTCTGTGCACCTTGCTTCGCAGCTATCGGTGCTATCAAGCGTGAGATGAACAACGCCAAGTGGACAGCATTCGCTATCATTTATCAGTGCGGATTTGCTTACGCTGTCGCACTTATGATAACACAGTTCGGCAAGCTTTTCACAGGCGAGGCAAATATCATCGGTGTTATCGCATCAGTTATTATTCTTGCATTTATGTGCTATATGCTCTTTGTCAAGAAGTACCACGAGGCTTCAAAGTTCAAGGGCAATGTAAAGGTAAAGGCATAAAGGAGTGGTAATATGCTCGCATGGTTCGCTGACAATCTTGGAACTATCGTCGTAACTCTGATACTTATAGCTATTGTTGCGCTTATAATCGCAAAGATGATACGTGACAAAAAAAGCGGAAAGAGCAACGGCGGCTGCGGCTGTGGCTGCGAGCACTGTGCAATGCACGGGAAATGCCATAAGTAACAGAATAACGCCCTCAGTCATCTGGGGGCGTTAATTATGGATATATCAGGGTAAAATGGTGTTTCCGCAGACTAACTCACGAAAATGTTTTTATGTGTGTATGCTCATAATATAATATTTGATATTAGTATATACTAACAAAAATCCTTTTGCGCTTTTGTTGGTTATGTCAAACAGTTACAAATCAGTTTTTTATACCTTGACAACTGTAAGAATAAATGGTATTATAATCGTGTTATTAAATGCTAACTTTATGTTGGTATAGTAATTCAGTTAAGTGCCATTATTCCACGGCACTTGGTTTTAAATACTTATGTAGCTTTAACTAACTAAAAGGAGGATTTTATGAGCATAGTAATCGTAGGCGGCAATGACCGCATGGCAACACGTTATCAGGATATCTGCAAATCTTTCAATCACAAGTCCAAGGTTTTCACACAAATGCCTGCGGACTTCGAGAACAAGCTTGGTACTCCTGATCTTATGGTAGTTTTCACAGGTACCTGTTCCCACAAAATGCTTGGAGCAGTCAAGAAGAGCTCCGAGAAAAACGGCGTACCCGTTGAACACGTTCACAGCTCCAGCGTAAGTGCGCTGAAACAGCTGCTTACAGACATCAAGGGGCGTAAATATGTCCGAGCTTGAACGCAGAAGCATAGATAATGACCTTGCATTTCACAGCGCTCCCACACTTTTGGGAGTGAAATGCGCTAATCTCATTTCCTTTGACAGAAATGAGCGTACAATGGCAGAATATCTCCGTGAATTTACGGAAAAAATGTCAGTGTCGGGACTTTGTGCGGTACAGCTTTGCAAATGCAGGGAGCGTACACTTGTGTACATCTACAATGAAAAAATGCTCAGCGCATGGCTGGGTATGCCGCAGGTTCGGGACTTGCTTTCTGAGTACGGCTACACAGCGGATATGAGTATCAGGGAAAAGCTTGACTTGCTTGCGTCACGCATGAGCTGCGGCAGCTTTCCCCATGAGATAGGAGCATTTCTCGGGTATCCTGTGGGAGATATCCGCGGCTTTATCAGCAACAGCGGAAAGAACTGTCTGCTGTGCGGATACTGGAAGGTCTATGAAAACGCCGACAAAGCACGGCAGACCTTCAAAACTTATGATCGCTGCAGGGCAATCCTGTTCGATAGATTAAAATCAGGTCTGGACTTGTTTCAGGCAGTAGGAGGAAATATATGAAAACAGCAGTTATTTATTGGAGCGGCACAGGCAACACCGAGGCAATGGCTAAGGCGGCTGCCGAGGGTGCAAATGCGGAGCTTTTTGAGGTATCAGAGTTCAGCGGCAATGTTGCAGATTACGACGCATTCGCTTTCGGCTGCCCTGCAATGGGTGCAGAGGTGCTTGAAGAAGATACATTCGAGCCTTTCTTCACAGGTATCGAGGGCTCACTCAGCGGCAAGAAGGTACTTCTCTTCGGTTCATACGGCTGGGGCGACGGCGAGTGGATGCGCAACTGGTATGACCGTACAAAGGCAGCAGGCGCAGAGCTTATCGGCGACGAGGGCTTTATCGTAAACGAAGCTGCTTCTGATGATGATCTTGCAAAGCTTAAAGAGCTTGCAGCAAAGCTTGCATAAGGAGTTATAGAAATGAAAAAGATTACATCTGTTTTATGCGCAGCAGCCTGCGTTTTAGGTGCAGTTCCATTCACAGCAAACGCAGCTGACGGCGATAAGGTTTATGGCACAATGAATATCCCATATGCTGATTTTTACGCAGCAGAGCTGAACAACAGCGTTCCTGTTGACGCAGTTTCTTCCGCTACACAGAACAAGTGGAAGGGCAACGCTACAGGTAAAATGGGCGACGACGGAAAGTGGCAGAACGGCGGACTTGCAGCAGGCACCTACAATGCTGAGGGCGAAAACGGCGGCGGCAAGATACTCGGCGTTACCTATCCTGTTGAGATCACAAAGGCTGACCTTGAAAAGCTCAGTGATAAGATGAACTTCACAGAGCTCTCCGAGAAGCCAGTTGCTTACAAGCCTGTTACAGTTGAGAACGGCAAGGCTTCCTTCGGAAAGCTGGTTGACAGCAACGGCGAGGAAAAGCTCAGCGGCGAGATGACAGTATCGAGCCTTACAAGCTGGGGCGACTATCAGATAAATGTCAAGGGTATCCCTGCAAACTGCGACATCTACGGCGTTATCGTAAAGACCAAGGAGGGCACAGATTACGGTATGCGTGCTCTTGAGAATATCTGGAGAAACGGTCAGATAGCATGGGGCGCAGGCGTCAAGGAGAAGGAGCCTCACGGCAATACACTTTCCTCTGAGCACTACAAGTCCTCACAGGGCAAGACTATCACCGAAGTAACATTCATTACACTTAACGGCTACAGCACTCTTTCGGGACAGAACGGCTATCTTCCTTTGAAGTTTGCAGACAGCATCAAGGTGGAGAACGGCAAGTCTGGAAAGGGCAGTGTAACATTCGATAATTCTGCACTTCCTTCCGATTTCAAGGCAAAGGGCGAGGTCGCTGACGGCTTCACAGTTTCAGGCAACACCGTAAGCTACAACAACGCACAGCCGGGTAACTACACACTTACAGTTTCCGACGAGAACGGCAAGTACTCAGCTGTAAGAGGCAGCTTTACTCTTACAACAGACGCTATCCCTGTTAAGTATTCCGACGGCAAGCTTGTAGCTGCTGACGGAGCTTCACTTACAGACGCTGCAAACTACCTCAAGAACATCTCAGCTGTAACAGTCGGCGAAAAGAGATACGCAGCAGGCAGAAGAGGAGCAACTATCATCGACTCACAGACAGGCGAGATAAAGCTTGACGCCAAGTCGGGGGAGGAAAATGTATTCGACGGCTCGGGCAAGTACAAGCTCACTATTGAAGCAACAGGATATGAGAAGAACTATGAGTTCGAGATAGGCGCTGACGCTGCTGTTACAACTACAACAGGCGCAGCTACAACAACAAAAAGCTCAGCAACAACTACTAAGGCTGCAACTACTACAACAAAGAAGGCTACAACAGCTGCAAAGTCTGACAGCCCTAAAACAGGCGTAAACGGCGCAGCACTGCCTGTAACTTTCCTTGCACTTGCAGGAGCAACAGCGTTTGCATTAAGAAAGAAGAAAGACTGATAATTATTATTTCCATTCTAAAATATGACCTCTGCGGCTTATGCTGCGGAGGTCAAATACTGCAAAGAGGTAATTCTTATGTTATTTTTGACCGCTCTTTTTATAGCGCTCCTTATCGCTTTTTGTCTTGACAAGCCACTGAAAAAATGTCCTGCGGCATTTTATATTTCGGCGGCTGTCCTGACTGTAGCATCTGTAGTTATTACTCAGTCTGAAATAAATATTTCAAGCCGCTTTGTCCGCGATAACGTTCTCGGCATATTCTCACGGGGAGCTTTGGGTACAGCGTTCTGGGCAGTCGTCATGTGGGCAGGAGCACTTCCCAACGGCTCTGCACCGATAAAAAAGCTCATGCCCATACGCGGCGAATTATCCATAACTGCGGCTATACTTACGTTCTCCCATATCATCACATACGGAGTACAGTACATAACCGATCTCATCAAAGGCAGGACAGGCTCGGACTTTATTATCACAAGTATCGTATGCCTTGCAATGGTGCTGATTATGACACCGCTTACGGTGATGTCCTTCAAGAAGATACGCAAAAAGATGAATGCAAAAACATGGAAGAAGATACAGCGCTTTGCGTATATTTTCTATGCTTTTATCTATGTGCATATCCTTGTGCTTTTCGTGCCCAAGGCTCAGAAGGGCAGGGAGGGCTATTTCCTCAGTATCCTTGTATACAGCGCAGTTTTCATAGGTTATGCCGTAATGCGTATCAGAAAGTATTATATTGCCAATAAAAAGCCCGAAAAGAAGCTCGTTCCCAATACTGTATGTGCCTGTGCATTTGCCCTGCCCGTAGCTCTTCTGGGAGTATTGGCTCATAACAGCGGCGAAAATACATCGAAGCCCTCTGTAGTTACCGAGGAAAAGGCTGCAACATTTACATTTGCTCCCGAAACTACATCGTCTTCTGAAAAAGCTGTAACTACTGCAAAGGACGGCAAAAAGACCACAGAAACTACTGAAAAGGCAGATAAAGATACAAAGACTACAACAACATCGGCTGAAACGACCAAGAAAACGGACGAAAATAAAAAAGCAGAGGAAGAAAAGCAGGAGGAAAAGCATGAAGAGCAGGAGCACAATGACGAGCCTGCACAGGAGCAGCATGAAGAAGCTCCCGCTGCTGAACCTCAGCCTTCATACAAATACAGAAACGGCGAATACGAGGCAGAAGCCGAGGGCTATGCAGGAAAGGTACACGTAAAGCTGTCCATAGAAAATGACGCTATTACGAGTATTTCCGCGTGGGCTGACGAGGACGATCCCGAGTACTTCGGCGATGCAATGAACACCGTCATTCCGCAGATAGGCGCAAAGGTAAGCGCAGACGGCATAGACGCCTGCTCGGGCGCTACCTACAGCTCAAAGGGCATTATCGAAGCGGCGCGGAAGGCTCTTGAACAGGCGATGAACTGATATGAAACAAGAAATACAACTTTTTCCCGACATTAAGCTCATTTGCGGCGGAAAGCCTGATATTGCCGATGGAAATACACTTGAAATAAGCTTTTGTATCAGCGGAGTCTGCGAGTATTCCGTAAACGGCGAATACTATTACCTGACGGAAAAAAACTGCATTATTTCCCGTCATGATGAGCGCTCTGACTGCCATACCGCCTGCTCGTCGGATTACTGCGGCATCACGCTGATGATAGACTCGCGCTATAACGGCAGGGCTTTTGCGGAGCTCCTTGATATGCCTGATATACTGCGGAATATGCAGAGCTGCGGACAGCACATATTCACTGCCGACGAAACGGTACAGAGGCTGTTTTCGGAGATATACGATACCTCCGCAGCTTCTATGCTCAGAATAAAGGTGCTGGAGCTCCTTATGCTCATGGTGGAGAAAAGGTGCTCCGTCAGCGAAAAGAACAGGCGTATCAGGAAAGTCGGCAGCTTTATAAGCGAAAACCTGTGCGAGCATTATACTATAGCACAGCTTTCGCAGCTTTATGAGACTGACCAGACTACGCTGAAAAGCAAGTTCAGGCAGACCTTTGGCTGTCCCGTTTACACCTATGCGAAATACAGGAAAATGTTTCGTGCGGCGGAGCTTCTCAGGGATACGGACATGAAGATAATAGACATTGCCGAGGAAGTGGGCTACAGCAACGCCAGCAAGTTTTCAGGAGCTTTTCGCGGCGTAATGGGTAAAGCTCCCAAAAGCTTCCAAATGGAGCGCAAAAAGGCGAGAAAATTCAAAAAACGCCCTATATCGACGGAACTTGCGTATTAGCACGGTATACCAACTTTCACCCTTTAGGAGCGGAAAGAGCCTGTTATATATGGTATCATAAGTATAACGAAACCAAATCTTTCGACATTTTTACTGAGGTGATCTTATGAAATTCAATGATATCCCATGGAAAAAAATAGGTCTTTTTGCAGGCGGTGTGCTTTTCGGCACAGCAGGTATCAGAGTCCTTTCAAGCAAGGACGCCAAGAAGTGCTATACTCACGCTACTGCTGCTGTTCTCCGTGCAAAGGAAAATGTTATGGAGACCGTAACTACAGTCCGCGAGAACTGCGATGATATCCTTTCAGACGCAAAGGAGATAAACGAGCAGAGAGCAGCCGAGGAAGAAGCTGCCGTTATCGCAGACGAGTGCGAGGAAATAGCAGATACAAGCGAAGAATAAGCCAAAACAGACCGCTTCGACTGTCTGTTAGCAGGGGCGATGCTCACATCGCCCCGCAAATTTATGTTGAATTGACAGTCTATCAGGTCGCAGCGGCGGCCTGTTTTTATAGGAGGACAAAATATGAAATGTAAGATACTTCACGAAACCAAAGGGCGTATGCGAGTACGCTTCTGCATAAACCGCATGACGCTGAAACAGGCTGATACTGCGGAATACGCCCTGTCTGCCGTAGTCGGCGTCACAAGGGTTCAGGTCTTTGACCGCACCTGCGATGTGGTAATTGCATACAACTGTGACAGGGATAATATCGTACAGAAGCTTTCGTGTTTCTCTTTCGATGATGAAAAAAATATATCTCTTGTACCTGAGCAGACAGGCAGAAAACTGAACAAGCAGTATGAGGAAAAGCTGGCGGCAGTCGTTATAAGAAGATGTGTAAACAAGCTGATGATCCCTATGCCTATACGCCGTATAATAGCTGTTTGCAAGGCTGCAAAGTACATTTTTCGCGGACTGAAATGTCTGCTGAAAGGCAAGATCGAAGTGTCTGTACTTGACGCTACTGCTATCGGAGTTTCACTGCTCCGCGGTGATTTCAAGACCGCAGGCTCGGTGATGTTCCTGCTGAATGTGGGAGATATTCTTGACGAGTGGACGCACAGGAAGTCCATTGACGACCTTGCCCGAACTATGTCCCTCGGCGTTGAACAGGTGTGGACGAAAACTGCCGACGGTCAGGAAGTTCTCATGTCAGTGAATGAAGTTCGCAAGGGGGATATGATAGTAGTCAGAACAGGCTCAATGATACCTCTGGACGGCAAGGTAGTATCGGGCGACGCAATGGTGAATCAGTCCTCAATGACGGGTGAATCCGTGCCTGTTCACAAGAGCGAGGGTGCTTACGTCTACGCAGGTACAGTTGTGGAGGACGGCGAATGTATTGTCAGTGTCGAGAATACCGCAGGCGGCGGACGCTATGACCGTATCGTCAAGATGATAGAGGAGTCCGAGAAGCTGAAATCTGCCGCTGAGGACAAGGCTTCACATCTTGCGGATAAGCTTGTACCGTGGAGCTTGGGCGGAACGCTTCTCACCTATCTGCTGACGAGAAACGCCACAAAAGCATTGTCCATACTCATGGTGGACTTCTCCTGCGCCCTTAAACTTGCAATGCCTATATCAGTTCTGTCGGCTATGCGCGATTGCAGCCGCGCAGGAATAACAGTCAAGGGCGGACGCTTCCTTGAAGCTGTTGCGGAAGCCGATACCATAGTTTTCGACAAGACGGGAACTCTCACTCATTCAAGTCCGAGAGTTGCACAGGTCATTACCTTCGGCGGACGTGACGAGGACGAAATGCTGCGTCTTGCAGCCTGCCTTGAAGAGCACTATCCGCACTCTATTGCGAATGCAGTTGTAACTGCTGCGGCGGAAAGAGGGCTTGAACACGAAGAGTTCCACTCAAAGGTGGAGTACGTTGTGGCACACGGCATTTCAAGCATGGTGGAGAATGAGCGTGTGCTCATCGGCAGTCACCATTTTATCATCGAGGACGAGGGCTGTACTCCGCCCGATGAGCGTATTTTCAGGCATCTTCCCAAGGAGTATTCTCACCTTTATCTCGCTATCGGCTGTGAGGTAGCAGCCGTTATCTGCATAGAAGACCCGCTGCGTGAGGAAGCCGCCGATGTTGTGAAAAAGCTCCACGAATACGGCATATCACGGGTTGTCATGATGACAGGCGACAATGAGCGCACAGCAAAGGCTGTGGCTGAAAAAGTCGGCGTTGACGAGTATCACGCAGAGGTACTCCCCGAGGACAAAGCTGCATTTATACGCGCAGAGCACGAAGCAGGCCGAAAGGTAGTTATGATAGGCGACGGCGTGAACGATTCTCCTGCGCTGAGTGAAGCTGATGCAGGTATAGCCATAAGCACGGGAGCTGCCATTGCCAGAGAAATAGCAGATATAACCATATCTGCCGATGACCTGTATGCCCTTGTTGAACTGAAACGCATGAGCAATGCACTGATGAAGCGTATCGGCTGGAATTACCGTACTATTATCGGCTTCAACGGCGGACTTATAGGACTTGGAGTGCTCGGTGTGCTTCCGCCTGCGACCTCAGCACTTCTGCATAACGCTTCAACTCTTGCCATAGGACTTCGCAGCATGACAGAATTGTGATAAGATTTCCATGACGTTGTACTTATGTCGCTGCCGTTAATACAGCTTTTCTTAATTCCGCAGGTTTTCTACCAAGTGCTTCATAGGCTTCACCGACGCTGCTGAACCCAGCAACAGCCTTTTCCATATCCTTCCCTTCACAGCTTTACCAACGCTTCGCTCGTTCTGATAAGCGTGTGCGGTGTCAATGTGGCGGATGCCCATTTTAGATCTCAAGTAAAGCATTTCTTCGCCCAGACAGCGAACTTATAAGAACAGCAGCTCCCTTGAGGGAGCTGCTTCTGGAAATATGCTCCTTTGTACTTTACAAAGGAGCATATTTCGTGTATAATTATAGCAATTAAGATACTGAATGAGATATGATGCTGACGGGAAACAAGTTTTTAATATCATGAATGTATTATAAATTGTCCGTAGGGGGGATACAGGTTTGAACAATAAAGCAAAATCTTTCAAAAAAAAGCTGCTTATTTATTTTATGTTTTTTACCGCAGTCATCTTCACTGTGCTGTGGCTTCTGCAAACAGTTCTTTTGCAGAACTTCTATAATGGCATGGTAATTAGAAATACAATATCAGCAGCGAATAAAATAACCACTTTCAGCTCTGTCAGCGATTCCGGCAGTGCTCTTGATGAACTTTCGCGGGATAATTCGCTGCTTGTATATGTTACAGATACAGAGGGGAATATCCTCTATTCTGCCGATGAGTACAAAAAAGGACATATGATGTCTGATATGGAAGATCCCGACTTTAAGCAGGGAAAAGCCAAACGTCAGGACGGACATATGCATTACAGAGAACTGCCTGATAATTTTGAATATTTCCTTCAGGAGCTCATTTCCTCCGACAGCGGAGATGCTGAGCTGAAAACCGACCAGATGTATTTCTACGGCAAATATATAGATTATAGCGGCAGCGGAGATAAAGCGATACTCTATCTCGGAACTAACCTCAACGCAGTAGGCTCGACAGCACGTATCATACGCTTACAGCTTTTGATCGTTACATTCCTTTCCGTAGCCATCGGCTTTGTGCTCGCATTGTTCCTGTCAAGGAGCTTTTCAAGACCCATCTCCCAGCTCAACAAAAAGGCGCACACACTTGGAGAAGATTCAGATAGTACAGATTATCAGAAAGGCTTCTGTTCTGAGCTTGACGACCTGAACGATACACTTGACAGAACTGATGAAAAGCTCAGAAAAAATAAGCAGTTCCAGAATGAACTGCTTGCAAATGTCTCACATGATCTGCGTACTCCGCTGACAATGATAAAGGGTTATGCTGAGATGATACGTGATATTTCCCATGATGACGAAGTGCAGTGTGCTGAGGACGTTGCAGTTATCGTCAAGGAAACAGACAGGCTTACGGCGCTTGTAAACGAAATACTTGAATATTCCGAATTACAGATGACTGATGCCGAACCTGTAATGTCAGATGTGGACCTCAGCGAAATTGTCAGGACAGTTACTGACAGCTTTGAGAATCTATATGTAAAGGACAGCTATACTTTTGAGAGAAATGTTTCCGAAAATATCCGCATTCACGGTAATTCCTCAAGGCTGACAAGAGCAGTGTACAATCTCGTTGATAATGCAGTAAGGCATATCGGTTCTGATAAATGGGTCGGCATTACTTTGAAAGCTGAAAACGGAAAAGCCATAATTGAGATAGCTGATCACGGTGATGGTATAGCTTCGGAAGAGCTTGAACGTATATGGGATAAATACTATACCAATCGTCAGCGCGGCGGCAAAGGAGTTTCCGGATTGGGACTTGCTATCGTAAAGCAGACTGTAATTCAGCATAATGGCGAATGCCGAGCTGTTTCTGAAATAGGAAAAGGAAGTACTTTTTTCATTGAACTGAATATAACGTGAAGCAGTCTGATACGCATCGAACATTTTCAGCAAGGTACAAAATCGAAAAAACATTTTTCTTGTGAATTGCTCTCCGCTTTATTATTTAATGCTTGTTTCCGAATGCTTGACACGCAGAAGCGGATTTGATATAATAGTTAAAGATATTTTCAGCTTTTTCCGCAAATGACAGTATAATTGAAAGCTGCATTTTCGGAGATTCAGCTCGTTCACTTCAGCCAAGTAAGTGCGGAGTACGCTAAGGCTTTTTCACGCCTCAGTTTTACTGGGGCTTTTTTGCTGTTTGAAAAATGTTAGCTCTTCCGCAGTATAATTTCAAAACAGGCAATGGGAATAAAAAATGAAAGAAAAAAACAATGCAAAATTAAAATGCTGGATATTTCTGATGGTATGCTTCTGCATATTTTCTGCACTCAGCGGAGTGATATGCATAGAAAGGGAAAAAAGAAGTCCATCACCCTTAACTCGGGAGCAGCTCAGTGATATTGATATCAGCAAGGCTTCAAAGCTTATGATAGTTGCGCACCCTGATGACGAGACTATATGGGGCGGAGCACATTTGCTTGACGGCGGCTACCTTGTGGTATGTATAACAAACGGCTATAATACGCGCCGTTCCGCTGAATTCCGCAAAGCTGTTGAGCAGTCGGGAAATACTCCGCTTATACTGAGCTATCCCGACAAGATATTCTTCAAGCGTGATGACTGGTCAGACTCAAAAGAGAAAATAGAATCCGATATCAGTCTTATCATGACCGCAAAGCATTGGGATATTGCTGTTACTCACAATCCAAAGGGGGAGTACGGACATATCCACCACAAGATGACCAATGCCCTTACAGTTCAGGCGTTCAATGAGACTCACGGAGCTGATAAGCTCTATTTCTTCGGAGATTACTATAAGGCATCTGATATAGAAAAGGCAGGAGTTTCGGTCATACCTGATGATATAATGCGTAAAAAGCAGGAGCTTTGCGATATTTACTCATCTCAGGAGCGAACTATGAAAAAGCTCTCGCATATGTTTCCTTTTGAGAACTGGAAGGAGTACAGCAAATGAATACCACCTCAGACAAACTGAATTTTCGCTGTGATATTATAGCTGTGGTATCCTTTATGCTGATGACTCTGCTTATAATACCATCGTTCCTGTCCACGGATATGGTCTACGGTTCGCAGACCGACTGGGCTTCTCAGCACTATGCCATACCCGAATATTTCCGAACGCTTTTTTACGATACAGGACAGCTGATACCGTCGTATGCACCAAATATCGGCGGCGGAGAGAATATATTCTCGCTCTCTTACTACGGACTGCTCTCTCCCATAATACTTCCGTCATATCTTTTCCCGTTTTTATCTATGGGAAAGTACATAATACTTGTATCTGTGACAGCAGCACTTGCTTCTGAATGTGAGCTGTATCTGCTTCTTCGCAGACGCTATACACCATCAATAAGCCTGCTTACGACAACTTTTTTCGCATTGTCAGTGCCGCTGATACTCAATACACACAGACAGATAATGTTCACGTCGTATATGCCGTTTCTCCTTATGACACTGCATGGTGCTGAAAGGTACTTCCACAGCGGAAAGAAGGCAATGCTTGCAGCAGGAATGTTTCTGACGGCAATGTGCAATTATTATTTTATTCCTGCGGAAGCGGCAGCTGTTTTTGTATACGCCGTCTGGCTTATACTTGAGAAAAAAGGCAGACCTGACTTCAAAAAACTCATACCGTTTTCACTTTGCATGGCAGCAGGACTGCTCGCAGCTACAGTGCTTACTCTTCCGACAGCGTATCTTCTTGTCAAGAACAGAGATCCATCGGCAAATACTGTGCCGATAAAGGAGCTTCTTCCCACATTAAGGCTTGATAAGCTGACATACTATAATTCGGCAATGGGACTTTCGGGCTTCGGTGTACTGGCTGTGTTTTATTTTCTGTTCAAAGGCAAAAGGCATCAGCGCTTTGTGTCTGTGATGATACTTTCTTTTTCGATATTGCCCGTAACCCTTTATCTGCTGAATGGCACTCTGTATACCGATCCAAAGGTGCTTTTCCCGTTTTTGCCTTTGGCTCTGACTCTGACGGCGGATATGCTTAACGGATTGTCGGAATTCAGAAGCAAAAAGGCGCTGATAATATTTGTGCTTTTTTCGGTAATAGCATTTTTAGCAGGCGGTATTACACCTATGCTGGGCGCATACCTTGCAGATGCTGTCGCTTCCGCAGCTGCTGTGTACATATACATAAGGACTCATAAGCGAATAGCCGTAGTGCTGACATTTGCAGTGCCCATGACAGTATGTCTGTTTGCTAATAACTACGACAAGCTGACCTCTAAGGAGGGCTATGACACAGCAAATTCCAAGACTGTATACAGAATGTTTTCTGAGCTTCCCAACGATGACATATACCGCACGGCAGTTGATACAAAAAGGCTTTATACGGTCAATAAAGTCTACTCTCCGCGGCATTACAGCGACACCATTTATTCCTCGCTGCATTCGCCGTATTACAACAGCTTTTATTTCAATGAGATGTTCAATGAGAATGAATACCGCAATTCTGCGCTGACGGTCCGTTCAAAGAATATATTCTTCAATTCGTTTATGGGCGAACGCTACTGCATAACAAATCAGCCTGTTTCAATGTACGGTCTGGAGCAGGTAAAAGCTGAGGACGGATTTTATCTGTACGAAAATAAAAATGCCTTTCCTATGGTATATATCCGCAGGGATATCATGAGTGAGCGGCAGTATAAAGAACTGAAATATCCCGAAAATATAATGGCACTTATGAATTATACCGTTGTACCTCAAGATATTCCCGATGTTGAGTTCGATACAGAGCTTGAGCCTGTTGACCTTGACGACCTGTTTGACAGCCTTGTTTCGGAAGAAAGCGGCGGTGAAAAAGTCATCAGTGTAAATGACGGAATAGCGAAATTCAGCTATTCTTTGCCGAAAAGTGTCCGAGGTAAACTGCTTCTGCTGCGCTTTTATGTTGCCGACCCCGAGAAAAAGAACAGTTTTAACTGGGAGATCGGCGGAGATGTACGAATAACAGTAAACGGCATCAAGAATACTCTCTGCAACCCTGAGTGGAAATACAAAAACGGCAACAACCTGTTTGAATATGTCATTTCTGATATGAGCGATGAGCTGGATATCACAGTTACAGGATCAGATGTACGCATCTCCGATATAAAAGCGTACACTCTCGAAGCCGAAAAATTAGACGAGCCTGTTTCGTCACTGATCCCTTTCAAAGCTGATATGTCCGCAACTCACGGCGATGTTATATCGGGAAGTATCTCTGCTGACTTTGACGGTATCGCAGCGACAAGCCTGGTTATGAACGAAGGCTTTACCGTACTTGTTGACGGCGAAGAAGTCGAGCCGATGAAAGTTAATACTGCATTTTTAGGATTCCCTGTAAAAAGCTCATCTCATAAAATAGAGATACGCTTTAAGGCACCGCTTCTCGGTGCAGGAAAGGCAGTTTCCACAGTCGGTATAATTCTGATACTGCTATGCTGTTTCAGCGATATCATCAGTAAAAAGAAAAAGAGAAATGATGCTGAGAGAGCCGCAGGTAAATAACAGGATAACACGTAAAATCCCCGCAAAAAGCGGGGATTTGTCATATCTTGATATTGTTAAAACAAAAATATTTGTATATACTAACACACGGGCACAAACTATAATAACTGATAATATCCAAACTGACGAAATGAATAAAAAGCTATTGACAGGACATTGATTATATGATAACATATGAATAGACACTCATATGTTCATCTGAACTTTTTGCATAATGAGTAGCGGACATAATTGATATAGGGGGTATAAAACCATGAGCGAACAAGAAAGAAAATTTCTGTCTGTCAGCGGACTGAAAAAGAGCTTCGGCAGCGGTGACACAAAGCAGGACGTACTCAAAGGACTGGATTTTACAGTTGCAAAGGGCGAATTCTGTGTACTGCTCGGACCTTCGGGTTCGGGAAAATCCACGCTGCTGAATATACTCGGAGGTATTGACAGTGCCGACTCGGGGGAGATATTCATAGACGGCGACAAGCTTGAGGATATGGACGAAAAAGGTCTTACAAGGTACAGGAGAAAGCATCTCGGATATGTGTTCCAGATGTACAATCTGATACCGAATCTTAGCGTTAAGGAAAATATCGAAACAGGTGCATATCTTTCCGACAAGCCGTTGGATATAGACGAGCTTCTGAAAATACTCGGACTGTACGAGCATCGCCACAAGCTGCCAAATCAGCTTTCGGGCGGTCAGCAGCAGAGAGTATCCATTGGCAGGGCTATCGTAAAAAATCCTGATATACTGCTCTGTGATGAGCCAACAGGTGCTCTTGACTATACCACATCTAAGGAGATATTGCAGCTTATAGAAGAGGTAAATCAGAAGTACGGGAACACAGTGATAATGGTCACTCACAATGAAGCTATCAGAGAAATGGCAGACCACGTTATCAAGCTCCGTGACGGAAAAATAAGGCATGATATAGTAAATACCCAAAAGACCGCTGCTGCCGACCTTGAGTGGTAAGGGGGCGAAGGTATGGAAAAGAAAGGTATATCATTCGGCAAACGCCCCGGAAATCCGATGATAAAGCGTGTCTGGAAGGATATCTGGCGTGATCGCAAGCGCTATTTTATGATACTTCTTATGCTTGTGTCCACAATTGGCTTTGTTTCGGGAATGTATGTGGCGAATAACAGTATGCTTGCCACACTTGATGAAAATGTAACACTGCTTAAACGTGAAAGCGGGCATTTTCAGCTTTCCGAAAAAGCAGATGCAGAGACTCTTTCTGCAATTGCTTCAGGCGAGCTTGCAGATGTAGTGTCGGTTTATCGTGAACGTGCATATTCTGAAGCTGAGGACGAGATTAAAAAAGCCGTTGACGAAGCATTGGAAGAAAAGATCGACAGTCAGGTACGTGCTGCTATTGCTGAGCAGGTGGAAAAAGCAGTTGATGAACAGCTTGAAGCTGCTAAGAAAATGGGACAGCCCGTAAGTGACGAGGCAAGACAGTCCGCGATTGACGAGGCTTTTGAAGCTGCAATGTCGGAGAATTACGACAAAGCGTACAAGGAAGCAATTAAGCAGGCTGAGGATTCGGAGGATTACGAAAAGGCTGTTGAAGAAGCACGTGAAAAAGCTCATGAAGAGATAGACAAGAAGATCGACGAAAAATACACCGAGCTTGCAGACAGATATGGTCTTGATGAAAAGTTTGATGCTGTACCTGTCACGGTATATGAGCTTTTCTACAAGGACGTTGAGGAGAAGAAGTCCTCGGGGGATAATGGATCGACCATAAGGGTATATCCGCAGCGCAAAGATGTGGACTTATATGACCTGCTCAAAGGCAGAGCTCCCGAAAACGAAAGCGAGATCATCATTGACCGTATGCACGCTGATAATGCGAAAATAAAGCTTGGTGACAAGATAAGCGCAGGCAATGCGGAATTTGAAGTAGTCGGACTTGCAGCCTTTGTGGATTATTCCGCCCTCTATGAGAGCAATACAGACACCATGTTCGATTCCCTCACTTTTGATATCGCCATGACAACAGATGAAGGCTTTGAACGTATCCGTAGCAATACACGTGCCAATTATGCCTACACCTACAACAGAGTACCTGCCGATGAATACGAAGAAAAGGAAATGGCGGATCATTTCCTTAAAGCGCTTATCACTCAGGTCGCAGCCTCCGATAATGAAGATCTTGAGATCAAGGATTACGTACCTGCCTATGCAAATCAGGCAATGACATTTGCTGAAAATGATATGGGCAAAGACAAGGCAATGGGCGGCGTTCTTCTGTACATACTCACAGCTGTGCTTGCATTCATATTTGCAGTGACCATTAGTACTACCCTTGAAAAAGAGTCATCTGTTATCGGAACTCTCAGAGCATCTGGCTATACCAAAGGAGAGCTGCTGCGCTATTATATGAGCGCACCGCTTATGGTAGTCATAATTGCGGCTATAATCGGAAATGTTCTCGGTTATACGTTATTCAAGGGCGTTATAGTTGATATGTACTATAGCAGCTACAGCCTTCCTGCGTATAAGACGATATGGACTCCCGAAGCATTTGTAAAGACAACTATAGTACCGATAGTTCTTATGCTCATAATAAACTTCGTCGTTATTGTAAGGACATTGAAGCTTTCTCCGCTGCGTTTCCTGAGGAATGACCTTAAACGAAGCAAGCGCAAAAAAGCGATGCGCCTGCCAAAATGGAAATTTTTCGGACGCTTCCGTATGCGTGTATTTTTACAGAATATCCCGAACTATCTCATGCTTTTCGTCGGAATAACATTTGTTATGCTGCTGCTTTCAATGGCAGTCGGTATGCCCGAGACACTGTCATATTATCAGGATAATATGGGCGATAGTATGTTTGCAAAGGATCAGATAATACTAAGCACTACAGAGGACGATGACGGTGTGACTATAACAACAGATAATGCCGAAGCAGAACGTTTTTCCATGACTGCGCTGGAAAGAAAAGATGATAAATATAACGAAGAGATAACAGTTTGCGGTATTGAGGATAACAGCAGATATATAAAGCTTCCGCGCGAGTATTATGAAAATGCTGATGATAATTCGGTTTATATCTCGCAGGCGTATGCCGACAAATACAATGTACATCAGGGCGATACCATAGTTCTTTCCGAGAAATACGAGCATAAGGAGTACAGATGGAAGGTGTATGATATATATGACTACACCGCAGGTATCGCGGTATTTATGCCGAATGAAAGTTTCAACAGAGTCTTTGAAAAGGACGAAAATGATTTCAGCGGCTATATGAGCAATTCAAAGATAACTGATATTGACGAAGAGTATATAGCAAAAGAAATTACAGAAGAAGATATGCTGAAGATAGCACGTCAGCTCGATCAGTCAATGGGGGCGTATATGATGTATTTCCAGTATGTATGCATTATAGTTGCAGCGATAATACTATATCTGCTGACAAAAATAATCATAGAAAAGAACGAGCGTGCAATTTCTATGACAAAGATACTTGGCTATGACAATAAGGAGATAGCATCGCTGTACCTTATACCTACGGCAATAGTAGTGTTCGTTTCCGAGTTTGTAACAATATATCTCGGCTTTAAGCTCATGAACTTTTTCTGGAAGATTATGATGATGAGCATGAGCGGCTGGTTTGAATTTATTATGCCTTTCTCAGGCTTTGTAAAGGAATTTGTAATGGTATTTGCGGCATACCTGATAATCACGGTGATCGACTTCATCCGTATACGCAGGATACCGAAGGTACTTGCACTTAAAAATGCAGAATAAAACAAATATATGTACAGGCTTTTGTGTCGATGATACAGAAGCCTGTTTTTTTGTTGCAGTAACAGTGCTGAATCTAACTGTAAACAATACAACTTTAGTGAATGAGAAGAATTTGTATTGTTGAAACTTGAATTATTGTTGTCGTGTTGTACAAACAGGGGAAGGAAATTTTGTGTGTGCATACAAATTTCAGAAAAATGCAAAAGTTGTATTTACAAAATATGAATAATGTGTTATGATGAAGAAAAATCAGGTGTATCATCTGTATTTGGAGGTAAATATGGAAGATTATAAATATATGACTATAGTTGAATGGACGAAGGATTTTATAAGTTCAAGAAAACTAAAGCCGAAGGATCGCTTCCTTACTGAAAAGGAGCTCTGTGAGATACACGGTGTAAGCAGACAGACCGTCAGACAGGCACTGAGCTGCCTTGAAAAAGAAAATATTATCTGCCGTGTAAGGGGCAGCGGCGCTTTTGTTTCGTCGGGCTATACAAAGAGCGAGCCTGTAGCGGGACAGATAAGGAATATCGGCGTTATCTCCACATATTTCAATGATTATATCTTCCCGAGCATCGTTACGGGCATAGAAAGTGTACTGAACGATTCGGGCTTTGCGATGCAGCTTGCGATAACCCATAACAGAGGCGCAGAGGAACGTCAGGCTTTGCAGAGCATGATCACGGGCGGAGTACAGGGACTTATCGTGGAACCGTCAAAGAGTGCTCTTCCGAATCCGAATACAGACCTTTATGAAGAGCTGAAAAGCAATAATATCCCTGTTGTATTCTTTAACGCAAAGTATCCGTGGTCGGATTGTCCGTGCGTTTCTCTTGACGACGAGGCAGCGGGAAAGATAGCGACAGATAGGCTTTTTGACTGCGGACACCGAAAGATCGCAGGAATATTTGCACTTGATGATATACAGGGGCACAAGCGATACAGCGGTTTCACAAAAAGTTGTATTGCCCACGGTATCAGGAATGCAGAGGATAATGTAATGTGGTTCGCAACTTCGGATAAAAACTCGGTATTTACCTCGGCAAGCACCAGACTTCTGGAGCTTATAAGCGAATCTACAGCATTTGTCTGCTATAATGACAACATAGCCATAAAGCTTCTTCAATTCTGCAAGGAGCATAATATAAGCGTTCCCGACGAATTGTCTGTAATTGGTATAGACGATTCAAAATTTGCATCTATATGCGATGTTCCGCTGACTACAGTGGTACATCCGCAGCGAAAGCTTGGTGAGGCGGCTGCCGAAAAGCTTATAGATATGATAAATTCCTATCCGACGGATAACAGCGATATCATTTTTCCGCCTGAATTAAGGCTTCGTGAATCAGTAAAGAGCATTTGAGCTCGGTAGTTTAAAAATAATTTGTGGGGTATTATTATGAAAAAAAATATGGAGAAGGTAAATGACGTAAAACGAATCGACATAAAGAAAACCGAAGAGCTGCTGCAGAGCGGAAGCCTTGAAAACTGCGATGATATGCTGGATATACTGCTTGACGAGGTCGGCTTTACAGCAATAGAATCGCTTATGCTCAGGCTGTATATATGTATGGAAATATATGTTACCGCCTATGCTTTTTCGCAGAAGCTCGGTGTCAGCACCGAAAAATTCTATGAAAGCTTCGGTACAGCCGATGAGATCGGCAATGAACTGATGACAGTTGAGGATACTGTGAAATTCCTTCATACTCTTATCCGCGAATGTATAATATGGCGTATTGAAGCGGCAAAGGGAAGCAGCAGCAGTATAGTTGCCAAGGCAAAGGATTACATCGACAAAAACTACATGAACGACGAGCTTTCACTTATCGTGGTAGCAGATGCTGTCGGACTCAGTCCGTCATATCTCAGTACACAGTTCAAAAAGGTGTACGGTCAGAATCTGTTTGAGTATCTCGCACTTTCAAGAATAGCTCATGCACGTGAGCTGTTATGCTGCACGTCCAAAATGGTATACGAGGTTGCATATGACGTAGGTTTCAAGGATTATCGGTATTTCAGCCAGATATTCAAGAAATACACGGGACAGACACCAAGACAGTTCCAGAACAGTGCAAATATTTGTCCGTAAAATATACTGGTAATGATATTCCAAAAATAATAAACATTTTGTGTAACATTTTCGGTTGCTATGTATGTACAAATTAGCTATAATGTAAGTACAAGTTAACGGCGCTGACGTTAATAACATAATAAATTCGGATGGAGGAATTTTAATTATGAAAATGAAAAAAGTCTTGGCAATGGCAGTAAGTACACTTCTCTGCGGTACTATGCTGGCAGGCTGCGGAAGCTCAAGCGAGTCATCAAATTCAGGCAGCTCATCTGATTCAAACAAGTCAGAAACAACAGAAAAGGCAACAGATGCAGCAACAACTGCAGCTGATACCGGTTCTGATGACAACAACAGCGGCGGCGGAAGCTCATCAGGCGACCTTATCAAGGTAGGCATCATCAATAACGATCCTAACGAGTCAGGCTACCGTACAGCTAATGTTAATGATCTGAAGGCAACCTTTACAAAGGAAAACGGCTTCGATGCTTCATTTGCTTACAGCCTTAAAAACGAAGAGCAGATCAATGCTGCTCAGAAGTTCATTCAGGACGAAGTTGATTATCTGCTTCTTTCAGCAGCTGATACAGCAGGCTGGGATTCAGTTCTCAAGGACGCAAAGGACGCAGGAACAAGAGTAATCCTCTTTGACCGTACAATTGATGCTGACGAGAGCCTCTACGATGCTTCTATCGTTTCTGATATGGCAAAGGAAGGCGAACAGGCTGTTGAATGGCTTGAGTCACAGGATCTTGCATCATATGACATCATTCATCTCCAGGGCGTTATCGGTTCAGCAGCTCAGAAGGGACGTTCAGGTGCTCTCAATGATACTGCTGCATCAAAGGGCTGGAATATCCTTACACAGCAGACAGCTGACTGGAATGCTGAAAAGGCACAGCAGATCGTTCAGTCTGTTATCGACTCAGGCAAGAAGTTCAACGTAATTTACGCTGAGAACGATGATATGGCAAAGGGCGCAGTTGCTGCACTTGACAGAGCAAACATATCACACGGTGTTGACAAGGACGTAGTCGTTATAGGCTTTGACTGCAACAAGTGGGCACTTGAAGAGCTTCAGAAGGGCAACTGGAACTACGACGGACAGTGCAATCCTTTCCAGTCACAGTACATCTTGGAAGTTATCGACAAGCTTGAAAATGGTGAGACCCTCTCTCAGAAAACCATTATCATGGACGAAAAGGGCTTTGATGCAAAGACTATCACAGCCGAAGATGTAGAAAACTACGGTATCTGATATTTTTTTTACAGGACATTAAATAATAAAATAAGTGCGGTGACGCGGTCGGGTATTCCGTCACCGCACTAATTTTACAGATTTTTTCGTAAAAACGGTACGAAAAAAGGCTGAAACTCACTTAGGAGGAAAAGCAATGCAGGAAAAATCATTGCTGGAAATGCGCGGGATATATAAGTCCTTTCCGGGAGTTAAGGCACTAAGAAATGTGGATTTTACACTTCGTGAGGGTGAGATCCATGCGCTTATGGGCGAGAACGGTGCAGGCAAATCAACTCTTATAAAGGTGCTCACAGGCGTACATATAAAAGACAGCGGAGATATTTTTTTAAAGGGACACAGCGGCGCTGTCCAGATACATTCTCCACAGGATGCTCAGAATCTGGGTATAAGTACAGTATATCAGGAGATATCACTTTGTCCGAACCTCTCAGTGGCAGAGAATATCTTTCTTGGCAGAGGAAAGCATGGTATCGTAAACTGGAGAAACATGAACCGCCATGCGGGAAAGCTTCTTGACTCACTTGGTATAGCGGTAAAACCAACACAGCAGTTGGCAAGCTGTTCTATAGCTGTACAGCAGATGGTAGCTATAGCAAGAGCAGTTGATATGGAATGCAGTGTGCTTATTCTTGACGAGCCGACTTCGTCTCTTGACGAGTCAGAGGTCGAAAAGCTTTTCGGGCTTATGAGACAGCTCAAAGAGCGCGGTGTAGGCATCATATTCGTAACACACTTCCTCGATCAGGTGTATGAGGTATGTGACAGGATAACTGTTCTTCGTGACGGACAGCTTGTAGGTGAATATGAGATAGAAAATCTTCCCCGTGTACAGCTTGTATCAAAGATGCTGGGCAAAGAGCTTGACGATATGGCAGATATCAAGAATGATATCCCTGTGTTTGAGGAAAAGGACAAGGGTTACGTTTATGAAGCTGAGGGATTATGCAGTTCGGAAGGCATAAAACCTTTCAATTTCAATATCCGCAAGGGCGAGGTAAACGGCTTTACGGGACTTCTCGGTTCGGGACGAAGCGAGTGCGTAAGAGCTATTTTCGGAGCTGACAAGGTAACAGGCGGAAAAGTAAAGGTAAACGGCAGGGAAGTAAAGATAAACAAGCCGATAGACGCGATGAAGAACGGTATTGCTTATCTTCCCGAGGATCGTAAGCGTGACGGAATAGTAGGCGATCTTTCCGTCCGTGATAATATCATACTTGCATTACAGGTAAAGAAGGGATTCTTCAAGCCGTTCACAAAAGCTGAGGCGATAAAATTCGCAGAAGAGTATATAAAGCTTCTTGATATCAAGACGGCGTCGGTGGATACGCCTATCAAGTCGCTTTCAGGCGGAAATCAGCAGAAGGTAATTCTTGGACGCTGGCTGCTGACACATCCCGAATATCTTATCCTTGATGAACCGACCCGCGGCATCGACGTCGGTACAAAGGTAGATATACAGAAGCTTGTACTGAAGCTTGCTTCTGAGGGTATGAGCATAACGTTCATTTCATCAGAGACAGATGAAATGCTCCGTACCTGTTCAAGACTGATGGTAATGCGTGACCGTAAGCTTGTAGGCGAGCTTACAGGTGATGAGCTTACTCAGAATACAATAATGAATACGATCGCAGGAGGTGAGCAGGAATGACAGCAAGACCCAAAACAGCTGAAAAAAGCTCTTTCTTGGCAAGTATCGTAAGAAAGCAGATATTTATCCCTATAGCTGCCCTGCTCTTACTTGCAATATTCAATCTTATAATGGATCCTTCCTTCTTCAAGATAACACTTGGACACAACAGTGAAGGAAATCCCGTTCTTTCAGGAAATATCATTTCTATAATCGACTATGGCTCTGAGCTTGCGATCCTTGCTATCGGCATGACGCTGGTAACAGCTGCCTCACGCGGACAGGATATCAGTGTGGGTGCTGCCATGGCAATAAGCGGAAGTGTTGTCCTCAGGATCCTCTGCGGACCTAATGCAGATGCTGCTACACTTCAGGCTCCTATAATAGTTGCATTCCTTATAAGCTGCATTGTTGCAATGGCTTTCGGTGCTTTCAACGGAGCTCTGGTATCCATATTCAGGATACAGCCAATGGTCGCTACACTTATACTCTTTACCGCAGGACGTTCCATAGCAGCATGGATAAACCATAACAAGCTTCCGGTAGTTAATGATAAGACGTTTGCCTATTTCGGGGGATATATTCCGGGTATACCGATACCCACACCGGTATTTATCGCAATAGCTTGCTTTATCGTTATATGGATTGTCCTGAAATTCACTACTCTGGGACTTTATGCACAGGCTGTAGGTATCAATGAAAAGACATCTCGTCTGAACGGTCTCAATCCTGCATTCATCAAGTTCATAACCTATGTTATACTTGGTCTCTGCGTAGCAGTTGCAGCATTTATCAAGGTAAGCCGTGTTTCGACTATCAACTATTCGGTAGTTGCAAAGGATATTGAAATGGACGCTATCCTTGCAGTCGCACTGGGAGGCAACTCGCTCAGCGGCGGAAAATTCAGTATATCCGCTTCTATACTCGGAGCATATGTTATACAGTTCCTTACTACGACCCTTTATAAATTCAACGTACAGGCAGACGCTCTTCCTGCTTACAAGGCAGTAGTAGTAATTTTACTTGTAATACTGAGCGCACCTATAGTACGTGAAAAATTATCAGCATTCTTCAAGAGCCTGCGTTCACCTGTGAAGGCAGAGAGCAAGAGCTGAAAAGAAAGGGCAGAAACGGAGGAATAATATATGCCGCAGAAAGACATGACTGTCGGTAAACCACGCCGACATCTGCTTAGAGGAATAACAGACACGAATCTGCTCATGTCGATAACGATAATCGTATTCATACTTATGTATCTTTATGCGGTTTTCGGACTCGGCGAAGGCTTCCTCAAAGCACAGACATTTTTCAATATGCTTAATGCGAACGCTGCACTTATCATACTTGCCTGCGGTATGACGCTGGTAATGATAACAGGCGGTATCGACATATCGGTAGGCGGTATGACCGCACTTGTGAGCATGAGCTCAGCCGTATTTCTTGACAAACACAGCGGAAGCGTTGCAGGTGCTATGATGATATCACTTGGCATCGGACTTGCGTTCGGACTTATACAGGGCTTCCTTGTAGCATATCTGGATATCCAGCCGTTCATAGTAACGCTGGCGGGTATGTTCTTTGCAAGAGGTATGACTACCATTGTAAACCCGGATCAGTTCAATGTACAGAACGAGGCATTTGTAAAGCTTAAAGAAACAAGAATAATAATCCCTAAAATGGGCTGGGTAAATAAAAGAGGTGTCTACATAGATGCATATATAGAGATCGGCGTCATAGTAGCACTCATTATCGTTGCTGCACTTTTCCTCTTCCTTAAATGGACAAAGACAGGAAGAAACTTCTATGCAGTGGGCGGAAATAAACAAAGCGCACTCATGCTTGGAATAAATGTAAAGAGAACCACATTCCTTGCATACCTTATGTGCGGAATTTTAGGTGGAATTGGCGGTTTTGTATATTTTATGCACGTAGGCTCGGGCTCTCCTTCTCACGCAACGGGCGCAGAGATGAATGCCATAGCTTCCTCTATCATCGGCGGAACTATGCTTACGGGCGGCGTCGGAAATATTGTGGGAACACTTTTCGGCGTACTTTCACTTGCTCTTATCCAGAATATAGTATCATCAGTAGGACTTGACGACGCTTGGTGGACAGGAATAACAAATGCGGCTATGCTTTGCTTATTCCTTATAGTCCAGAGCATCATTATAGCACAGCGTAAAAAGGCTAATCTTTCAGTCTCCAAGTCTGTTGTAACAAAAGGAGTAAAAAAATGAGCAGTGCAGAGATAATAAAGGACGGTAAAGCTGTAATAGGAATCGAATTCGGTTCGACACGTATCAAGGCGTTACTTATAGGTGAGGACCGTGCTCCGCTGGCATCGGGAGTATATGACTGGCAGAACGAGCTGCTTGACGGCGTATGGACATACTCCCTTGAAAATGTCAGAAAGGGACTGCGTGACTGCTTTGCCGACCTGATGAAAAACGTTGAAGAAAAATACGGAACAAAGCTGGTATCAGCCGCTGCTATAGGCATATCGGCAATGATGCACGGCTATCTCGTATTCGATGAAAAAGATGAGCAGCTTGTACCCTTCAGGACATGGCGCAATACTATGACCGAGGAGGCTGCTGAAAAGCTGACTGAAGCATTCAGCTTCAATATCCCTCAGCGCTGGAGCATAGCACATCTTTATCAGGCTATGCTCAATAAAGAGCCTCATGTGGGAAGGATATCATTTATGACCACCCTTGCTGGCTATGTTCACTATCTCCTCACAGGTGAAAAGGTCATAGGAACAGGCGATGCTTCGGGAATATTCCCCATAGCACAGGATACCTGTGATTATGATGCTGAAATGATGTCAAAATTTGATGCTCTTGCAAAAGATACAGAGCTTAAAGCAAAGCTTGTGGATATCCTGCCGAGCATAGTGCCTGTAGGCGAACGTGCAGGAAAACTCACAGAATCAGGAGCAAAGCTCCTTGACCCAACAGGAACTTTCAAAGCAGGAGTACCTTGCTGTCCGCCTGAGGGCGATGCACAGACAGGTATGGCTGCAACTAACAGCATCACACCGAAAACAGGCAATATTTCGGCAGGAACATCTATATTCTCCATGATAGTTCTTGAAGAAAAGCTCAAAGCTGTTCATCGTGAGATAGATATAGTTACCACCCCCTGCGGAGCACCTGTGGCTATGGTGCACTGCAACAGCTGTACATCTGATCTTGATGCATGGTTCGGTATGTTCGGCGAGCTTCTTAAAGAAGCAGGTTGTGATATGCCAAAAGGCAAGCTGTACGATCTGCTTTACGGTCTCGCAGCCGAGGGAGAAACAGATTGCAGCGGTATAGTATCCTATAACTACTTTGCAGGTGAGCCTGTAACAGGAGTAAAGGACGGCAAGCTTCTTATGATGCGTGATCCCGATTCGGCGTTCAATATAAGAAATCTTGTGCGCAGCCTTGTGTATTCATGCATCGCTTCTCTCAAAGCAGGCATGGACATACTCACGGAGCAGGAGCACGTAAAGCTTGAAAAGATATATGCTCACGGCGGTTTCTTCAAGACTCCCGTGCCAAGTCAGAATTTCCTTTCGGCAGCTCTCGGTGCAGACGTTACACTTATGCAGACCGCAGGAGAAGGCGGAGCATGGGGAATAGCTCTTCTTGCAGACTACATGGTATGCAGGGACAGCGGCGAGACTCTCGAGGATTATCTGAATAACAGAGTATTTGCAGATATGAAGGGAAATACAGTTTCTCCAAAGTCGGAAGACGTTGACGGAATCAATAAATATATGAAAAATTACCTTTCGGGACTTGCGTCAGTCAGAGCAGCCGTTTCCGAAAAACAGAAAGGATAGGATATAGAATGAAATTTTGGTTTGTAACCGGCTCACAGTTCTTATACGGTGAAGAAACATTGAGACAGGTCGAAGAGGACTCAAAGAAGATAGTTGACGGACTTGATCTTCCGTTCCCTGTTGAATACAAAATGACAGTAAAGAAAGAGTCGGAGATAGAGCGTATAATCAAGGAAGCAAATTACGACGACGAGTGTGCAGGAATAATCACATTCTGTCATACATTCTCTCCCTCAAAAATGTGGATAAACGGACTTGCTCTTTTACAGAAGCCATGGCTGCATTTCCATACTCAGTTCAATGAGACTATCCCAAACGAGGGTATAGATATGGACTATATGAATCTTCACCAGTCTGCACACGGCGACAGAGAGCACGGCTTTATCGGAGCTCGTCTGCGTATGCCGAGAGCAGTTGTTGCAGGACACTGGAAGGACAAAAAGGTTCAGGAAAAGATAGCAGAGTGGCAGCGCGCAGCAGTAGGTGTACTGTTCAGCAAGAGCCTTAAAATAGTACGTTTCGGCGATAATATGCGTGAAGTTGCAGTTACCGAGGGCGACAAGATCGAAGCACAGCTCAAGCTTGGCTGGCAGGTAAATACCTTTGCTGTTGGCGATCTTGTTGAGATAATGAACGCTGTAACAGATGCAGAGATCGATGCA
>JAEEGL015423062.1_pt1 | contig 28079 bp, 25 predicted proteins | sample 9134231 | NCBI WGS metagenome assembly JAEEGL01 (sample SAMN16246548, study PRJNA631951) | gut metagenome | biome: gut microbiome; feature: rumen; material: fiber-attached | host: Bos | place: Iran: Karaj | collected 2018-10
CGTCTCCCGCCTCGGCGGTCAGCAGCGTCCAGCGGTAGAAGATGGGTCTGATCTGCTGGCTCCGCATGGGCGTTCCGATGATGGCGGAGGATGCGTCCGCCGCCGCCACGATATAGTCGTAGGGTCCCTGCCCGCTGGCGGCTCCGTAGTCCGCAATGCTGCGGATTCCCGCGCCGACCTCGGCAACCTTCACCAATACGCCGCTGTCTCCCTGCTCCCGGAATACGATCCACTGGCTCTGCCCGGATACCGTACCCATGTTCCATCCGACGATGACGCCGTTCACGTCCTTGGTGACGCCCACCGTCACCGCTCCCGCCATTTCTTCGACGCTGTAGCTGACGTTGAAGGTCGTCCATCCCGTGTCCAGCAGTACGCCGCTGCTGGTCTGTGCCGTCGCCTTGAAGCTGTAGGTATATCCGCTGCGGAACCCCTTGTAGGTGCAGGTATAAACCGCCGCCCCGTAAATGCTCCCGCTGTCGTAGATGGGGTTTCCCGTGTCGGAGCCCTGCGCGATGCGGTATCTCACCCATTCCAGCGTGTCCCCCTGCTGCTGGCTGTAATTCACGCCGAAGGTGTAGCTGCTGGCAGTCACCGTCGCCGGGATATAGGCAAGCGTAAAGGTGGGGTTTCTCCGCGTGATGAAAACGCTGGCGCTGCTCTGCACCACGCTCTGCTCCGTGTCGTCCGCGTCGTCATAGTATTGGGTGATGATAAACTTGTATTCGTTCCCGTTGCTTATCCCTGCGGAGGAAAGATCCCCCGTAGGAATGGTATAGCTGTAGTATTGCAGATTCCCCAGCGCGTCCGTTCCGTAGAAAGGCGTGGAAAAGCTCACCTTGCCCGTGGTGTATTTCTGCGTGGAGCTTTCGTCGTTCAGGTAAATGTCGATCTTCATTCCGGTCATTGCCGGATAATCTCCGTTCACCTGCCACGATACCTTCATCCCCAGCGTAACGTCCACCACGCCGAGGCCGATCCCGGATTTCATATCCGGGATGATATTCGTCGGCATAAACAGCATGATTTCGTTTCCTCCTTAAGCGGAATAGTTCCCCAGCATACCGGCCATCCTCGCCAGCTCGTATACCGTCGTGGACTTGGCTGTGTCCTCCCCGATGGTAACTCCGTTCATGGTGTAGTAGGTGTCTCCCTCGTATACGGTGCCTCCGTCGGCAATCGGGCGCTCAGTCGATACCGCGTCAAGCAGCGTGGGGTCCATACCCGACTCGCTCAGATCGTTGTTGGCTAAATCGGTCATAGCCGACCAGTTTCCGCCCTCCGTATTGGTCGCGTACATGGCGTCCATTTCTTTCAAATGGTCGTTCCACATCCCCTCCCAATCGAGGTACATCCCGTCTTCTATGGCGCGGATTCCTCCGTGGTTGTCCCGGAACAGACCCAGGGTTGCCAGTTCGTAGTCGGTGGCGGTTGCCGTGTTGTATACATAACCGTCGGAGGATTTTATGAAACCTCCGGTTTCTCCCAGCCGGTGCATATATCCCGATGCGTCGGCCACTCTCACGCCCCATGCTCCGGCGGTGATTTTTCCTGCTTCTCCATCAGCCGCAAGGAATCCTGTCCCTTTGTAAAGCGGCTTTCCGCCCTCTCCGGTGCCTCCCCCGGAATTGGCGGCGTTTCCCGCTACCGCCTCTTCCAGCGTGGCATATTCGTTGCCGTAGCTGTCATAAAACTTCCCGGTTCCCGCCGCGCCACGGATTGCAGTGGCGGAAGCCGAAGCCGCAGAAGTTCCGGCGGAAGCCGCTCCGCCGCCACCGGTGCTCTCTCCGTAGCCGCTCTTTCCGCTCACGTCCACGCCCCGCTGGCTGCCGTAAAGCTGGCTTCCGTTCAGATACCAATAGCCGCTGGGGTCGTAGGTCGCGCCGATCAGGCTTCCGAGGTATTCGTTCTGCGCGTGGAGATAGGCCCGTTCTTCCTCGTTGGCGTCGAACCACCGGGCGGAGTTCACCTTCATGAGGTTGATGATGACGGCTTTCCACAGCTCGTCGATGCTCATGTTGGTTTTGTCCATCCCGGCGATGGCCTCTTCCAGCGCTCCCGTCATGTCGATGCCGTATTTGTCGGCGATCTCCTTTGCCCGGTCGCGCAGGTAAGAGTAGGCGTCCTCCATGGACATCTCGCCGCTCTTCACCTTGTCGGAAGCGTCGTCGAACGCCTTTTTGAATGCGCCTACCGCCGTTTCGTATTCCCGCAGCTTTTCGTAGAGGACGCCCACGCTGGCTCCCAGCGTGTCCGCCACCTCCTGCGTCAGGCCGTCGATGCCGTAGTTCAGTTCCTTGAAGCCGCCGATGCTGTCGTCCAGCACGAAGCCCAGGTCCACCCCGTAGGTGTCCTGAATTTTCTTCATCTCGGCGTACATATAGTCGTAGGCTTCCCGGAAGGTCATGGCCCCGGCTTTGATCTGTTCGCTGACGTATTCCCACGCGCTCTTGAACGCTTTCCACGCCTGTTCTTTCTGATATTTGTTCAGGTCGTCCTGCGCTTTTTTCAGGGCGTCCTCCGCGCTCTTGACGTTCTTCGCGTTGGCCTGCCACTCCCACTGCCCGGTAGCGGCGTTGTAATACCGCACCGTCCGCTCCCGCTGGGCGTTGGCAAGGTCCGCCTGCGCCTTTTGCACCGCAAGGATTCTTTCCTCGAGGCTGAGTTCTTCCTCCTTGTCGCTGAGTATTTTGGCATAGTAGTCGTCAACGGTCTTTTTGATGGTATCGAACATCTCCTCGCGGAGCTGCTTCTGCCGTTCCAGCGACTTTTCGATGTCGTTTTCGTATGTCCACCATTCGGTGCTCAGCGCGAGGATCGCCGTCTCGTAAGCGCGGATTTCTTCCTCCGACGCGCCCTGCTCGATCATGATGGCGAGGATGCGCCGCATTTCCTCCGCCTGATCGTGGAGGGATGCCTGAATCTCCTTCCGCTTGGCGTTGATCTCGTCCTCGCTGGCCCCGCTGGCTTCGAGGAATTGCAGTTCCTGCTTGCGTTGATCGACGATGCCCTTGAGCCGGTTCAGTTCCGTCTGGTCGATATCCCGCAGCTTCTGCTTGGTTTCCAGAATGTCCTTTTGGATTTCCCACCATTCCGTACCCAGCGCCAAAATTTCGGCGTCGATCTCCGCCAGTTCTTCCTCCGTCGCCCCCTGCGCTTCCATCTCGGCGCGGATCTTTCTCTTGTATTCCGCTTCCTCGTGGAGCGCGTTCTGGATCTCTTTCCGCTTGGCGTTGAGTTCGTCTTCGCTGGCTCCGCTGGCTTCGAGGAAGGAAAGCTCCGCCTTTCTCAGGCTGACGATGCTCTCCAGCCGCTCCAGTTCGTCAACGGATTTCCCTTGGGTTTTCTCCAGCTCCTCATTGATTTCCTTCTGGACGTTCCACCATTCGGTGCTGGTGCCCAGTATCTGAGCGTCGATCTCCGCCAGTTCTTCCTCCGTCGCCCCCTGCGCTTCCATCTCGGCGCGAATGGCTCTCCGGCGTTCGTTCTCGTCATGAAGGGCATTCTGGATTTCCTTGTACTTGGCGACGATTTCCTCCGTGCTGGCCCCGCTGGCCTGCAAAAAGGACAGCTCCGCCTTGCGAAGCTCCACGATGCTCTGCAGCCTCGCCAGTTCCTTGTCCTCCGGAGTTTCGGTATCCCTCGGATTTTCCTTGGTATCACGCGGCGTGGAATAATCCTTTCTCTGCCGCAGCGTGGAGATGTATAAATCCCATTCAGCTTTCTGTGCTTTCAGTTCCGCAAGGCGGGACTGGGCGATATCATAATGCGTTTGCGAAGCGTCTCCGCCGGTAAACGCAAGCACACCGGCCATCTGTGCCGCCGCTTCCTGACTCGACATAGCCGCGACTGCTGCACCCGCGATATCCCAATAGGCTGTGGCTACCGCTTCAAGTTCGCTGATGGCGCTGGAGAATTCCAGCTGCTTCTGCGTGTCGATGAAGTCCAGCAGATCGCCCTTGCTTTCGATCAGACCGGCGTTGATTTTCCACGTCGCCGTGTTGAAGTCATAGAGCTTGTCCGTGCTGCCGGGGATTTCCGCCTCCAGCTTCACCATGGCGTTGTAGACTTCGATGCTCCCCGCACCGAAGTCCGTCATGGCGGTGATAACTGCTCCGATGGCGGTGTCGTACTTGGTCGCCGCTGCGCTGGCTTCCGCCATTATTTCCTTCAGGGTCTTGACTTGAACGGTATGTGTTGTCATACCGGCCAGAGCAAGCGCACCGTATTGTCCGACATAATGCATTGCCTGTCCGGTTTGTATGGCAGTATCTCCGACGTCCGCCAGCAGATTTTGGATTTTTCCGCCGTCAATTATCAAGCCCTCGGCGTCCAGTCCAAGCAGGTCCTCGTTAGTCCATCCTTCTCCGGCTTTTTCAATAAGTCCAAAGATATATCTGTTTACCGTGTCCTCGCTGAGAAGAACGGGACCGCTATTGGTTTGGAGAATGGGGGAGAACGCGATTTCTATACCGTCGAATTCGGACGACGTACCCATAACGGTAGATATACTACCAAAGAGGTCTTCTATCTCATAACCCCACGACGCCAGCTCGTTCTTGTATTTTTCCAAGTTGGCTTGCGTCCACTGAATTACTTGACGATTGTTGGTATCTATATTGCCGTATACCGTCTTATTGATATCTACCCCAAGACGCCTTGCCTCGTTCAAAAGGCTGACAAGTTTTTTCGTCTTATTGGCGGCACTTTCATCGGCCTTGCTTGTCCCGTTCAGTGCTTTGATAAATCCTATGAGCAGGTCAATGGCCTCTTTCCCGGCTTCGGGCAGATCATCTCCGAGGATTTCCTGCAAGCCAAGCAAATGATTTGCCATGCCGGTTATAGCCGTCAGCGTATCGTTCGCTTGCTGCTCCAGATCCTCCATTTCCGCCGTGGTATTTGCGGTCTGGCGCTTCGATTGGATATCGTTGTAGGTTTGGATCAGGTCCGTAGCCTTTTGCAGACTGGTATCGTTCGACCCTTTCCAATAAACGGTTGCACCTTTACCGAGTGCGGGTTCATATGTTCCTACCACGTCTCCTTCGGAATAGTTTCCTTTCGGGACAATCAGCGGAGATATTCCAAACAGGCTGGGAAGCGCTTTGGTAGCGCTGCTATAAGCGGCATTATATGCCGCCATTGCGGTTCTTTTGGCGTCCTCTTCTTTGAGTTTCGCCTCCGCTTTCAGGATTTCCAGCCGCCGTTCCTCTGCTTCCGTGAGTTCGCCTTGCTTTGAAAGAAGAGTGTCGATTTTGGTTGCGGTTTCCTCATATTCGTTCTTCGCGTCTTGCGCCGCTTGCGCCCATTCATCGGTCGCGTTCCTTATGTGGCCGATGGCTGTGACGACTCCGTATATGGCAAATGTTCCTGCCGCGATGGCGGCAAACAGCGGGTTAGCCATTGTCGTCATGTTAAGGGCGGCTATGGCTGCGGTCAGGGATTTTATCGCCCCAATAATTCCGAGGACCGCCGTGGCAACACCGGCGGAAATTACGATTCCCCGTCCCAAGTCGGTATTGAGGAGTTCAACGAGCTTTATCAGCCCGTCAAGCATCAGCTTTATGGCGTCAGTGTCCAAGAGGCCGGACACAAACTCCGTCCAGGTGTTCTTGAGAATATTGGTCTTGGCTTCCCAAGTGTCCAGCATGACGCCGATTTCCTTATCGGCGCTTCCGGCGCTCTGTGTGGTCTTGTCCAGCATCTCCTGCATCATGTCGAAGTTCTGGACAAGGGCAGTCAGCTGGTTTGTGCGGAGCTTGCCTCCCAGGCTGGAAAGGACTTCAAAGAGTTCTGCCTGATTGACGAGACCTTCTTCGCTGGCCTTGGCAAGCGCGGCGATGGCTTCCATCGGGTTGATGACGGTCCCGGCTGCTTTTGCCGCCGCGAGTGCGTCTTTCGCGTAGACCTGAAGGATGCCGTCCAAAGACTTCACGGATTCTTCCGTGATTTCGATTCCGTCTTCATATTCTCCGACGGCTCCGAGGATGTTCAATATCAGTGCGCGGAGGGCGGTGGCAGCCTTGGTGCCGGTCTCCTGGGTTACGGCGGTAATAGTGCCGAGTGCGGCGATGGTTTCCTCGAAGGTCATGCCCGCCTGCGCCGCAATGCTGGATACGATGGGCATACCGGCGGCCAGCTTTTCGATGCTGGTAGCGTAGTTGTTCTCAATGATGTTGGCGGCGTCCAGCGTCTTGTTCAGAGTGGCGATGTCGCCGTTCATTTTCCACGCCGCGTTGGAAGCGATCAGGAACTTGTTTGCGATTGTAGAGGTAACGTCGCCGACGAGCTGCGTCTTGGTGGCAATTTCCGCCAGCTGCTCCGACTGGTCTCCGAAACCGGCCTTGGCGAATTCCGCGACGCTTTCCAGATAATCCTCCGCCGCAACACCGTAAGCGGACGCCACCTTGTATGCGGCCTCCGCTGTTTTCTGCATTTGCTGGTCGGTGCGGTCTGTGACCTTCTGGATATTGGCAAGCTCCGTGTCCACCGCTTTCATGGTGGCAAGAGCTTCCCGCAGGCTTCCGATGACTTTGGTGACGATGTTGCCGCCGATATACCAGCGGGCGAATTTCTGGATGTTCATCCAGAAGGATTCCGTCACCTTGTCCAGTTTCGCCGTTTCCTGCCGGACGTTGGCTACGTCGCGCAGAAGCCTCTGAAAAAACCCGGATGAGTTCTTTACGCGGTTTGCGTAGTCCTCGCTCGTCTTATCCAGATTCCGAAGTTCGTCCCGTGCTTCCCTCGCCTGCTGTTCAATGGCGTCGAAGGTCCCCTCCGGGTACTGCGCCTTGAGATTCTGGATTTGGCGGATGAGGTTGGAATACTGGCGCTCCAGTTGTACTGCGGTTTCTTCCGCCTTTTTCTGAGCTTCTGCCTTTTTTGCCGCCAGCTTCACGGCTTCCTCGGCGGCCTGCTGGTCTCGCTTGATCTGATCCTGGCGGTGCTTTTCTGCGGCTTGATACTCTTCTATGCGGCGCTTTTCTGCTTCCTTTGCCTCCTGCTGATCTCTCTTTACCTGTTCTTGGCGGTGTTTTTCAGCCGCCTGGTATTCTTCGACACGGCGTTTTTCTGCATCCTCTGCGGTTTTTCGCGCAGCCTTCCGCTTTTCTTCCTCGTTATGGATATAGGTTTCCGTGACCTTATCGTTGGCTTTGTTGATTTCCTTATATTCCCCGATGGCGGTTCTGGTTCTTTCCGTTTCTTTGGCTTTTACGCCGTCAACATATGTCTCCGTCTTTTTCAGAGTCTCGTTGAGCCCTGCTGCGGCAGATGAAGCTCCCTGCAAATTGGAAGCGAGACTCTGCGCCGCTTTCGCGCCGCTGCTGTCAATGGTGATTTTGACGTTCCCTATGCTTTTGGAAATGTCATTCTTTATCGCTGCGATAGCCTTGCTTACTTCGCTGTAATCCGGCTTGAATACCAGTTTGATCTCTGCCATTTCGTTCTACCGCCTCGTTTCCGTCAGTAGTTGCCGTCGGCGTCGTTTCTTATTACGCCGGTAATGTGGTCTTCCGGTTCTGCGATTCCCCGCCTTTTCAGTTCCGCTTCCACGGTTCTTTCGAGCCTGCCGCCCTCTATCAATTCTTCGATAAAGTTCTGCCAGAACGGACGTTTCGGTATTCCCTTACCTTTTTTCGGTTCATATTGGTACGGAGGCTCTTTATTTTCGATTCTTCCAATCAGCGCGTCTCCGTGAACTCCGTTCCACTCGGCGTTCTCGTGTTCGCCCGTCGGCTCATAGGAAAGACCGGCCACCCATTCCATTGTCGCATAGTCGAAGGGGCCAATCTGCTGCGTATATTCTTTTTTTGACACGGCTTCTCTGAGTGAAACGCCCAGATCCCCATGTTCGCTTTCGCTTCTTCTCAAATACGTTTTTGGTTCGTATATGGCGTGAGAGTAAACGTCATCGCGGATGTGCTCTTCCAAAGCGTCCTTCATATCCGCGTAGACGGCGTTCGATATTTCTTTGCTGACTTTCGCGTTGAGTATCAGCTTGGCTTCTTTCTCTATCGTTTCAAACCCGGACGCTTCGATTTTCACTCCGATATCCGCCATACCGTTCACCCCCGTCTCCCCAGCTTCCCCTGGGGGAAGCTGTCGCGCAGCGACTGATGAGGGAATCCCCCGCCCCCCCGTCCAAGGCACAAATCAAAACCCGCGCCCTGCACAGTCTTTGATTTATCCCCTGTTTCTACAAATCCCCCGGCCCGAAAGCCGGGGGATTTGTTTGGTTGTGTCTTACTCGGAGGTTACTTCCACATTGATGACGGCGGAATACGTCGCTTCGCCGTCCGTGAACTCAATCTCCACCTCTCCCGACCCCGCAGTCGAACCTGCGGAGATGACGCCGCCCGCGCTCACGCTGGTGCCGCTGGGCAGACCGGAGCCGGTGTAGGTGAATCCGGTGGAGTAGCTGGTGGGCTTCACCAGGCTGTTGTCCGGCATCACCAGATACACGGGGATCTGCTTGCTGGTGCTGATAGGCAGGCTCACGACGCCGCCGACGACGGCGAGGCCCTGCACGATCTCGGCGTCGGAGCAGGGGCTGTAAACGTAGTACGCCAGCGGGTTAGACACGTCGCCGCACAGGTCCGTGGTGGCGGAAACCACAGCGGAATCCTCGCTCAGCGCCATGCCGGTGATGACGGTGGTGTCGGCGTTGGTCTGGTCGCCGGTGATGTTGGCGTTGGCCTGCAGCTTCAGCATCGGAACGGTGACGTACAGCCAGCCGACGCGGGTGCCGCTGTTGGCAGAGCCGCCCACGTTGGAGTACACCGCGAAGGAAGCGCTGAAATGCACGATCTTCGGGTCCATGAGGCTTCCGATGACCGCCTTGCGGGCCGTGGCTTTCTGGATGAAGTACCAGACCTTATACTGCTGGGCGTTGGCCGCCTCGAAGCCGGAGATCGTGCCGTCCGAAGCAATGGGATAGGCGGTGCCGTCCCGGAGGATGGGGCTGGCCGCGCCCACGGGCTGCACATAGCACACGGCCTCGTCGAAGCCGAGCTGCGCCACGGGAACGCCGTCGCTCACGTCGATGCTCAGGGTATTCCCGCTCGCGGTCACGACCTGCGCCACGGGAACGGGAGCGCCGTAGGTGATAGGCGCACCAACCTGAGCCGCTTTCTCCCACAGGGAGAAGTCCACGGCGGTGAATTCCGCCGTCAGGTTGGCGTCGCTGGGCAGGGTAGCCACCACGGGGTTGCCCAGTCCGGCGCGGATTTCGTTCAGGTTCACAGAGGTGCTCACGTTGCCGGTGTTGAACTGCTTGCTCTGATAAAGGATGTTCCCGGTATCGGGGTCGGTCAGAATCACGTTGCCGACGCCCTTCAGAAACAGGCTCTTGTCAGTGAACTGGATCATAGGATTGTCACTCCTTTGTCTTGGTTGTGGATAAATGGTGATTTGTGCCGCTCCGGAATTGGCAGAAGCGGTATATCCGTTGTCGGCGGGGTACAGGTCGTCGGCGGGATAAAGGTCGTCGGCGGGGTAAAGGCCGCCCACGAGGTTCGTCGCCACCGCCCGGTAATAGACGATCTGCCGTATCATCCCCGTATTCAGCTGCGTGGACGGCGTATAGCTGTCCCCGCCCGCGCCGGGAATGTCCAGCCAAGTCAGCCCGTCCGGGCTTTCCTGCCATTGGTAATAGATCGTCCCCCCGTCGGTAACGGTCGCTTCCACCGTCAGCGGTGCCGCCAAATCTCCCGCGTTATATGCCGCCGATACCGGCTGCGTTACGATGGTCGGTGTCTGCGCCGATGTAGGCGTGGTACTCGCCCCCTTTCCCCCTTATTTCTGCTGCTGCGCTTCGATTCCCTCCCGCACGGCGTCCGTCGCCGCGCCGGAGGCGAATTCGGAAAGGGCGACTTTTGCCGCGCTCCCGGTTTTTTTCTTGTCGAAAAAGGGGTTCGGAACCGGATTGCCCTTCTTCCACTTGGTGCCCTGCGCTTCTCCGACGCCGCAGATGATATAGTCCAGCGCACGGTGCAGCGCTCGTTGTCTGCTTTGCAGCTTGGCGATGGGCCAATCGTATATTTCCTTTTCGTCGGCCCCGCTCAGCGCCGCCACGGAAGATATCAGGCTCTCCTGTTTCAATTCCAGTTCCGGCGCTTTCTGCCTTGCGATCTCCTGCTCCGCCGCCACCAGTTCCGGGTTGGCATCCTCTTCCGGTATCTCCAACCCGTTCTGCGCGGCGAGGATGGGCCGCAGACGCTGAAACATTGCGGGTGTGATCTCGCAGACTTCTTCTCCGTCCGGTGTGAAGCAAAGGGATTTCAGCCGACCGTCCGGGCTTACCCTTGGGCGAAACAGTGCGATGCGCTTCTCCACAGGGAGACCCCTTCCGATTCTCAGGCTCAGGGCCAGGAAAAGCACCGCCCGCACCATCAGCCCCGTCGGGAGCTTTTGGTCTGCTACGCTCTGGCTGTCCAACAGGTAGTACGCCTGCAGCAACGGCATATTGAGGAATACGCGGGGAAGCGCCTGATGCATGAATTCTATGGCCGTCCTCGCTATGAGAAATTCTTCGTATTCCTCCACCAGAATGGGATGGAAAACCATGCCCTCCGTCTCCACCGGCTCGAAGCGTCTTATCTGTTTGAGATACTTTGTCGGGATATCGCTCATTTTTCTGCTTCCTTCCCGATATATGATTCAACGGGATTTCGAGCGGTGTGAAACTCTCCGTCCCGCTGTTTCTGTTTATTCGTACCGATCCACTCCCCAGCTTTCCACGGTGCCGCCGCCGCCCGCCATATAGGTCAGGCTCATTACGAGCCGCCGTCCGACGTTCGTGCCGCTTTCGTCGTAGAAATTCTGGCTTCCGGCGTCGCCGTGGGTGTGCCGGGAATAGTTCATCACGCCCACCCCGGCGAGGTTTACCCCGTGTAGCGCGTCGATGATGTCTTTCTCCATGGCGTAGGCTTTGCTGAGACCACCGACGCCCATCGTCGTCTCCAGATTGGCGTTGACGTAGATGTCGAAGATGACGCCGATCTCCACGCGGAAATCGTCCAGCGGCGTCTCGCGCCCCATGTAGACCTTCAGGCTCGTCTGCGCCTCGATCTGGCTGGGCATCCACCATTGCAGGGGGTAAAGTCTGTACCCCTGCGGGTGCTGCGCCTGTTCCTCGTCGGTGTTCAGCGTGGGGTGACGTCCGTCAAAGAGCATCGACAGTTTCTGCTCCGGCGTTGGGTTCGGATACGCAAGCGGGTCGTCCGCGTCGTACCACAGCCGCTTCATCAGGCGGCAGCGGGGATATCGGTTGTTGTCCGGCGGCGTATATCCCGGCATAGGAAGGTCCATGAGATAGCGGCAGATGAGCCGAGGGATCTCAGAAGCCGGTTCCATGATTGGGACGTCCGCCACCCGTTCATACGGGTAGGTAGGGCTGTCCACGCTGATCTCTCTTTCGTCGTCCATCTCATTTCACCTCCCTCGTCCTTATTCGGCGGAATACGGCGTGGCTTCCGTTGGTCGCCGCTTGAAGATTCCGCCGATTGGGTCTTTCCGTACCATCGTCCTCAAGCCTGCCCCGTCCCCAGCTTCCCCTGGGGGAAGCTGTCGCCGTAGGCGACTGATGAGGGAATCCACCGCAGAGACTTACCCCCGCTTCTCCCGGTATTCTTCCAGTTCCCGCTTCGCTTCCTCCGTGGCTTTCAGCAGCGCCTCCATCGCCTCCGGCGTGGTCTGCGCCGACATCATCATCTGGAAGCGGCTCACGGTGTCGTTCATGGCGGGGAGCATACCGTAGCACTCCGCGTTCAGGAGCTTTTCCAGCAGCTTGTAGTCCGCCAGCAGGTCGTATATCTTGTCCTGCAATTCCTTGTCCGCCGTGCGCTTCTTGATGCGCTCAAGCTGGCTGATAAGGAAGCTGCGAGATGCGGCCTCATACTCCTCTTCGGTGATGCTCCAAGGGTCGCCATCGGTCTCCGTATCATAATCGACTCGGAGGTACAGCTTCATCAGCGCCGCCGTCATGTACCGATGCTTCCGAACGGCGCTTTCCTTGTAGAAGGGGGGCAGCGGGTCTCCGTTCTCCGTCCCTATCTCCATCTTGTCGAAGCATCCGGGGGAAACGTCCTTGATGAACTCTTCCTTGTCCCTCATGGTGACGTAACTGACGGACGCTTCTCTCAGATGCTCTTCCGTCAGGCAGATGTTCTTCACGTTTTCCATGCAGTTTTTCCTTTCTTTTTCACGGATTCCGCGATTCTATCCTTATCTTTTTCCGTTCCTTCGGATTTTTGGTGCCAAGTTATTTGCTTTCCATGACGATGCACTGCAGCGTCATAGCCGATGACGGCGTTCCGCCCAGCGCGTAGAGCGTCAGGGTACCGGCATTGTTTTCCACCAGCATGGCCTCCACTCCGTCGGACATGATGGACGCAAGCTGTGCCGCTGTCGGTTGGAGATCTACGATGCTCTTGGAATCGGTGCTGACGCCGGTCACGGTTACGGTCTGGGAATAGGGGTCGCTTCCGCTCCATGTGGTGCCGACGGTAATCGAGCCGACGGAGACCTTTGCGCTTCCGCCCCCGCCTCCGCCTCCTCCGCCCCCTTGGGCGGACGCGGCCATTCCACGGGCGATATTGTCAACTGCCATATCTCAGCCCTCCCCAATCGCCGCGCCGAACACGGTCACGCTTCCGGCGCTGCCGCCGTTTACCACTTGCATCTCACGGATTCCGGAAACCGCGACGCTGTAGATGCCCTCTGCGGTAATGGTTTCCGCCACGCTGTAATCCGTCTGGTTGATGGAAGCCAGCGCGATGAAATTCCCGTTCTCCGTGTCCGCTTTTCCCTTGATGGTCACGTTCAGAGTTCCCGTTCCGGTCGCCTGCACCATCACGCTGTCCGCCCCATAGGGGACGTAGAAGGTGCTGCTCGTCGTGTCCGTGCTGTTCGTGTCCAGAAACACGAAATTTGCCAAAACCGCCATGTCAAAAACACTCCCTTATCTAAAACTATGATTAAATGCCCTTGAGGTAGATCTCCGCGCTGGCGCTGTACTCTCCGTAGCTGGCCGTCACCGTCAGCGGCGTCGTGCTGCCGCCCCAGCAGGTGATCGTCAGGCTGTTTCCGCTTTCTTCCGCCGTATATGCCGACGGATTTGCCCCGGAAACGGTAAACTCGACGGTTTCGGCGGTGATTTCCCCGTCTTCCATGTACGCCGCTTCCAGCGTCACGCTCTGGTACATGCGGAGCTGCACGGGAACGTCCTGCAAAAACACCACCTGCCCGCCGCTCTGAGCGCCCGCCACTTCCACCGTATAGGTTGACATAATGTTCTCGTTCTGCGCCAGCTTACAGGTGATTACCGCCGTTCCCTCGGCGTTTGCGGTCACATTTCCCGCCTCGTCCACGCTGACAACGCTCTCGTCGCTGCTTTCCCACAGGTAGGTGATGGGATATTCCTCGGAATTTTCGACGATCTGGCCCTTTCTGCGGCTTGTGGGGGCTATTGCCCCTGTGCCGCCGACGGTCATGGTCGGCGCTCCGGAGAGTTCGATTTCCCATGTGAAGGTCAGTCCTTCGGCCACACGGTTCACCATGTCGTCGATCTCGTCGTTGGGTTCTTCGTACCTCGCCGTGAAGCGGATGACCCGCGTGGAGTCGAAATCCCCGGTGAATTCCTCGAAAAAGTCCGTGAATCCGGTGATTCTGTAAGCCCCGGAGCCGAAAATCATGCGGGAATTGGTGCCGAGCTGCTTCGTCCAGCGGTTCGCTGCGCAGACGATATTGAAATATCCTTTGGTTATATTGTCCCATTGCTGGCTGTCGTCGGAGTTGACGCTTGCCCGGTCGGTCTCCACCACAAAGGGTTCCTGAAGCACGTTCCCGTAGTAGTCCAGATGATTCCACGTCACCCGGCAGCGCCTTACGATGCCCGCGCCGTCCCCGTTGGAGATGTCCTGCGGGTTAATCATGAGCCAAACGGCCCCCATCGCCCGGAATTTCGTGCCTTGGGGGATATAGGGAAGGGCCGGTTCCTCCAGCATCAGGTGTTTGTAATCGTCAAACTCCCGCTGGATGGCGGAGCTGGGGCGTACCACTTCCGCAAGGCGAAACTTGCACTTTACCCACTCGTCCTCGTCCGGCCCGTAGAAGCCGAGGGCTTCCCCCTCAAAGAAATCCGAAGCGTATTTCAGGTATCTCTTCTTGAATCGGTCGGTTTCCGCCATGTAATACTGGTTTTCCCGGCTGGAATACTGCGCAGGCACGTTCCAAGCCGGGTCACTCACCGTCCCGCCGAAGCTCAGAAGTGCGTTTTTAATGATCTTGTCCATAAAATTCCCCCCTTTCCCGTCCCCCGGCTTCCCCAGGGGGAAGCTGTCGCCGCAGGCGACTGATGAGGGGCAACCGCCGCAAAGCGGTGGAGAGGTTATCCCTCAAACACTTCCCAGTCTGTAGCAAGCATATCGGCTTGGGATGCAAGCCATCCTATCTGTACGCCGCTGGTTCCGACAAAGGCAATGGCGGCGTTGCCAATGGCGTTATGCTCTGCGTTCACGATTTCTCCATCTGCGTTTTTATAAGAAATGCAGGTGGCAAGCTCGATGTATTGCCGTTTTCCGTTCCATCCCAGGCGGTGCATCTTGCTCCCACGTCTGACTCTTTCAATTGCTTGGCCGAAAGTAAGCACAACCGTTCCCTCCTTTCGTTGTTATGCCAAAATGATCCTCATGCCGTTACTGCGCATCGTCTTGTAGGCGCAAAGCTGCTCGTACTTGTGCAGTTCATCGTTGAAACTCTGGCGGTTCTCCCGCAGCCGAAGCGAAAGTTTGTCCATATAGTTGGCTTCGTTGACCGTGGAAAAGCTGGAATCGTGGATTTTTGGCTGAAGATTGAGCCAGTTCCGGCTGAAATTCTCGTCCCAAGCCACGCAGACGGCTAATCCAAACAGCCGCTTCTGGCTGATGGTCAGGTCGTTGAACGTACCGTCGGTGTAGAAGTCCAGTTCATAATGGACGCCAGCCGCTTCCTGCTGGGGGAAGGTGACGATTCCCGTCTCCGCGTCATAGACCGCTCCGGGATAGGGCGTGACGCTGGTCCCGTCCTCGCCGTAGGCGATGCAGGACATGAGTTCATAGCCCAAAAGCCCGGTATCGACCTCTGTTTCCCCCGCCAGGCTCTCCTCCGTGCTTTCCCACGAGAAGTCACCGTACTCCGGCTGCACCATGTCCTTTTCCAGATAGTCCAGCAGTTCGGGCGGACTATTAAGAAGGGGGAGCGCAAACAGCACGCTGTCGCTCTTGGCCCTGTAAAATTGCGCGGGACTGACAGTGAGTTGTTCCCTCCACCGTTCGTCGTCCAACGCCTGCATAGCCGCATTTATTATCTCGCTCCAGGCCGTAGCCATTTGCGCTCTCCCCTTCCTTTAAGGTCTTGTCAGACCTGTTCCGCGTTCATTCCCTCGATAATGGCGCTGAAAGCGTTGTTCTTCATCCCGGCGGCTTTTGCCATCCGGTTCAGTTCCGCCACGATATCCCGGTGGATGTAGGGATTCTTCTCCATCCAGCCCTCGTAGAACCGCTTCGCCACCATTTCCTTGTGGCCCTCGCACAGCGCCGGGAAGATTTCCAGAATCTTGTCGCCCAGCTCGATCATCTTGGCAAAGGCTTTCCTGTCCAGCAGTTCGCCCTCTTTGTAGTTCACGCCGAACGCTTCCCGCTCGTCCTCGTTGAGACCGTCCACCACGATAAGCCAGCGCCGGTCGAGGCACATTCTGGTGATGTTGTCCAGAATCCGGCTCAGGTCGTTCTTCGGCACGAAAAACTCGCCCGTCTTGCCGATGATGCGGCCATACATTCCGCCGGGGCCGAAGTCCTGCACGTTGTCATCCGCCACGGGAGCCTGCCACAGGAAGTGTACCTGCTCCGTGCTGGCCGTCACCTGAACGACCTGGGGCTTCTGAGCCGCACTCATGGCTTCCTTGAAGGACTTCATCTGCGCCGCCATTTCTTCCTTCATGGCGGCAAGCTGCGCTTTCAGGAGGGCTACCTCGTCCGTATCAGCGGCGGGCGCTTCGACGGCCTGCGCCGATTCCTTTGCTTCTTCCGTCTTCACAGCCGCGCTCTTGCGCGTCCGCGTCTTCTTCGTTTCTTCTGCCATCGTCTCAATTTCCTTTCTTTTTGATGGTATGCCGTCCGCCGGTGCTGCCCCGGCACAAGTCGCTGGATACGGCATGACGGGGCGGGAGAGTTTTCCCGCCCCGTTGAAAGGCTTAGATGTTGACGAGGCCGACCTTGGAGGCGAAGACAGCGACGCTGTCCAGTGCGGTCGTCAGGTTCAGCTTGACCATGAAGTCGGGGTGCTTCTCGGCCTCGATCTCGATGGTGATGGGGGTGTAGCTGTTGTAAGCGATGGTCATGGGCTTGTACCCGTTGGATGCAAGCATCCAAATTTTGTCGGTGGGCAGGATGGTGCTGATCGTGTTGTATTCCGTGCCCGGTACGATTGCATCGACCAGAGGCATGAGCCGGACGCTCATGTACTCGCCCAGGTAGCCGGACCGGATGTAATCCGCGCCCAGCAGGGTCGCCAGAGCAGCGTCCATCGCGGTGTTGCTGGAGCCGGTGGCCTGCGTGGGCAGCACCTTGGACAGAGCCACAGCGCCGCCGTAGGCGAACAGGTTGCGGATGCCGGTGTTGTTCAGGGTGGAAATCTTGTTCGCCAGCGTGACCCAGTTCACGGAGCTGAAGTTGTAGATCAAACCGGAGGGAACCAGAGCGGTGTTGCTGGCGGCAGCGGTCATGGCCGCGTTCCACAGGCCCATCGTCTTGGCATACATACCGGCGACGATGTTCGCCATGTACTTGCCCCAGTCGGTGTTGTTGCCGACCATCTGGTGCCACTTGATCGAGATTTCCGCAGTGCGCGGAATGGGGTTGAGAGTCACCGTGCGATCGTAGAAACGGTTTTCAGGAACGCTACGGCTTGCGCCCCAAGCGCTGTCCTGGAACACGGGAATACTTCCCGACTCGATGGTGATGGCGGCGGTCTCCGCGAAGCCAACTTCCACCACGTCGGCGAAGACGCTGACGGCCTCGCTGTAGACGCGGGGCAGGATGGGGGTGAGGATGTCTTCGTAGATGCCCTGCAGCACAGCGTAGAACGCGCTGTTGCCGTAGAACTCCTGACCCCTCTTGGAGAAATCCTCGAAGGTAGCGGGAGCCTTTTTGCCGGTGTTGGCGCAGGCCATCTTGGCGGCGTACAGCAGGTGCTGCTTGCCGAACCGCTCGTTGACTTCCTTATACTGCTTGTCGTCCAGATGGGCGGTAGCAGCAGGCTCGGCGCTGTTGAGCGCCTTATGCACGGCGTCCTGGCCCTTACGAGCGTACTCGTAGGTCAGCAGCGCACCGGCGGCGACGATGTTGGAACGCTCGTCATTGCCGGAGAACACGCTGTTGGGAGTGCTGTTGAGAGTGATTCTGCTCATGGCTAGTTATCCTCCTTCCGTCTTAGGGCGCGTAGATGGAGACCTTCTTCGCCACCACGTCGTAGTAGCCGAAGGACTCGCTGGTGCCCTCGATGAACTTGCCGGTGCCCCGGAGTTCAAAGTAGATGCTGCCGTCATCAGTGGGAGCGGCGGCGGCGCTGGTGAGCTTGCCGGAGGCGATGGTGAAGAACGTGTCGGTGCTGGTGTTCAGGGTGACGTTGCCCTCGCCGAAGCGGTACACGCTCTCGCCGTCGAAGTTGATGCGGGTGAAGGTGCTGTACCGACCGGCAGGAACACCGAGTCCCAGCGTCCGCACACCGATGAAGTAGTTGTTGCCGTCGGGAGCGGAGATAAGCTGGTTGTCGTAGGTGTTGCAGGCGTAGATCACGTCGTCGGCGGTGTTGGTGTTGGCCGCAGCCACCATCTTCCAGGTGTTCTCGTTGTAGACGCCGCTGAACCCTTCGCAGGGGAGCAGGCTGTCCCGGACGCAGAGCTGGCCCGCGTCGCAGTCCGTCGCCGTGGTGGAGACGTAATACTTGCCCGCGATATTTGCCAGCCGGTCGTTCTCGTTGTTGGTGATCCGCGCTTCAAACGCGGTCTTGGCGGTGAAGCTCATTACTTCATTCCTCCTTACTCAATGTTCAGGCTGCGGAGCAGAGCGCCCACGCTGCCGTCGTCGCCCTTGGGGGCGTTGATGCCGTCCCAGGCGAACTGGTTGTTTTTCTTCTCGGCGTTCTTGGCGCGGAACTCAATGTCCTTCTGAGCGCAGATGGACATGACGCGCTGGCAAACCCTCTCGTCGCCGCAGAAGTTGCCGTCCTTGTCGGCGCACTCGGTATAGTCGCCGCCGTCGATCTCGGCCATGACGCAGGCGATATCTTCCTCGCAGACCTTTTCCTCGGCGCTGCGGTCGGCGTTGAACTTATCCAGAGCGGACTTGGCGGCTTCCTTCATGGCCTTGACCCGACGGGTGTTTTCCTTTTCGGTCATGGCCTTGATGGTGGCCTGCGCGTCGTCCCGCTCCTTCTCGGCTTTGGCGAGGTCGGCGCTCAGCCGCTCCACGCGGGAAGTGAGACCGGCAAAAAAGTCCTCGGCGTTCATCTGAAACTCTTCGCCGAAGTTCACGGTGGCTGCCAGAGGCATGATCCGTTCCGTGGCGATGGTTTCATCTGCGCTTGCCAGCCGGTAGCTGAAGGAGTCGTAGTTATCGTTGCGCATGGCGACAAGGATGCTGTGGTCTTCATCGTTCTCCTTGGCAGCCATCACGACGTAGCCCACGAAACGCTCGTTCAGCTTGGCGAGCTGCTTCTTCGTGAAAATCACGGTTTTCTTCACTCCTTTGTCAGAGTTATTTTTTGGGGGTTCCTGGTCTTCCGCCTTGGGCGGCGTCCCCTCGCCCCCCTCGGTGTTCGGATGGTACGAGGCGGCTTTCAGCTTCAGACTGTTCCACTTTTCGCTGTTCATCGCCTTGAGTGCCTGGATGCTCGCCCCCGGTATCGCCGGTGCCACCGTCTCATGCAGGATCGTCACACCCAATCCGCGCCACGCCGTAAAAATGCTTACGCTGTTTTCGTCGTGTTCCTCGGTGACTTCGGTTTCTGCGCTGACCTCCATGCGGCCCTGTTCCGCAAGGTGATCGCACAACTGCCGGTTATAAAAACGCCACAGTTTCCCGTTGGCGATAATCCACGTTCCGTCTTCGCCGGACTCCGTCCATACGTCGTTCTCCCCTTCTCCGATAGCACCGACGATGCGCTCGGCATTGGGGCCGGTGAAGTCGCAGATGATTTCCCCGTTCCAAAGCGCCTCGTCCATATTATGTCCGTCTCCTATCTGGTTTCCCGGATAGGCGCAGAGGATGGGGGTCCCCTTGAAGGTTTCCGCAAACTGTTCGATATTGCGGTAGTCCCAGTTGTTGCGGTTGAGACCGCTCCGCATGACGCGGAGCTTTACGTTGTAGTTGAGGTCGCTGTCCCTGTCCAGAACTTCCAGCAGACCCAAGACAGTCTCGCTCATACTGCATTCCTCCTTGTTGGTTTACCGTTATGCGATAATATGTAAACCCATTAAAACAGAAGCCGACGGGTTTACACAAAATCATCCGGTTCGATCTTCTCCACTTCCGTAACTTCGCACTTCTTCTCGTCGTTGAAGCGCAGCTTCATGGCCCGTTCCGCCTTGACCTTTGCCATCTCGTCGCTCTCCGCCTGCACCCGGAACTGATACTTCCCGTCTCCGATTTTGGCGTGAACGACATAGAGGTGTTCCACTACGTTGTGCTTGATGTTCACTGCGCCTTACCTTCTTTCAGCCGTTCAAGGATGATATTCCATGCCGCGCATATGGCGGCTGCAAGGGCAGCGGACACCACCGGGGAAAGTACCGCCCACAAAGCGCTCCAGCTCTCCGGCCATCCGCCTTTCAGAATGACGACGATTTCCGGGACCAGAACGCCGCCGAATGCCTGCGCCGCCGTTTTCAAAGCCCTGATAACCCAGTCAGGCTGTTTTGCAAGCCACTGTTTCATTGTCTGTTCCTCCGTTTCTTATCCGATGGAATCCACGTCGTTTTCCTGCCCGTCGCTGGTAATGCCCTCGGCTTTCGGTCTCCCACCGGGGTTCATGTCGTGCGCCGCAGCAGGCGGCAGATTACCCTCCCCTGCCTTGCTCGAATATGTGGATATCAACGGCAATCTCTTCATAAGTACCCCGCTCTTCGCTACCATGTCGCTCCAGCAGATGTCGTCCAGCAGGCTGCGGTCGTGAAGGGCGTTGTACTGGATGGCGGCGGGGAGAATGCCCAGCGTCATGTCGCTGCGGAGCTGCTTCTCAAGCTGGTTGTCCATATAGAGATCGCCAAACATATGGAACTCAAACTCGTTCCGCAGGCGCAGATCCGCAATGGCACAGGTCATCAGGCGCTCCACCCCGCTATAGACAGGGGCGAGATACTTGCCCTCGATCTGGAAGGAAATCTGCGCCGCCCCTGCCCGCGCTTCGTCGGAAGCCGGGATAAGACCGCTGAGGCCAGCCTGCGTGATGATGTCGCTGTTGCCCTGACTCACGATTTCCGAAGTGGACGACACTTCGTTGAAGGTCTCCAGCTTCATGTTCTCCGCAGGGGCGAAGTAAATGGGAACTCCGCCGGTGTTGTAGGCTGCCATGAGCTGATTCCAGATTTCCGTGAAGAGCATCCGCCCTGCATTGCTCAGTTTGTACTGGTCTGCGGTATTGGTATCCTTGCTCTCGAAGTACGGTATCTCTCCGTGTACGAATCCGACGAGCGGATTCTGGTAGAGCTGGAGCTGAAGCTGAGTCAGATCGGCGAATTGCAGGAGTTCGATAAACAAGCCCGCCATCGGAGGCGTCACTTCCGGCAGCGCCTCGTCCACTTCGATGGTGAACGCCTTGTCTACCGGGAGCGTCACCCAGTAGTACCACCGTCCGTTTTCCCGTATCACTTCCGCGTCCGGGTCGATTGCCCTCACCCGGCTCATGTCGATTCCGGTACGGGCGGCATACACGACTTTGCTTCCCTCCCGTCTCGGAGCGGGAGTCACAAGGCTGTTGAAGTCGTTCCAGTAATTGTCGAAAAGCCCCTCTGGGAACTGCCTCACGTCCGTGCCGGGTTGGCAGAAATACATCATGTCGAATGCCAGCGTGTATTTGCTAATGTTGTTTCTCCCGACGATCTTTATCCACTCGGAGGGGAGCTGCTGGTAAAAGGCGTGGTTGATGCGGTTGCGGCTCTTGTCGGCGCTGACCCGGTAAGTCCAAAAGGTCTTACCCTCCAGCATGGACTTGGCCCCAGCTTCCCGCGCCAGTTCTGCGGGCTTCATGGCCTTGCGCAGTTTTTCTGCCAGCCTGTACTCCCGCCAGAAGGAATCGCCCATCTCGCCCGCGTCCGTCAGGCTGGGGGCGACGTAGTTGTGATAGGTCAGCAGGCTGGAGTAAGTGCGCCGCATATGGCGGTAGGTGTAGTTGGTGTAGTCCAGACTGCGGGAGGCTTCGCGGAGTTCCGCTTCGTTGAGCTGCGGATGCCGGAGCATTTCCGCGACCTGGTCTTTGGTGTAGTTGATGGGGCTTGTGCCGATGCTCTCGAAGCGGCGGTTCATTATCTGCGGGCTGGCATACATGGCCCCGCTGTAACCGAACAGATTGACGAGGCTCTGCACCGGAACGCTGTATTCGTCCGCCATACTGCGGACTTTGTCGAATATCTCCGGGAAGGAGCCGTATTTCACTTTTTGCAGTTCTCTCAGGTCAGCACCCACGGTCCGTCCCTCCTTATCCCTTATTTGTTTTCGGTTTCAGCCGCTTCCTGTGCGGATTCCTCCGCCAGCTCTTGCAGTATCGTTTCCAGCTTTTCTATCGACTCGGAAATCTTGCGGAGCATTTCCGGCTTCTGCCGCTCGATCTCTTCCTTGATAAGCACGATGTTGCAGTTCCGCACCCAGCTCTCGTCGGCTTTCGTCAGCCGTACCGCGTCGTCTTCGGAAAGTTCCACGCTCTGCTTCGGCGGCTCTCCGTCGGTGTAGACGAGGGTGTATTCCGGCGTCACCCGGCTGAACCGCTGATAGCCCATGCCGTCGATTGTCTCCGGCTTCGTGGGCATCGCGTAAAGATGATAGCTGTTCAATAGATTCTTCCTCTCTGCCGCGCCGCTACCAGCCTGCCATTTCCTCCGACGGAAGCCGTCTCCACCGGGCTTCGGTTGGCATACTGCCGAAGAAGGTCGTCGTAGTCGCTCTTGGTCTGCCGCTTTACGAGGTTCTGCCACTCCAGCCTCTGCGCCACCCGTAGGGCATATTTCAGGGCCGACCAGCTATCGCGCTGGATGTGCTGGCTGATTCTCTTTTCAACGCCGTTGATGACCTTGAGGTTCTGAATCTGCCCCACCAGTTCCCCGGTCTTCCGGTAAGCGTTATAGATGGCGGCGTCGCTTCGGTCGTCCTTGATGCGGTGGTATTTCTTATAGGCTTCCAATCCGCTCTGCCAGTTGGAGGTCAGGAGCTGGACGTTCCGGTATTCAAACTGGGTCTGTGCGTACCGTACCATGTCCTGATCGGGGTCCGTCACTCCAAGACCACCGGCCTTGATGGGATACAGCACGGGGAGCGAACCCGATATTTCAAGTGAGCTTTGGAACTCGTGATTCCATGAGCACAGCGGTGGGAGTCCGTCTCCGATGTCCTGCATTAAGCAGGTCGCCACGGCGGAGCCGAATTGCCATGCGTCGATAGCCAGATAGGTGTCCGCGCCGTCGAAGCAGAAACGATTCCAAACCGACTTGACTTTTCGAGCCTGATCCATGTCCGGCGTGGGTCGCCAGTCGTCCACATACACGATTTGCTTCAGGTACTTGTCCCGCTTGATGTGGCTTCTCTGCCTTGTCAGCTTCAGCACAACCAGAGCGCATTTGGCGTTGATCGGCCCGTCCGCGTAGCTCACGTCGTAGCCGACGATATAAATAACGTCCTTCGGCAAATACTCGTTGGCGTTGTCTTTCAGGCAGGTGTGGTTCTCCATCATCAGGAGGCTACGGCAGTCCGTGAGGGTGCTGTCCGATACCATCGGGTTTGTGTCCGTGCCGGTGTAGAGACTGCACAGTTCCCTTGCGAACTGGTCCGGGGTAAGCTCCTGCTTGCGGCTTTCCGCCCACGATACCGGGCGCATTTGATTCAGCAAAAGAACGTCATATGGAACGTCCATCACGAATGCGCTCTGCCCCTGTTTCATCATCGTCAGGTGTCGGCATCGGTTCTCGTATGCGTAGCTTTGACGCCTCCCGGCGGACGTGATGCTGTGCTGCTTGTAGGGTATATAGGCTTGGCTCATTCTTCCCTGTACTACATAAGGAAGTCGCACGGCGGGGAGTACGACCTGAACGTAATCGTCTTCGTCGAACTTCACCCCGTCCTCCTGCGCAATCTCTTCCGCCACGCTCTTGTGAAGGTTGATACCCCGCCGTCCCGTAATGGAAAGCGAACTCCCATAGTCTGCGGTGGAGATTGCGAAGCTGTCCTTGCTGGAACTGTCCGTCTGAAAGTGCTTGGTGAGGATGGGGTAGTCGTGTTCGATGGCCCGGTGGGTTTCTACGCCGATAGCCGCCGTCTGCTTCAGGCTTGGGCCGATATACAGGGATTTCGTTCCCGGCCACGTCAGCGATTCGGTTTCCTCTTCCAGCAGGGAAGAATGGCTCTTGCCAGCCCCGCGCCCTTCCGTCAGATCGACGTATTGGTAGTTGGCCTTGGCCCGCATATTGATGCGGTGCAGGATGGGCAGATCGTAGTTGGCTTCCTCACTTCGGCAAAGGTCTGCCAGAAAATCCGGGAACCATCTGGCAGCCGCCATGAACAGCACCCATCCCTCGCCGAGATTTTCGTATGAATAGCGAACTTCAGTTTCTTTGCGCACCCATCCGGTGCCAGGTGCCCATGTATAGGAGCGGCGGTGAATACCCATGTCTCCGTCCTCCTATCAATCGAAACCTTCCCGCCCGAAGTCGGAATACACCTCGTCCCGCCGTACCTTCGGCTGTTCGGCTTCCGCTTTCTCAGCGGCTTTCTTATCTGCTTCCTCTGCCGCCAACGCAGCCGCTATATTGACCGTTATATCCGGCGTCCACCCGTCGCTGCGGCTCAGGTTGAGATATTCATAAACCTCCTGCTCCTGCTCGTTGGGTTCCGCCGCAAACTCGTGGGCGTAATCCCCCATCTTCGCCTGCTCCGGGAGCTGCGGCAGGTCGGGAAGGTCGTTGTTCTCCCGCATGGTGTTGATGATACTGAGCATTGCGTGCTCGGCAGCATCCACGGTCTCCGGGTAGTGCTTGCTGCGGCACCACTTGAAGAAAAGCTCCATGAACTGCTCTTTTGTCAGTTCGGCTCCGACACCGTATTTTTTCTGCATAGCGTCGATGATTCCGTCTACCCTTGCGGTCTCTATCGGCTTCGCGTCTTTCTTCCGAAGATTCTCCGCCGCCAGGTTGTCCTGAATCATTTTGTTCATCGTCTGCGCGATACCGGCGCTGTCCTTGTCGCCCTTGGCAATGCACTTGTCTCGCAGAAGCGCCATGCGGCTGCAATTCCGCAGCGTATCTTCCTGCTGTGCGTCCATACCGCCTGCGGCGTCAAGCCGCATGGAGTACATACGGAATATCCCGTCGAGTCGTTTGTAGTCCTGAATCGTGTAGGGGTTGTCGGGGTCTCCGTAGCCCCAGTCCCGCTCCCAGCGTTCCTGTTCGCTGGCCCCTTCTGCTATCACAGTCTCTACGTCTGTCTCTCCGTCTATGAAGCTCTCCTGCCTCTGCAAGCCCTCCAAAAAATCCAGGTAATCTTCCCAAGATGGAACTGCCTTTTTGGGGTACACAGGGAGGTTCAGCACTGCGCATATGCAGTAAAGGGCTATGTCTCCCCCAAGGATGCTTGCCAGGTCCAGGAAACGCTTGCTTATTTCTTCTGCTCTCGCGTTTTCCGGAAGTCTCATATTGTCCTCTGCCTTTCTTCCACCGCCTCCCGGAGTTGGCTCCCGCCGCTCCGGGAGGGCTTAAAAAGGAGGTGAAACGCGCCTCGAAGAGACGCCAACAAAAGGAAGAAAGAATGAAAAAAGAATGATAGCGTGTCGGCATACAACCGTTCACGCTATCATTCTTTTCCTTATTTTCGGCGTTTTGGTGCCATTTTTGGAGGTTATGTCAAGTCCTGCTGGAGGTTTTTCTTTTTCCCCTGTCGTAATCCTCAAACTTCTTGCACGCGGCAAACAGCTTTGGGTTGTTTACCCAACTTTGCAGCCGTCGGAGTTCCTGAGATGCGTGGGGTTTATCGTATATCATCACGTATGGATGATATCCCAAATCCCGCAGGGTATATATTCTCCACAGGTTTTCTTCCATTGTGCTATTGAAGCCGGTAAGCAGATATACCGTGGCAAGTCTGCCTTTTGAGTTTTTCTTTCCAAGCTTGGCATAGTTGGCAAATCGTTCCGTGAGGTCTTCCTTTGGATTATCCCAGGCGAAGTGAACTTCCTTGAGCTTCATGCGGTTGATATCTTCTATATCCGCGTCGTTCAACAGCCGGATATCCAGCCCTTGCGTGAAGTCGATCCACGCTCCCGTTTCCCGGTACTGTGCCATTAGATCCCGCTTATCCCGGCAAGCGGTCAGGTTCGGGTCCAGAACCTTGATCTCTTTTTGTCCGTTCCAAAAATCCGCCACGTCTGCCACCTTGACGCTCCTGCGCCCTTCCTTCGCCGCGACGTGGCAGAACGCGCACTGGCGGGGACATCCACGGCTTGTCATACTGACGGCAAAATCGTACTGCGGGTATATGCTGTAATCCGGGAAGCATGATTCTATCTCAGGCGGCAGCTCCGTGTTTTTGCTTTGTTCAAAGTGTTCCTCTCCGTCTTCGCCAAGGCTGATGCAGTAGCCGGTTCCACCCTTAATCACCAGGTCCGCGTTCATCGGTTCCGGCACGTCCGGAGAGTAGGCGTCGGAAAAGACTTTGCTCATATACACGATATCGTAATGCTCAAAGTCACTCCACCACCACTCCACCGTATCTCCATTTGCCTTGTGGTATGCGCTGATCTTCATGAGCGCCAGGTTCGGGAAGTTGTGGCTGTCAACTGAAATCAGTCCGATGCGCATTTTACCCTCCGTTTATGGCCTGATAGAAGTCCCCTTCTATCCCGGCATCCTCGTCTCCAAAGTGAGTTTTGAGAACCGCGATTGGAAATTCTTCGATCTCGCTGCTCCATCTTACGCTCTCCGGCCCGTTCACAGCAGCCCACGCGAGGTCGAATCCTCCGATACCGGAAAACAGGCTGCCCTGCGTAGCCCGCCGCTCGTACTGCGCCGAAATGCGCCGCATCAGCCAGCACCAGAATCCACTCCGCTCGTTGGCAAACCCCACGGCGATGGAATTTCCATATGCTTTGTACTTCGGCGTATCCACGTCCTTGTGCTTTTTGCCCTTTGAATCTATCCAGTCTCCGATGTTGCACCAGTTTCTCGGAAATCCTTGGAGAGATGCACACTCGTCTGGAGTCAGTCTTCGGACGATGTAACGTCGTTGATCGTCTTCGTTCAGCTCCATGATTGCCTGTTTGTCGTGCATACAATCCAGCGGGTTTGATATCGGCTGCATGGACACATTGTTTGTCTGCCCGTTCCCAACGCTCAAAGCTTTTTCTTTCTCCTGTTCCATTTCTCGTATCACTACCTTTGGCGTATGACCTTGGTTCGCTATGGGATGGCACGGGTCTCCCCACTTTGGATGTGAGTAGTTTCCGGGTCTGGTTACTTGCGTCGTGTCAAACGGAAGTGCCTCCAATACCACCGGCATATTGCCACCTCCCGTCCCGTATCTTGCGATGATCGGCATGGAGTATTCGTCTTCACGATACCAATATCTCCGCACCTGGTTGAATAGTTTTGCCATAGTCATCAACCCTGATCTGCTTTTTTTGCCGTTTCCAGTGCGATTGCCGTATAATCCGTAATTCTGTTTTGATGGTCTCCCGTGATGGTAGGCGATATTGCTCCACTGCCGTTCCCTCGTGCGTCATACACCAGCTTTATATGGCCTCGTTCACTTGCCGCTCCAACGTCTCTTTCAGTTCCGGCGGGAGTTCCTTCCCCCTCCGTTCTGCTCTTTTCAGGATTCTGAGGCAGGCTTGCTTCGACAGCCTGTATCTTTTGTCCGCATTTTCTTCCAGCACTTCTGATAGTTTCGTCGGATTCTCCGCCATCGGTCTCTCCCCGCAGTTGAGGGTCAAACAGAATTTCCGGAGCGGTGAGTCCGTTGAAGTCACATAAGAGCGCAATTCGCTTCCTCCGCTGGGGAGTTCCGAAGAACTGGGCGTCCACTGTGCGATAGGCAAGGCTCCAGTCTCCCATCTCCGAGTAGTAGCATCCGTATTTCGGCCATCCCCCGTCAGGCAGTGAAACAACAGGGGCCGTAGGGTCTGCGACGCGGATGATCTCCGTGAGGACCGTTTGGAAGTCCCTGCCGCCGTTGCTGCTGTAGGCTCCGCATACGTTTTCCCACACGAAGTATCTGCATCGAACATCGACACCTGATCTTCCAGAAAGTCTATCACGCTCCCGCATCTCCTTTGCTATACGAATTTGCTCCATGAACAACCCGCTTCGGGTCGTTTCTTCATCATCCAGTTCTTCATGCTTCATACCTTTGCGAAGTCCCGCAACGCTAAGGTCTTGGCATGGGGACCCCCCTGTAAGCACATCTACGGGTTCGATTTCGTACCCACTAATCTTGGTTACGTCACCCAGGTGCTTCACGCTTTCTTCTCCTTCCCCTTCGCTGCCTCTATTGCCTCGTCCCGCGCCTTGCACCGTTGACCGCCGTGCCACATATAGCTCCGTTTGCATTTACGGTGGCAGCAGTACATGCAGATGTAATGCCCCGGCTTCAAAGGGCACTCCCCGGCCACGCTTTCATAGTAGGCGTTCCCACAGACTTCGCACTTGATCCTCTGCGCCATCAGCGCCCGGTGCTCCCCATGCGCCCTTCACCGCGCTCCGTTTCGTCCAGCTCTGCCACGACCTCCAGCTCCACCTTCGGGATCGGAAGGATAACGATTTGGCTGATCTTGTCCCCGGCCTTGAACATGTA
>JAEEGL014454585.1_pt1 | contig 28078 bp, 26 predicted proteins | sample 9134231 | NCBI WGS metagenome assembly JAEEGL01 (sample SAMN16246548, study PRJNA631951) | gut metagenome | biome: gut microbiome; feature: rumen; material: fiber-attached | host: Bos | place: Iran: Karaj | collected 2018-10
TCTATTCAAATGGCACCACAAATTAGATTATTACAAAATAATGAAGCTGAATTAGTAGAAAAGATTCAATCTTCTATTACTAATACAATTCCATTATGGAAAAATCAAATTGTTCTTGCATTAGGAATTAATAATGCTAAAAAAGCACTTAAGAATGAACAAGCTGTATCTAAATTAACAAATGAAATGTTAAAGAAAAATAGTGAAACTCTAAAACAAGGATCTATTGATATAGCTGAAGAAAGTGAAAAAGCAATTATTGATATTGAAACATTACAAAAAACTAATCAAGATTTAATTGAAACAATTGATACAGTAATTGAAATTCATAAAAATGGTAGAATAAAGAGACAAGAAGCAGAAAAAGAATTAGAAACATTAGAAAAAGAATTAAAACAGAAAATGTTAGAAATAAATGTAAAAGGTTCTGAATAATTTGTCGCCTATCTAGGCGACTTCTTTATTAGGAGGTATTATGTATAAATTAGAAGATGTATATAATGATTTCTTTGGAGTAGAAAAAGAAATAAAAGAAAAAGGTTCCACAGAAACTGTTGAAAAAGAAAAATCATCACCAGATGATTTTATGAAAGAAAAGTTTGATAAGATTAATGAATTAAATATAGAAGATTCATCAAAAGATACTTTAAAGAAAATAATAGAATATATGAGAAAGTATAATGAAAAGATTGAGTCAAACTATATTCCATTTAATATTAGTATTATTGTCGATGATAAAGATCTATCAAATGAAATAGCTAGTATTTTAAAAGAAAGTGCAATATTTTTCTCATATGTAGAAAAAAATAAGTATTCTGAAATATCACTATATAATTTAGAAAAAGATTTATCCACAGTATTTGAGGAAAATAGTATTGTATTAATTAAAGATTTAAAAATAATAGATCTAAAAGATGAAGAATATAGAAAGAAATTTTTTAATTCATTAGAAATAAATCTAAATAAAAAGAATTTAATAATGATTTCAGGAATTAAAGATGAAATAGATAGATTCTTTCAATATACTAATATATCTAATGATTATTTTACTTTCCAAATAATAGGAATAATGCCTGATGTAGGAGATGTTTATAATGAATTATTACAAACATTAGACTTAGATGATGATAAGAAAGTAGAACTATTAGATTATATTAGCCAAACTTTTCCTAAAACAAAACTAGATTATTCTAATTATAAAGATAAATTAAGAAATTATATATCTTTTAATAAAGAAATACCTAAATTAAGTGAAGAAAAAACTACAGATGAAATATTTGCTGAATTAAATGAATTAGTAGGCTTAAAGAAGATAAAACAATCTATTTATGATTTAGTAGATTTAATAAGTTTAAAAAACAAAACAAAAGAAGATTTAAAAATAAATGATGTTAACTTACACATGGTATTCTTAGGTAATCCAGGTACAGGAAAAACAACAGTAGCAAGATTATTAGTAAATATTCTATATAATTTAAAATATATTAGAGAAAATAAATTAGTTGAAGTAACATCTAAAGATTTAGTAGCTGAATATGTTGGACAAACTGCTCCAAAGACAAATGAAGTTGTAGAAAGAGCTCTAGGCGGAGTACTATTTATAGATGAAGCATATGCTCTAGCATCTACATCAAATACAGGAAATACATATAATGCAGAAGCAATCGCAACTCTAATACAAGCAATGGAAAATCATAGAGATGATTTAGTAGTAATATTTGCAGGATATACAAAAGAAATGCAAGCATTCTTAGATTCAAACTCAGGAATAGTATCAAGAATAGGCTACACTTTAGAGTTTGAAGACTATACAGAAGATGAATTAGTAGATATATTCAAAGGAATGGTTAAAAAAGCAGGCTTTACAGTAGAAGATGCTGCTATAGAGAAATTAAGAACAATAATAAATGAATATAAAGATACTAAAAACTTTGGAAATGCACGTTTCATAAGAAATGTATATGAAAAGACAATTATTAAACATGCATCAAATACTAAGAATATTAAAACAAAGAAGAAATTAAAAACAATAACTGAAGAAGATATATCAACAGAAAATCTAATTAAACAATAGACAAGTATTTACTTGTCTTTTGTTGTAAAATAAAATGTATATTTTTTGACAAATATGTATATTAACAAATATAATAATAATGGGAGATGATATGATGTCTGGAATTGGTATGGGAGATAAATATTCTTGGAATAACCCCCCAACATATTTAAAAGAGGTAGGAGAATATGACTATATGTCAAACGCAAAAAATTATTCGCCCTTAAGTATATCATCAATTGAACAGCATATGAATGAAACGCTAGATGCTTTATATTCAATAATATCTGACTCCAATCTTATGTTTTATGGTAGTCCTGCCTTAGTAAATACGAAAAACTATTGGAATAGTTTGTTTTTAATAGAAGGAGAGGAACAACAAGTATTAGATTATGAAAAAATAACAGATATATATAATGATGCAGAAGGTAGTTTTAGAGAATTAAGAAAAACTGTTGACACATATCTTGATGATGCTAAAAATAGTATAAAAAAGATTAACGATGAATTAAGCAAACTACAAAGCAATGCTGAAAAAATAGCTAATGCTAAAAAATCAAAAGATGATGAAGATAATATCATAAGTGGAGCTGCTAGAGAATATTTATCCAGGGTTGAAAAATATGGAAAAGAATATACTGTTAGTGATTTATCTAGTATAGGGAAATGGGTGTATTAAATGGCAAGAATAGAGGTTAATTATACATATTATGATAGTGGATATGCGAGTTATAGTGGATTAAAAGACCCGGTTCTTGAAGAACTAAAAAATAACACAATCACGGTAAAAAATGATTATGATGAAGATTTTAGTGATTCAATTTTTGATATTACAAATTTTCCGATTAGTAGTTATTTAGATGATTATTATGATTCAATAGTAAAATCAGAAAAAATGATTGATAACGCTGAAACATTAGCACGTTATGCAGTTGATAATTTCAAAGGTCAAGAAGAAGCAATTGAAGAAGATATCAATAAGTTTAGAAATATGAGGGAAGAATTATTTGATGGTATAGGATATGTTGGATTCCACTATCAAGATGAAAACCTAGTATATTGGGAACCAGGAACTGAAGGATATACACCACAAGGATATACTGAAACTGAAAAGTATAAGATTGTATCAGCATATAAAAAAGGTGAAAATTCAAGACTATACTATTATGATAAGAAAACTGGTGAATATGTTGGTTATGTAGAACTAAACAATCAAGCTCATGTTGGAGGAATAGCATATGATCCTGATGATGATCTATTATTTGTTACAGGAGACGATGGAAAAGTTAACTGTTATGATCATAAAAGAATAGAACAAGCATTTGATATAGCACCTAAAGACGATCCAAAGGGAGCTGTAATTGATCTAAACCGTGATCAATATAAAGGTATAGAAGTAGAATGTGATATAAATATAAAAGAAAAATTAAGAACATGTGATGCCGCAACAATTTACTATCATGATGGTAAGTTATATGTCTCAACATATCGTTCTAAAGGAGATCTTGTATCATATGATATTAATTGTAATAGAAATGGTAGAGATATAGATTTAGATGTAGGAGATATGCATGTAATATCACATGATTGCCCAGCTGCAACACAAGGAATTGCTATATTTGAACGAAATGGAAAAAGATACGTAGCTTTCGCAAGAAGTGCTAGTGGTAGCCCATCATCAATTGATGTTTATGAATTAAATGATAATGGAACATTAGGCGACTTTAGTGGTTCAATGGAAATAGATCATCAGGGCTTAGAAGGAATAAGAATAGATGATGATGGAACAATTACAGGAGTATATGAATATGAAGGATCAACATCATTGAATGAAAACATAGATGATATTATAGATAATGGAAAAGAAAATCCAAATGATGCAGATTATATTAATAAAGCAGATTTTTGGAATAAAAATATAAAACTTCAAGATAATTCAAGTTACTATGAAGCTATACAAAAAGAACAAATGGACGCGATGGATAGATATCACGAACATCATTAAAAAAGGAGATATATATGATAAATAATTTTAATAAAGATTTTTTTAATAAGAATAAAGCGGGATTAAGACTTTGCACAATAGCTTTAACAGGCATGATGGTAGCTTCACCTTTTATAGTAAATGGAATTGTTGATAAAGCAATAGATGATATGAATCAACGTAATAAGGCAGTAGCAGCCCAAGAAGAAGTAGAAGAAGAAAAATCAAGAATTTTTATTGAATTTGAAGGCGAATATAATGAAGATAATAGTATGGTCATTATATATGGAAAAGATGATCCTGACGGAAATGGAAAGACTGATATACTTGGCATAGTAACAGATAGTGCTGAAGATCCATATGTTGATTTGCCTGCAGGAGATTATATTGTTGCAGGATCCAATGATTCTCATGAACTTATAATAGATGGAGAAAATGATTATAGTTTATCTATTGATTATGAAACAGGAGAAATAACAGATAAAACTGAATATATTAACGAAAACAATAATATTAATGAACAAAATTCTAATCCACGTACAAGATAAAAAGCGATGATTAAATAATATCATCGCTTTCTTCATCTTCATAAATAATATTCATATTAGAAAGATATTCTAAATCTTTTATTTCATCTTTTATATCATCAGGAGAAAGAATCTCTGCATCAAACCCTTCCCATAAAGCCAACCAAAATAAGAATGCCATTAATTCAATAGGAGCATAATTAACATTAAAATACATTAATAACAAATATATAATAAAGGAAACAACTCCCATTATTATTAGATATAAACCACGTTTACGAAGATCTTTTAATTCTTCTTTTTTATTAACTAATAATAATGAATAATGATTTTTAAGTACTTTAGCAATAAGTCTTTTTTCTTTATCAGAAAATTTAGGCCCATGTATTTCTAAAGTTAAAGGATAACCCCAGGGAATAAAATTAGCATTAATATCAATATATCTCATAAATTCATAATTAAGTATTTCGCTATTTTTAGTAGAGTATGGAGAGATAATATCATCAATAGATTTTACTTTTACAGGAATAAATCCTATACCATCTTCTAAATAATAATCATCTAAAACTTTATAATAATTAAAAGTTTTAATTTTCTTTCTAGTTAAATCACTCTTACTCATAAGCACCTCATCTTATCTTATTAAATTATATTACATTTTTTTTGAAAAGACCATATAAAAAAACAATTCAAAATATGATATAATATCCATGAAGAAGGAACTTGACTATGAAAAAAACAGAAAAAAATATTTTAATAGCATTTATCCTAAACATTACTTTCTCAATATTTGAATTTTTAGGTGGATTATTTACTAATAGTGTAGCTATTCTTTCTGATTCACTTCATGATATAGGTGATGCTGCTAGTATTGGAATAAGTTATTTCTTAGAAAAGAAGTCTAAACAAAAACCTAATGAAAAATATACATATGGTTATTTAAGATATTCAATATTAGGTGCTTTTATAACAACAACAATTTTAGCAGTAGGTTCTACTATCGTAATAATTGAATCAATAAAAAGGATTATTAATCCTGTAGAAGTTAACTATAGTGGAATGATTATATTCGCAATTGTTGGAGTAATAGTAAATCTAATCGCAAGTATCGTAACAAAAGAAGGAGATTCTCTAAATCAAAAATCAGTAAATCTTCATATGTTTGAAGATGTATTAGGTTGGATAGTAGTCTTAATTGGATCAATTTTAATGAAATTTACAAATATTACTATCTTAGACCCAATAATGAGTATAGGAGTTGCTTTATTTATCTTTATAAGTTCAATAAGAAACTTAAAAGAAATATTAGATTTATTCTTAGAAAAAACTCCTAAAAATATAGATATAAATGAATTGAAAAATCATTTGAAAGAAATAAAAGAAATAGAAGATATTCACCATGTACATGTATGGAGTATGGATAATATTAATAATTATGCAACACTACATATAGTAACTAATAGTAAAAATCATAATGAATTAAAACATAAAATTAGAGAAGAAATGGAAGAACATGGTATAAATCATGTAACAATTGAAATAGAAAATGAAAAAGAAACATGTGATGATGAGTCATGTAATGTTAAAGAAGAAAAAATTCATCATCACCATCACTAAATAAATTAAAAAATCATAATTTATGTTAAAATATATTTAATGGAAAGAAAGATTTTATGAAAAAGGAAAAAAACGAAGAAAAAAGAGTTAAAGAAAAAGTTGTTGAAGATGAAATTATTGGAGATGAAATAGTTGAAGATGATATTATTGAAGACGAAATAATTGAAGAGGAAAACAACGAAAAGAAAACATTTAAAAAGAAAAAAATAATTATTTTGTTAATAGTATTATTAACAATAATCATCTTAGCTGTAGTTTCTTTAGTAGTCATAAACAAAAATATAAAACTAACTATCAAAAAAACTAATGAAACTATAGAGGTTTTTAGTGACTTCAAACTTGAAGAAGGATCTGCTAAAGTATTTAAACATAAGTTGAAAGTTAAAAAGACAGGTACAATAGATAATTCAAAAGTAGGAACATATAAAATTACATATAAAACAAAATTCTTTATATTTAAAAAAGAGATAATAAAGAAAGTAAAGGTTGTTGATACTACAAAACCAGAAATAACTATGAGAGGCCAACAAGAAAAGATTATCTATATTGGAGATACTTATAATGATGAAGGAGCAACCGCAACTGATAAATATGATGGAGATATTACAGATAAAATAGAAGTAACTAATAATGTAGATACATCAAAAGCAGGAGATTATGAAATTACTTATAAAATAAAAGATTCAAGTAATAATGAAAATGAGGTAAAAAGAGTTGTTCACGTAGTTGAAAAACCTGCATCAGGTCCAGCATACATTAATAGTAATGGAGTAATTTATTTAACATTTGATGACGGACCAGGAGATACAACACCACGTCTACTAGATATTTTAGCTAAATACAAAGCTAAAGCTACATTCTTTGTTACTTGTAAAGGTAGTGACGATGTAATAAAAAGAGCATATAACGAAGGACATACAATAGGCCTACATACATGTTCTCATAATTATGCAATATATTCATCACTAGATACTTACTATGATGATTTAAATCAAGTAGAAAATAGAGTATTTAATATAACAGGAATTCATTCTAAACTTATTAGATTCCCTGGAGGATCATCAAATACAGTAAGTAGAAAATATTCATCAGGAATAATGTCTACACTAGTAAATGATGTTCAAAATAAAGGATATCAATATTATGACTGGAATGTTTCATCTGGAGATGCAGGATCAACTACTGATCCAAATGTAATAGCTGCTAACGTTGAAAATGGAGTATCTCCAACTAAAACAAATATAGTTTTAATGCATGATATTCATACATATTCAGTAGATGCAGTAGAACCAATTCTACAATGGGGACAAGCAAATGGATATAGATTTGAAGCATTAAGTGAAAATGTTAAACCATCTCATCATGGAGTAAATAATTAAGACATTTTAAAATGTCTTTTTTTTATTATAGAAAATATGGTATAATCTTCTAGGAAACAAAAGGAGAAGTAATATGAAAGTATTAGTTACAGGAACATCTAAAGGAATAGGCAAATCTATCGCAACTAGGTTTCTAGAAGAAGGTCACGATGTAATAGGATTTGATATTCTAGAAGGTACTATTAACAATAAGAATTATACTCATTATATCCAAGATATTTGTAATGAATTACCTGATATAGAAGATATTGATATATTAGTTAATAATGCAGGAATCCAAGAAGGAGAAGTAATAAAAGTCAACTTAGAAGGAACAATAAATGTTACTGAAAAATATATAAATCCTAATATAAAGAGTATAGTATTTATTACTTCAACAAGTGCAACAACAGGCTCAGAGTTTCCAAAATACGTTGCTTCTAAAGGAGGAGTATTAGCATATATGAAAAATGTTGCTTTAAGAATATCAAAATATAAAGCAACAGCTAATTCAATTTCTCCAGGAGGAGTAATAACAGATTTAAATAGCCATATCTTAAATGATGAAAAATTATACAAAGCTGTTCTAGATGAAACATTATTAGATAAATGGGCAGAACCTGAAGAAATAGCTGATTTTGTATATTTTGTATCTGTTATAAACAAAAGTATGACAGGAGAAGATATCATTATAGATAATGGTGAAATATTAAAATCCAATTTTATTTGGTAGAAAGGAAAAATACTAGTTAAGCTACGCCACCTAGTATAAAAAAGGAAAGTAATGAATAATATTTTATTAGGACTATTAAGCATAGTTATTACTTTTAGCTTGCTTATAATAGTAGAAAAAATCTTCAAAAAAGAAGGATTATATGTATGGATTAGTATTGCGACAATAATTGCAAATGTAATCATATGTAAAAGTATTGATGTATTTGGTTATGTTACCAATATAGGAAATGTCTTATTTGCATCTACTTTTCTAGCAACTGACATCATGATAGAAAAGTATAGTAAAGAAGATAGTAAAAAAGCTATATTAATAGGAGTAGTATCACAAATTATATTCTTAATTATGACACAATATGCTTTAATTTATAAGCCCGCATCTACTGATTTAGCTCAAGAACCAATGAAAGCATTATTTTCTCTAAATTTAAGAGTATCTATAGCAAGCTTAGTAATGTATGTAGTTAGTAATTTGTTAGATATTTATTTATATCAAAAATTAAAAGATAAATATCCTAAATTATTATGGTTAAGAAATAATGTATCAACAATAATAACTAATTGCTTGGAAAATTATTTATTCACATTCTTAGCATTTGCAGGAATATTTGATATAAAAACAATGCTTTCAATCGCAACTATCGCAAGTATTTTTGAGATGATTATTGCTATATGTGATACACCATTTTTATATATTTCAAAAAAACTAAAATAACTAGAAATAGTTATTTTTCATTTGTACTAATTAATGATATAATAAAATAAATAATATAAAAATATATCCATCCAAAAACTTATAAAAAAATAAGAAAGGGAGATAGCCTATGTCTAAAATAGTAGTAATATATGATAATTTAGATAAATCAGCTAGTGAATTACAAACAGTAAATGGTTTCTTAAGCAATGTTATAACTAATTTAGGTAATGTAATTAGTGAAATAGAAGCAGTAGATAGTTCAGGACCACATGATGCTTTTTCAGCTGTAATTTCAGCATATGAAGATAGAATACAAGAAGTAAAGAATTGGCAAACTCAAATAGATTTCTTATCTTCATCATGCAGTGGTATATCAGCAACATTTAGTAATGCTGAAGAAGCAAATAAAGCTGATACTAAGACTATTACAGAAGGATTTATGGGAACCCTTTTATCAGCAGCAGGAATATCTCTAGGTGACGAAAATTTGGAATTAGATATTTATAATAATGATGAGGAATTTTATAAAGAATATACAAATTTTGGAGGAACGAATGCTGAAGAATCTAAAAAAACATGGGATATATTCTTTAAAAATACAGATGGAGTAGTTGAATTAACAGAAGCCGGAGCATTAGTAACCACAGGTGCTAAATCTCTCATAGGAGAAGATACTGGTTAAGAGCCAAAAGAAGAAGGAAAAGAAAACAATGGTGGCGGCAACAACGACGGAAATGATGGCGGAGGAACATAACCTAGAAGAAGTGAAGATTCTGATGATAATGAAGAATATAATGAAGGAAACACTATAGTACAACCATCAAGTAAATCTTTGGATAGTATTAGTTTTGATAAATTTTAATCAATAAAAACTCTAGATAATTCTAGAGTTTTTTTATACAAAGACTAACTAAAAAAGAAGACTGTTCTATCTATTCATGATATAATAATTAATGGATATAGTAAGGAAGATTATATGGAAATTTCATTTTTAACATTTTTAAATAACTTAATAAGTAATAACAGTTTATTAATAACTACTATACTAATATCAATAGTTATGTTTATAAATGGTTGTTCTGATGTACCTAATGCTATTGCTACTTGTATATCTACTAGAAGTTTAAGACCTAAAGTAGGTATAATTTTAGCTTTAATTAGTAATACATTAGGATTAATACTAATGACTTATATTAGTTCTAATGTAGCTAAATCTGTTTATAATTTAGTTAATTTTGGAGGAGATTCTTCAACTAGTTTAATTACATTATGTTGTGCTTTAGTAGGAATAAGTATTTGGTGTTTTATTGCTTTAAAGTTTGGTATACCATCTAGTCAATCACATGCATTAATAGCCGGTATATCAGGCGCAGCTATTGCTCTAATGGGAAATTTTTCAGCAATAAACTTTAATGAGTGGAAAAAAGTATTGTATGGATTAATAATAATAAATTTATTAGCATTTATACTAGGTTATATAATAACTAAAATAATAGAGCTTATCTGTAAAGAAATGGATAGAAGAAAAACAAATAAATTCTTTAAATTTAGTCAAATAATAGGAGCATTAACTACTTGTTTTATGAATGGTGCTCAAGATGGACAAAAATTTATGTCATTTATGTTACTTGGAGTAGTATTATCAAATGGAATGATACCAGGAAGTACTAATTTTTCTATACCAGTATGGTTAATGATATATACATCAATAATTATATCTTTAGGTACTCTAATAGGTGGTATGAAAATAATTAAAACAATGGGAACTAAAGTTACTAAAGTAGAAAGTTATCAAGGTACAGCAGCAGATTTAGCAAGCTCAATTTGTTTATTTGCTTCATCTATGTTTGGACTTCCAGTAAGTTCTAATCATACAAAAAATTGTGCAGTAATGGGAGTAGGCGCATCAAAAAGACTTTCTAATGTTAACTGGAATATAGCTAAAAACATTGTATTAACCTGGTTCTTAACATTCCCAATTTGTGGATTATTAGGATACATATTAACTAAAGTAGTAATAAATATCATTTAATAAGAGGAGATTAATATGAAGAAAAAAGAAAAATATAATTATTTTGAAGAATTTATAAAAATGACTGAATATATAGAAGAATCATCTAATAAATTAAAAGAATTAATGAATGATTATAATGTAGAAAACTTAGATAAAAGTATTGAAGAAATACACAAACTAGAGCATGCATCTGATAGAGCGGTTCATAAGATGAGAAAGTATCTAATAAAAGACTTTTTGCCACCAATAGAAAGAGAAGATATAGCACTTATAGCAAACAAATTAGATGATATAGAAGATGGTATAGATGAAATAGCAATAGACTTTAAAATAATTAATATTAAACATATAAAGCAAGATACTTTAGAAATAATAGATATCTTAGTAAAAGCAACAGCTGCTGTAAAAGGTATAATTGAAAAACTAGCGGATTTAAAACATCTAGAATTAGTTGAAGAAAAAATAGTAGTAGTAAATAGATTAGAAGAACAAGGTGATAGAGTATATGAAAGAATTATTTCTAATTTATATAAAGAAGAAAAAGATCCAATTGAATTAATCAAATGGGTAAATATATATAAATGTTTTGAAGAAACAATAGATAGTTGTGAACAAATAAGTGATTGTATTCAAGATGTAATAATGAAGAATTCATAAAAGAGAGTAATCTCTTTTTTTATTAATCTTTTTTTGATATAACTTTGAACCCAGGAATAACTTCTCTATAATTATCATCTTTAATCATATCATCGAGTTCTTTATTTTTATAATACTTCGATTGTTCATATTGTTTAATTGTCTTAGAAACAAATGATTCTTCACCATCCATAGTAATATAATAATAACCAAAACGATAAAAATCATTAATACTTTGATCATTATTAATATTAAAGAAATTTTGTTCTTTATAATTAGTACTTATAAAAGAATCTTTTTCTTCTTGAGATAATTTACTATAATATTTAGGATTTTCATAGAATGTAGCATCTCCATATTCATATCCTGAAATAGTATTGGTTATTTCAATAGCGCTTTCTCCTGTTGTTGGATTATAAATAGTTCTTGTACCTTGTTTATATATAGGTTTAACATTTCTTTTATTATAAGTATAATATCCTAATATAAATTCAGAAGGTATTCCTGCTTGAAAAACATAGTCAGTAAGACATTCAGCATGTCCCTGATCATCTTTATACTTTCTCTTATTAAAAATACCACCATAAACAGTAGAACCATTACTCATTTCAAAAGCCTCAGGAATTGCTACTACTACAATTGTCTTAGCATCAATAGAACCATAACAATCATATTTATTAATATCAAATTCATATCCATTTCTACCAAAATAAGCAACAGTAAAATATGTAGTACCACCTCTTTTATTATCAAGTCCATCACTCATTATTTTCTTAGCAGTTTCTTCTCTATCTTCATAAAGAGGATTTAGGCCAATCTCATGAAGACCAATACTACAATCATTTCCAACTAAACCTCTTAAGTATTTAGCAAGCCCATTTTGCTTTACCTTAATACTATCCATATTGTAATCTCACTTTCAATCTAATTATAACATATAAAAAAAGCGAGGTACCATAAGGTACCTCTTCAGGGGGTTCGGTTGAATATACTCTCATAAATGAGAGATATCGGCGTGATTACTATCACGCACCTTAATCATATTTTAAAAACTATTATTTGTCAATGGATTTCAGAATATTATTTTTTATTTTACATTAACAATTTATCAATACTTAATAATAACAATACCTTTATTGTAAACTAGTAAATCTTTAATTATTTTCTTTTTCTAAAACTTTATAATCAACTTTCCCAATCATAGTCTTAGGAAGTGATTCTCTAAAAACAAATTGTTTAGGAATCATATACTTAGAAAGATTCTTTTTACAATATTCTTTTATTTCTTTTTTTATCTCTGCTGTAGGTTTAATACCATCATTAAGTACAATATATGCTTTTGGAACCTGTATCTTATAAGGATCAGGAATACCTACAACACAAGAATTTAATATATATTCATTTTTATTAAGAACATCTTCAATATGAGAAGGAAAAACATTATATCCGGATACTATTATTAATCTTTTTAATCTTTGTACAAAGAATAGTGCTCCATCTTTATTGATATAACCTAAATCTCCAGTATGTAACCAAATATTTCCTTTCTTATCTTTTTCAAGAACCTCATTTGTTTCTTTTTCATTATTTAAGTATCCCATCATAACAGAAGGACCACTTACTAATATTTCTCCAGTTACACCACAATCTACTTCTTCATGAGTGTTTATATCTATTATCTTTAAGTCATTCCCAGGTAGAGGAATACCAACACTACCTAATACATCAGAACCAAGTGCTCCAAATATTATTCCACCACTAGCTTCAGTTAAACCATAACCCTGTATTATATTATGATGACATCCATGTTCTCTTAAAAATCTATTAACAATTTCATTTTTCTTAATATCCAAGGAATCTCCTCCAGATACAACATACTTAACTTTAGACAAATCTATATTTTGCATATGTTTATTATTTATCATAGCTTCAAATAGAGTAGGTACACCAGGAATAATAGTAGGTTTATATTTAGTAAGTAATTTATCAAATCTTGAAGCATCAAATTTAGGAACTAAAATAATAGTCGCTCCTATAGAAATAGGAAAGTGAATTGTCTCTACTAAACCAAAACAATGAAATAAAGGTAATAGAGATAACATTGAGTCACTACTATCTAAATCAGGTAAAGCTATTTGAGCTTGTTCCATAACAACATTAATATTACTATTAGAAAGAACTATATTCTTAGGAGTACCACTAGTACCACCACTATGCATTATAACAGCAGGATCATCTTTACCCGTATCTACATATACATCTTTATTATATTTCTTACCTTTATTAATAAAATCATTCCAAGATAAGAAAACATCACTATTTTTAGATAGTTTCACCTTTCTATCAGCCATTAAATAATAACCAACACTAAGTAGAGTAGGCATAGAATTACTAGCACTAACAATAATTGTTTTATATATCTTTGTATCTTTAATAATATTTTTAATTTTATCTAAACAAATATTCATTGCGATTAGTACAACAGACTTAGTAGCATTTAAACTGCTTTTTATTTCCTCTTCAGCTGACAAAGGATGTATCATATTAGCAATCGCTCCAACTTTACTGATTGCATAAAAAGCAATTACTGCTTCAGGTGTATTAGCCATACAAACACTAACTACGTCCCCAGGTCTAACTCCATGACTAACTAAAGATTTAGCACATAAATCAATATCATTAAAGAATTCTTCATAAGTAATCTTTTTACCAAAATAATTAATCGCAATACCATTCATATTGCCTAAATTATGAACTCTAATATATTCATAAAGACTGACTTTTGGAATCTCTATATTTCTTTGTTCTTTAGTATAATACTTATACCATCTATGTCTTTTTATTAATTTATTTTTTAAATTATCTATTATCTTCATATTTATTCCACCTCTTATTAAACACTTGTTGAAAAACTCACAATTTTATTATATAATTCACTTATATTAGTATCAATCATCAATTTAATTGATAGTTGTTACTTATTAAACACTTAACTATAGATTTGTTTAATAAAGGAGAAATATGGATAGAAGAACTAAATATACAATGACAATTATTAAAGATACATTTCTTAATTTATTAGAAAATAAAGATATAACTGATATTACAGTAACAGAAATATGCAAAGAAGCAGACATTAATAGAGCAACTTTCTATAGATACTATATTGATATATATGATTTACTATCCAAAGTAGAAGATGAATTTACTGATGAATTAAAATCTTCACCCTTAATAACAGATGTTACTAATTACTCAATATATTCATTTACTAAAGATGTATTAGAAGTACTATATAAAAACAAAAAACTAGTAAAAATATTATTCAATACTAACAGAAATTTATATTTCTTAAATGATGTAATGGAAACAGCTTATTTAAGAGTAACAGAGAAATGGTATAAAAAGAATAATGATACAGAAGAAATAGAACGTAGTGCTATATTTGTATTTAATGGTGCTTTAGGTATAATTAATACCTGGGTAAAAAATGATTTTGATACAGAAATCAGCATATTAGCTAAATCAATAGAAAATATATGTCTAAACGGTATAAAAAAATATCTATAAAAAAACTAGCAATTGGAGTGAACCCCAAATAGTTCACAAAAATAAAAAACTAGTTGTATATAAAAAAGGAATCATTTAATTTGATTTCTTTTTTGATTTTAATCTTTTAGTATTGTAAAATAATATCCAATCTTCTACAAGTTTTTGATATTCTTGTAAAGATGATATATTATTGTTATACAAAGTTTCTTTTTTGAGTAATGCATGCCATGATTCAATAGGTGCATCATCAATGGGAGTGCCTTTTCTAGCCATTGAAATTGTTATCCCATTTGACTCACAAACAGCTTTGTATTGATGAGATGTATATTGGAATCCTTGATCACTATGAATGATTAAGCCATGTACATCTTTTTCTTTTGCAATAGCTTCATTTAAGGTATTGATTACAATACTTAAATCATTAAATTTAGATATTTTATATGAAACAACGTGTCTATCATATAAATCAATGATTGTTGATAGATATAATCGTTTTCCTTTAAAAATTAGATATGTTACATCTGTATCCCATACCTTATTCAAAGCATTTGTTTTAAAGTTTCTTTTTAATAAATTTGGTTTTACATTTTCTTCTATACGTTTATAACCGATGTTAGGTCTTATTCTCCTTATATATTCAGGCTTTATATTATATTTTTTCATTATTCTAGCAACTTTTTTATGATTAAATATTACACCATATTCAATCCTTAAGCCTTCAGTTATCCTACGATATCCATATGTACCTTTAGAATCATCAAATACTTTTTTAATCATTAAATAATCTAAATAATCTGGATCATCAGAATTTCTATATTTATAATAAGTTCTTTTACTTATTTCTAAGACAGCACACATGTTTGAAAGTTTGTATTTATTAATATATAAATTAATAAATGTTACTTTCTCTCTCGTTGTGCCTTTAGGAAGGCTTGGTATTTTTTTAATATTTCATATCTCTCTTTATAATCTATATTTTCTTCTTTTTTTCTACCACGATTTTCTTTTATAGTAGCTAAATCAATACCTTTTTTATAAAAATTATAATACCAATTTTTTATTGATGAATTAGAAATATTATATTTTCTTTCTAAAGAATAGAAACTTTCATTACCAGAAACATATTCATCAATAACTTTCTTTTTAAATTCATTAGTGTATTTATTATTAGGCATAAAAATAGAACCTCCTTTCTTGAGATTCTATTTTATACAAAACTAGTCTTTTTTTAAAGTGTCCAAAATGGGGTTCACTTCAATTGCTAGTTCTTTTTTTTACATATTTAAATCTTTCATAAATTCTTTTATTTTATTAGTATTTTTCTTTTCAACCATTTCATTTCTTATAGCAAATCCTATTAATATAGATCCTACTAATAATAGATATACCCACCATGGTATAGATAACCAGAACATTCTAGTTAAAATAACCATATTAATTAATATAAATATTAAAGATGTTATAAATATAGGTCCCCATTTCTTAACATATCCTAATATACTTAATACTAATAATAAACCTACAAATAACATACCATCTGCTTCATCAATAAAACTTCCAATAGCTACAAAATTAAGTATGATTAATACAATATATTCAAATACTTTATATGAATTAGTATGTTTAGCAATTATATCTCTACTACATATTACATAGAATACTATAAAACTACCTAAATCAAATAGAGTAATATTATCAATTCCTAAATCCACAATAATTATTCCATATAGAATAAATATACTTAAATATAATAAGAATTTAAATTTATCTTTTCTAAATAGATAGAATAATACACCTGATATTAAAATAAACATAACAGCTGGAATATGCTTATCTAGTCCAATACAAGATAATAGAGCAAGATGTACTAGTGTTAATATACCCATATCAACTCTCTTAGAATAATAAGTATAATATGTTAATGCTCCAAATATAAGGATAGGCATTACTATATATATAACATTTTCTGAATTAAAACTTGCTATACAGTTAAAATCAATTGTTATTACAGGTAAATATAACCAAGTATAATTAAGTTTATTTCTATATAAGAATAATATAAATACTAATAATGAAATAATATAAGGAATAATCATTGATATATCTTCATAACCAATTAATGTTATAAATGTAAAGAATGATTGTATTATTATTAATACTTGTCCAGATTTAATACCTTTTTTATCAATACATTCAAGAATAAACATTATTAATAAACTAGCAGGTAAAATATATTGAGAATAATCGGATGTTAAGTTAAAATAATCAAATAAACAAGCTACCATGAAGTTAATTAATATATAAGCAAATACTTTTCCAACAGTTTTATTTTTAATTGAATAAATAGAGTAGAATGCTAATGTTATAATAGCAGTTACTATCAATGCCGTAGGATTCTCAAATTCTACAGATGAAATAAGATAACCAATACAAATACCTACAATACTTGTAACATTAGTAGTAACTTTAAGTGCTTTATCCTTAATCTCCATCATATTAACAATTAAATAAATTAATAAGAAAGGAATAAAGTATATAGCATCAATATTTATTTCAATAAGCATATTAAATATAGTAATAAATCCTAGTATAGGAATAGTTATACTTAAGAATTTATTATTCTTAAATGAGTAATAAATTATACTAGTAAATAGTAATAATATTATAAAAAGATATGTATAAAAATATTCTCCTGCAATAGCAATAAAATAAATTATAAAAGCAGGAATACCAAAAGTTAAATAATTAATAGTATTAAAGCTATTTCTAAAATAATTAATACCTAATGTTATTAAAACGCCAATTAATAAACAAGCTTCATATATATAAGGAGTTGTTCCTAGATTAAATATCTTAGGAACTATTAAAGATCCATATATAATCATACCAACAGATAAATAATCAAATAGCTTTTGATAATTATCTTCTTTTAATTCATCAACTAATAAATAATATAAGTTAAATATATTAACAATAAGTGCTAATAAATAGAAGAATGAGAAATTATATGCATAAACTACTAATCCAACTAATAGTAATATTGTTAATACAACAATTGATCTTAAATCAAACTCTTTACTTTTAAATCTATAATCAAAATGTAATGAGTTAATTAATAATACGAACAATGATAATATTAATAAAACTAAATGTATATCTTCTTTAATAAATAATCCTATAAAAGTACAACTTAATAATTGGAATACTAAACTATATATAGCGATTAATACATCATTATTTTTCTTCATGTATAAGTAATAAACTATTGCTAGAATAATCGAAGAAATTGCTAGATAAACATATTTACCTGGCCCTTCATATGAAAGATAATGTCCAAGTAATCCAAATAAACAAATTGAAAATAAAGCTAAAGGTAAATAACTAAATGCAATATATATAAATGCTTTAGATATCTTTTCTAAACCTAAATACTTTTTAGCAATATGACTACCTGCTAAGAATACACCAAACATCAAGAATATTACTATAGTCTTAACTATATCTAAAGTAAATTCCCAAGTAGAAGTTAAAAATACTATCGCAGCAATAATAATTAGAACTGCTCCAGTAATAAGAATTAAACTATTCTTAATTTCTTTATCATCAATTTTTTTCTTTTCAACAGAAACTGTTGAAACAGTAGTAGGGGTGTTAACCCTTGCTTCCACATTCTGTGAAGCAGGAACTTCTTCCTTCTTATCTGAAACTTCACTAGTACTATGACTAGTATCATGATTAGGCTTAGTTCTTAAATCAAATCCACATTTAGGACAAAAGTTTCCTCTTTGATTTAATTCATCTTTTAAACTATTATTTTTATTAATTAAAACAATAATAATTACTATAGCAATAAGTACCAATAATTCCATATACTCATCCCACTTTCTACTATATAAATTATATAATAAAAAATATTCAAAAGAAATAAAAAAATAGGAGTAAATACTCCTATTAATTATTCTTTATCGATAGGTTGATATACTGTACCAACAAACCAAACTTCTCCAGTAGAAACATCTCTAATTAAGAACATATAAGGTTTATCAAATGTTATATCAATAATTTCTACAGGCACTTCAAATTCATAATTGAATTCACTTCCAGCAGCTCCAACACCGCCCATCATAGTAACAGCACTAGCTTTGATACCCATATTAGAAAATTCAATATTAGCTTTATGTTTAGCTTCTACTATTGCAGAATCACCCTTAGTTAAACCTGATAAATCTGCTTTCTTTATATCGAAGACATCTTCAACTCCCATAGATTTTAAATCATTCATTAAATCTAAGTCATATTCAAAATTAAATAATGGAATAAATCCAGTGATTTGTGTAACAACACCATCTTTAAAATTATTAACTTTTAATTCTTTTAAATCTGTTATAAGCCCACTTATTTTATTAGCGTCCATTTTATCAACATAATCTGTTAATTTTTCTTGCTTAGGCATAATAGCAACATATTGTAGAGTAGTACCATTATATTCTTTTAAGTTTTTTGCAAATACTTTTACTTCATCAGTATCATTTATTAAAAAGTCGGTAGAAATATCTTCTTTTCCATAATTATCTTTTAAAGCAGTTAAATATCTATTTTGCATTTCTTCAACACTGACATAACAATCATCCATTTTGTATTCTCCAGTGCATTCTTCACTTGCTTTATATTTATTAAACTCTTCAGCTACTTTTTTCTTTATACCATCTTCACCAAGATCTTTAATAATATCATATCTATTAAATGAAGCACCTATTTGAACAGCTTTACTTTCTTTAGTACTACCATTAAATCCTAGAGAAGGATAACCACCGCTATCAATAGGAACTATATTATCAGAATAATTCTCATATTTATAATCAACATCATAATAAATATTTTCTCCACCATTAGGTTCAGCTTGTAAATTATAAACCCATTGCATATCAATACCTAATGCATTAACAAGCATATAATCTAGGCTTTGAACTGTTTCATCATCAAGCATATTATTAATAAGTCCTAGTGTTTTTTGACTAATCCATTGATTAACATTTGAAGCACTAGTAAATGGATCATATTGAACTTCAGCTCCAAACTTATTTTGAATAGCATCAATATATTCACTATTAATTTGGTCTTTATAAGCTTCTTTAACAAACATAGCATTAGCAAAACTCATATTTTGGCTATTAACATATTTGTTAGCTTTATATTCACCAATAATATTAGATATTTGAGAATGTGATTCTCCCTTAGTACCTTCATTTAACATACCTAAAGTATATTTAATAGATAAAGGACTATATATTTTATTTACTTCCTTGTTTTCTAGTTGTAAAAATCTTAAGTCAAAATCTTGTAGTGAATTATCTTTTAAAACATATTTTGAAACATCTTTTTTATCAGTATCAAGTTTAGTATCTTCTTTCTTATTATTAAAGTAGAAGTAAAGACCAACTAAAGCGATTATTAAGATGATTAAAATAATTACAAAGACAACTCTTTTACCTTTTTTAGGTTTTTGTTCTAATTCAGTTTCTTCATTAGTAGTATCCGTCATAACTTCTTTTTCTTCTTCCATAATTCTCCTCCTATTATAATAAAATTATATCACTAAAAATAAAAAAGGGTATATATTTATACCCTTAAATTAATATAATTAAACAGCAGTATATCCACCATCAACAGGTAGTATTACACCATTTACATAAGAACTCTCATCTGCTGCTAAAAAGATAATTGCAGAAGATAATTCTCCTTCTTGACCATATCTTTGCATAGGTACATGAGTCTTAGCAAATTCTTGGAATTGTTCAGTATCTAATACTTGTGTAGTTAATTCTGTATAGAAATATCCTGGACAAATTGCATTACAAGTTATTCCATATGTAGCAAGTTCAGCAGCAACTGCTCTAGTAAAGTTAACTACAGCACCCTTACTTGCATGATATGCAATAGTAGGTATTTCAGTATTACCAACTAATCCATACATAGAAGCAATATTTATAATTCTTCCATAATTATTCTTTTTCATAACATTACCAAATGCTCTTGTCATCTTAAATACAGATGTCTCATCAGTAGCAATAGTGAAATCCCATTCATCATCAGCCATATCTAAAACACCTTTATCTTTAGATGATCCAGCACAGTTAACTAAGATATCAACTTTACCAAACTTTTTAACTGCAGCTTTACAAGCATTATCAATATCTTCAGTTTTAGTAACATCACATTTTACAGGTAAAACTTTAACTCCTTCTTTTTCTAGTTCTATCTTAAATTCTTCCAATCTTTCTATTCTCCTTGCTAAAATTACTAAGTCAGCCCCTTGCTTAGCTAGAGCCATAGATATTTGTTTTCCAAGTCCTGATGAAGCTCCAGTAACAACAGCAACTCTTCCTTTTAAATTAAACATTTTTTTCCTCCTAACAATTAAATTCATTATAACATAAGAATTATTTATTAAAAGTCTTAATTTTATGATTACTAATTATTCTATAAAAAGAATCAGGACTAATAGGAGAGTTATCATTATTTTCTTCCATTCTAAGTTCACAATCACTCTTTATTAACATAGTTATATATTTAACATCATATTTACTAGGATCTTTTCCAAGTTCTCTAATAGTTTCAGCAACAGCGCTATGTCCTGTATGATTACCTAAGAAGAATTTTCTTTTAGGAACACCAAAACTATAATTATTCATTATATGATATGTATCTTCATTAGCAGCAACTCCTCCTTGATGAATTCCAGCACCTTCTTCAAAGGCATTATCTCCAACTACAGGATAATTCTTAGGAATACTTTGATGAGTTACATCTTCAACTAATTGAGATATTTTTTTAGAGTAGGCTAAAGCAACATCAGTATAAACATCATATATATTATTTCTAACACTTATATTAGCAAGTACTTGAATTAAATCAACATTACCAGCTCTCTCACCAATACCATTAATAGTTCCTTCTACTTGGCTTGCTCCACATTTAATAGCAGTCATTGTATTAGCAACAGCTAATCCTAAATCATTATGACAATGAACTGACCAATCAACTTCATCTAACCTAGAATTTTGTTTTAGATAGGTTAGAAACTCTCTAAATTCATCAGGCTCAGTATAACCAACAGTATCAGGAATATTAATAGTTGTAGCCCCTGCTTCTATAGCAGTATCAATAACCTTACAAGCAAAATCTTTATCACTTCTAGTAGCATCTTCCAAAGAAAACTCTATATCATCTACTTTACTCTTAGCATATCTAACCATATTATGAACACAGTCTATAACTTCATCCCTTGTCATATGAAGTTTATCTTTTATATGTATATCAGAAGTTGCTATAAAAACGTGGATTCTTTTGTGTCTTGCATTCCTTATAGCCTCATATGCTTTATCTATATCATTTTTATTAAGTCTAGCTAAAGAACATACAGTAGCAAGCTTAACTTCATTAGAAATAGCTTTAATTGCTTCAAAGTCAATTCCATTAGAAGCAGCAAATCCAGCTTCTATTACATCAACACCCATCTCATCAAGCATTTTAGCAATCTCTACTTTACTACTTTTACTCATTCCAAACCAGGGAGCTTGTTCTCCATCTCTTAAAGTTGTATCAAATATTTTTATTTTTCTCATATATACCTCCAAAAGAAAACCTATTACTAAACATAATAGGCTTATTACAAAAAGATATATATTTCCTAATATAAAAAACCTATTACATATAAGTAATAGGTTATATTTTTATTCAATCAACACAAATCAACCTATTACTAAGAATTTTGTAATAAGTTTAAGAGAATAATATTTGAATTGTTATTAATAAATTTATTCATAATTATCTCCTTGCATAAAAATTTATCATCATTATTATTATTTGTCAATTATTACTTCTTTCATAAACAACCCATAATTCAACAATAAAGCAAATACATAAGGTAATGCATATCTAAAATAAGCATTTACTGGAGAAGCAAAACATACAAGTATTAATACAAATGAAGGCAATAAATAAATAATCTCTTTATATTTTTTTCTATAAAAATAATAAGCCCCCATAAATAATAATATCCATACATTAATTGCTATATTTACTAATATGTTTAATACAGGAATATAAGGAAATGCAATTCCATAACTAGCTAATATATATCTAGGTATCTTCAAACTATTATAATGATAATCAAACCCATCATAAGTAATTGTATTATTATATTTATAATATATATACCAATTAGTCTTAGAAGGATAAAAATACCCATAAGTATTACTAATAGTAGCTTCTACATATGTTTTAGGATGTTTAATTAACTCTTTAAACCATACTTTAAAATATTCTTTTAAATCTTCACTAGTAGTATATTTGTTATACCCATTTTTAACAGGATCAGCAATTCCACTTTTATATCTACTAGCTAAAGTATCATATCCTAAGACTCTATCAATCGCACTCTTTTCTTTATCACTAACTTCATCACCATGTTCTTTTACATATCTAGCAGTTTGTTGAAAAGGAATAGATAACATTTCTCTACTACTAACAGGAGTAATATTAAAATGAGGTAATAATACTTTATTATATGAAATATTAAACCCTATAATAATTAAAAATATACATAATAATTTAAATTTATATTTAAATTTCTTTTTCATAAATAATAAAGCAGGAAAAGATAAAACAATTACATGTATACCATTATTTCTAAATAAAATAATTAATATTAATAACCCTATTAATAATAAATAATCTTTTATTTTTAAATCATCACTCTTAATAATTCTATATAAAAAGATAATATAAAGTATTATTAAAGATCCAAATATAACATCTTTAACAGCACTCATACTATAAAAAGGAAATACAGGAACTAAACTATATACTAATAACATTAATAATAAATAATTATTTTTAATTTTATTATCTTTTAAAAACTTAATTGTATAACTAAGAGTAGAAGCAAGTACTATTATTTGAATAATACTATATATAAATAACCCTAAATTTACATTATTTATAATTGTTCCTATCTTTACACAACTTCCTAATAATAATGTATGTATTACTGGATGATGATTAGTGATTGTCATAGAAGGATCTAACATAATATTATAAGTAGAATATTTATTAGGAATACCAAAATATTGTTTAATTTGAAAAGAAGGATCTGGCGATAATATAGCAGGATAAAAAGATATAATATAAGGTAACCAACATATAATAATAAATATCAAAGAAAAAAGAAAAGTCTTCTTATCAAATAAATTATAAAATTTAGTATTCTTAATTTTCTTAATCTTTATATTAATAATCTTTTTCTTATCTAAAAAATAAAATAATTTATTTAATATAAAATAAAATACAATGAATAAAACTATAAACATAATAATACTTAAAAATATATGTTTTTCTATATATTTAAAACTATCCTTTAATAAGAATGAATTACCAATCACTATAAATAATGAGTATATTAAACTTAATAAAGTAATAATAATTGTTTTTCTTTTAGATGAAGTCATTATATTTCTCCCTTCTATGATATTATAATACAAAATACATAGATAAAAAACAAAATATGGTACAATATGGAAGAGGTGATACCATGGCTATAAGAAGAGGAATAATAGTAATTATAGGTTTACTATTACAAATATTATTATTTTTATTCTTTTACTTATTTTTAGCAGAACATTTTTTAATTATAAGTATTCTATTTCAAGTATTAGGCTTTTTGTTAACACTAGGTTTAATTAAATATAGTAGAAGTTATTCATATACTCTTCCATGGATAATAATTATATTATTATTTCCATTAGTAGGATCATTATTATTTTTAATAATAGGATATAACAAGAAAAGGAGTAAATTATTAAAAAGTATAGTAAAATCTGAATTAGATAATAAGAAATATTTAATACAAGATAAAGATATAAGAAAAGAAATAAATTATAATAGTTCAATGAGATATATTACTGATTATTCTAATTATCCTATAACTACAAATAATGATGTAGATTATTATCCATTAGGAGAATTAGCTTATGAAGAAATGTTAAAAGAATTGAAAAAAGCAGAAAAGTTTATTTTCTTTGAATATTTTATTGTTAAACCAGGAATTATGTGGAATAAAATATTAGATATTTTAAAAGAAAAAGCTAAATCAGGAATAGAAGTAAGAGTAATGTATGATGATTTAGGATGTGTAGGTTCATTAAATAAAAAATATCCTGAAGAATTAAAAAAATACGGAATTAAGTGTATAGTTTTTAATAGATTAAGTCCATTATCAGGAATAATAATGAATAATAGAGATCATAGAAAAATATTAGTTATTGATGGAAAAGTAGCTTTTTCAGGAGGAATTAATATAGCAGATGAATATATAAATGAAGATTCTAGATTTGGACATTGGAAAGATAATGGAATAAAAATATCAGGAGATGCTGTATGGAATTATACAGTAATGTTTCTAACAATGTGGAATTCATTTGAAAAAGTAGATGAAGATTTTAATAAATATAAATATAAATTTACAAAGAATAAAACAAATAAAGGATATATTGCTCCATACGGAGAATCACCATTAGATGATGAATTATTAGGTCAAAATATAGATTTAAATATAATTAATCAAGCAAATGACTATGTATATATATGTACTCCATATTTAATAACAGATACTGATATGATTAATTCATTAGTTTTAGCAGCTAAAAGAGGAGTAGATGTTAGAATAATAATTCCAGGAATACCTGATAAGAAATTAGTTTATATGTTAACAGAAAGTTATGTTGAACCATTAGTAAGTCATGGAGTAAAAGTTTACAGATATACACCAGGTTTTATCCATGGAAAAGTATTTGTATCAGATGATAAAATATCAACAGTAGGAACTATTAATCTAGATTATAGAAGTTTATATCTACATTTTGAATGTGGTATGTATATGGAAAAGGTTAATTGTATAAAAGATATTAAAAAAGATATGAAAGAAACTATAGAAAAAAGCCATGAAATAACAAAAAAAGAAGCAAGACCTAATCTATTTAAATCAATATTACAAGCATTATTAAGGTTATTTGCTCCATTAATGTAAGAAAAAGGAGGAAAAAATGTTAAATAAATATAAAGAATTAATAGAAAGTAATCCATTACATATAGCTACAGTAAATAAAGATAATAAACCAAACTTATCTGTCGCATCAGATGTAAGAGTATTAGATGATAATACATTAATTATTTCTTGTAATGAAATGGTAAATACTCAAGAAAATATAAAAACAAATAGTAATGTAGTAATAACATCGTTTGATAATGAATGGGTAGGAGTACGTCTATCAGGAACAGCAAAATATTATACTGAAGGAAAACACTATGATTTTTGTAAAAATACATTCTTTGGAAACAATGAAGTATCTCCATTTGGCGCAACTGAACCAAAAGGAGCTATAGTAGTAGACATTACAAAATTAGAAGATATTAAATAAAAAGCACTAACGATTAGTTAGTGCTTTTTTTAAATTATAAATTTAATTTATCTTATGATTTAATTATATTGTTGTTATAATAATATAATAGGAAGGTGATGACATATAAAAATATATGAAGATGTTAACTTAATATTAAAAACTACTGAATATGATAATTTGATAAAAGAATTAAATAGTATTCAGGATGATAAAGAATTATATGATAGGTTAGATGAAATAACCAAAACCGAAAAAGAAGATTTTGAAGATGCAATTATTGGCTATACTTTGCGTCCAAGTCTAAGTGATGATATAGTTTCTTTTTTGAATAAATATATGAGTTATATTAAAGAAAAATCTAAAAATAATGTTATGGAATATTTAAATAATAATTATTTAAACTATATTTATCATATTGAATTAGAAAAGGAACTTTATGGAAATAAAGATGAGACAAAATTTTATCTTGAATCTATGAAAACACAATACAAAGATGATTCAATTATAAATAGCAGCACAGTTTCAAACATATGTGATGATGTAACAGCAGCTTATAAAAATACTATTTCTAAATTGGAAAGAAATGAAGAACTTTCAACAGAAGAACAAGAATTTGTTAAAAACTATTTTTTAAGTATAGCGTTTTTAACTTATATTGATAATAATCCACAAAAAAGAAATCTAATGAAAGATATAGATTTATTTTTTAATAAATATCCAATCACAATTGCTGATACATCAAGTCTTAAAAATAAACAATTATATATTATAAAGTGTTTAGTAAATGAATTAAATAAATTCAATATAGGTATACGTCTATCATTTAATCGTTATTATAATAATGATAACATCCGAACTGATGGATATTTTGCTCCATTGTCATCTGGTGAATATCTCATACATTTAGATAATATGGGATTACTAAATTTAGGTGAAGAAGCAGATTTAGCAACTACGCTACATACTACTTTTCACGAAATAGGACATTTACACCAACAAATATATACTGATCAATATTCTAGTGATATTCAAAAGAAATTTAAAATGGAAGCTTATATAAGAGAAAAAGATAATAGGTTTTATATGACATACCATGATAATTTTTATTCTGAAATATATGCCAATAAATATGCATATAATATTTTTAAAGAATCATCAGAACCAGAATATGAAAAATATTTAAATGAATTAGAACAAGAAATAATAGAAAAAGAAGAAGAAAACAAAACTAAATATATAATAATTGAAAACAAATATAATGAACTAATAAAAGAAGATACTACTAATGAAAAGTAATTCTATCAAATAAAAAATCACTAACGATTAGATAAAGTACCCGACTTAGTTGACAAAAATAAAAAAACACATATGTGGTAATATTAAGTCAATTAAGGAGGTACTTTTTTCTATGGCTAAAAAAGGGCAAATATTTAAATTTATTGATGAACA
>JAEEGL011626631.1_pt1 | contig 28077 bp, 24 predicted proteins | sample 9134231 | NCBI WGS metagenome assembly JAEEGL01 (sample SAMN16246548, study PRJNA631951) | gut metagenome | biome: gut microbiome; feature: rumen; material: fiber-attached | host: Bos | place: Iran: Karaj | collected 2018-10
GGTATTGCAAATGACCGTGATGAGCTCCACGCGATAGCGACAAACGGTCTGCGTATGTCGCCGATACACCAGATACTCGTTGAAAAATGCATCTCAGGCTGGAAAGAGATAGAGTTCGAGGTGATACGCGACGCTAAGGGAAATGTTATCACCGTCTGCTCAATGGAGAACTTCGACCCCGTGGGAGTGCATACCGGAGACAGTATTGTTGTTGCGCCTGCGGTAACTCTTGCCGACAGGGAATACCAGATGCTGCGTACCGCGGCTCTGAACATAATACAGGCGCTTAAAGTCGAAGGCGGCTGCAACTGCCAGTTCGCGCTGAACCCGAACAGCTTCGAGTATGCCGTTATTGAGGTCAACCCGAGAGTTTCCCGCTCGTCGGCGCTTGCATCAAAAGCTACCGGCTACCCGATCGCAAAGGTTGCGACACGCATAGCGATAGGCTACACGCTCGACGAGATAGTAAATCAGGTCACGAACAAGACTTATGCCTGCTTCGAGCCCGCGCTCGACTATATAGTTGTAAAATTCCCGAAATGGCCGTTCGATAAGTTCGTTTACGCGAAAAAGACGCTCGGTACGCAGATGAAGGCTACCGGCGAGATAATGGCGATCGGAACGAGCTTCGAGGCCGCTATGATGAAAGCTGTCCGCTCTATCGAGCTCGGTATGGATACTATGTCCAAGCCCGATTTTGCGAAGCTGACCGATGCCGAAGTGGGACAGAAGCTTTCCGATATCGATACCGACCGTTCATTCTGCGTATTCGAAGCTCTCAAACGCGGCATCGACGTAAACACGATACACGATATAACAAAGATAGACAAATGGTTCATCTGCAAGCTCAAAAACCTTGTCGATCTTGAAAAATGGCTCGCGGACGGTACTCTCACACAGGAGAAGTACGATACCGCGAAGAAATACTGCTATCTCGATAAATCTATCGAGCAGATATCCGGTCAGTCGCTTGATGCCGCGGGAATAAAGCGCAGACATGCCGTTTATAAAATGGTCGATACCTGCGCGGCGGAGTTCTCTGCGGAAACGCCGTATTTCTACAGCACCTACGATGACGAGAACGAGGCCGAGGAGTTCATCAGAGAGCATTCCACCGGCCGCAAAAAAGTCATCGTATTCGGTTCGGGCCCGATACGCATAGGGCAGGGCATAGAGTTCGACTACTGCTCGGTACACTGTGTTTGGGCGCTTAAAGAAATGGGATATGAGACCGTTATCTGCAACAACAACCCCGAAACGGTTTCTACCGACTTCGACACCGGTGACAGACTGTATTTCGACCCGCTGACCTTCGAAGACGTTGATTCTCTGATAGCTACCGAAAAGCCGGACGGCGTTGTGGTGCAGTTCGGCGGACAGACCGCTATAAAGCTTACCAAGCACCTGCAGGAGATTGGTGCGAACATTCTCGGAACGTCTGCGGAAAGTATAGACGCGGCCGAGGACAGAGAGCTGTTCGATGAACTGCTTGAAAAGTGCGGAATACCGCGCCCGAAAGGACATACCGTATTTACGACCACGGAAGCGCTCGACTCTGCCAATCAGCTTGGCTACCCCGTATTGCTGCGCCCGTCGTATGTACTCGGCGGCCAGAATATGACAATCGCACACTGCGACGCGGACGTTACCGAGTATATGGAGATAATCACATCTCACAAGCTCGAAAACCCCGTGCTTATCGACAAATACCTGATGGGAACCGAGGTCGAGGTAGATGCTATCTGCGACGGCACAGACTTCCTTATCCCGGGCATCATGGAGCATATTGAGCGCGCGGGCGTACATTCCGGCGACAGTATTTCCGTATATCCCGCACAGACGCTTACCGAGCGTGTAAAGCGCGTTATTGTGGCATATACCGAGAGACTTGCCAAAGCCCTTAACGTTATCGGCCTTGTGAACATACAGTACGTTGTTTACAACAACGAGGTATATGTGATAGAAGTGAACCCGCGTTCATCACGCACGGTACCGTACATTTCAAAGGTTACGGGCGTGCAGATGGTAGATATCGCCACGAAGATAATGATGGGTCATTCGCTCAGAGAGCAGGGCTTTACGTCCGGTCTTTATCCCGTAGGCGACTATGTTGCGGTGAAAGTGCCGGTATTCAGCTTTGAGAAGCTGCACGACGTTGATACCCAGCTCGGCCCGGAGATGAAGTCCACCGGTGAATGTCTCGGTATAGCTCACAGCTTTGAGGCCGCTCTGTTCAAGGGGCTTATCGCTGCGGGCTTCAAGATGTACGACAAGGGCGGTGTACTGTTCTCCGTGCGTAACGAGGACAAGCCCGAAATAATCGAGATAGCGAGCCGTTTTGAACAGCTCGGATTTGATATCTATGCGACGAGCGGAACGGCCTCCACGCTGATACGCAATATGATAGCTACAAACTTCACCTACCGCGTAAGCGAGCACCAGGAGCCCAACATTATGTCGCTGCTCGACAGCGGAGAGATAAACTATGTCATTTCCACTTCGGAAACGGGACGCTCTCCCGCCCGCGACAGTGTCAAGATGCGCCGCAAGGCTGTAGAGCGCTCTATAGCCTGTCTTACGTCGGTAGATACCGCAGAGGCTCTTGTAAAGTGCATCGAGATGAAAAAGAACATCGACGATGTTGAAATGGTGGATATAACAAAGATATAACGAAAGGTCACAGCAGATGAAGATCGGTGTATATAAGTTCAGACGCAGATATTCCGCCGCGCAGGTGATAGTCGATATCGTATCGGCGGGTGCGCTGATATTGCAGGTGTTTGTGATTACAGCGCATATAGAGTGGATGAACTATCTGGACAGAATGAACCGCACCGACAAGGTGCTGCACAACGAGTGGTACCCGCTGCTGATATGGGCTGTGCTCGCTGTGCTGGTATTCGGCTTTTCGTTCTTCCTTATCCTTAAAAAGAAGAAAGAGCCGAAACGGTACAATATCTCAAAGAACAACGTAGTAAAATACTGCAATATCATCGACACCTGCATTTCCTGCGTCAGACTGATGATACTTATAATACTGTTTGATATCAGCAGCACACACAGTTATCTGATACTGTTTGAGGAGTTCCAGTTCCCGTCGATATCGCTTGTGTCCTTGCTTATCATCATCGCGGTGCTCGTACTCACAAAATTCCGGCTCGAAGCGATAAGCGATGTCGAGCAGGAGCGGCAGGAAAGGGAAGAAAAGAAGAAAACCATTATAGAGGACTGATAAGTTTGAAAATGAATTTTCAAACTAACACTTCGGTGCTCCCGGTCGGAGCGGCCGGGTTTTTCTTCGAAAAAACACACCAAAGTGAAAGGAGTTGCACCCTTACGGGTGCTGGATAAAAATGTCATACAAATGCGGAGAATACAGGATAATTGCGAAAAAGGCGCTCGCGAAGGATATCTACTCGTTCACGGTGCTTTGTCCCGATGCGGCCAAGCTTGCGGAGTGCGGACAGTTCGTGCATATACTCGCGCCGGGCTTTACGCTTCGCAGACCTGTCTCGATATGCGAAATCGACCGTAAGGCCGGAACGCTGCGTCTCGTCTTTCTCGTAAAGGGAAAGGGTACTGCGGCAATAGCAAGACTCAACGAGGGAGATATGCTCGATATGATAGCCCCGCTTGGAAAGGGCTTTTCGGTGCATGAAGCCTCAGCGGGAAAGCGCGTTATAGTCGTCGGCGGCGGTATTGGCGTACCGCCCATGCTCGGCACTGCGCAGCACTGCAAGGATGTTACCGCGATACTCGGTTTCAGAAGTTATGGGAATATAATCCTCGCGGACGAATTCAAAGCCGTCTGCAATGATGTTATAATATGCACAGACGACGGTTCCGTCGGCGAAAAAGCGATAGTTACCGCTCCGCTCAGACGCGAGCTCGAAAAGGGCGATGTCGGCGCGGTATTCTCCTGCGGCCCCACAAGAATGCTCGGCGCGGTCGCGGAACTTACAAAGGAATATGGCGTATTCTGCGAAGTGTCACTTGAAGAGCGTATGGGCTGCGGCGTTGGAGCCTGTGTGGGCTGTGTCGCAAGGATAAGACGCGGTGGGGAAGAGAAGCTCCTGCGTGTATGCAAGGAAGGCCCCGTATTCAACGCAGAGGAGGTGCTGTTTTGAGCAAGGACTTATCAGTAAGGGTGGCGGGTGTGACATTCCCGAACCCCGTTATTGCCGCTTCGGGAACATACGGCTTCGGCGAAGATTACGCGCCGCTTTACCCGCTTAATAAGCTTGGCGGCATTTCCTGCAAAGGTACCACGATAAACGAGAAAGCCGGCAATCTTCCGCCGCGTATAGCGGAGACAACCGCCGGTATGCTCAATTCCGTGGGATTACAGAACCCCGGCGTTGACGTATTCATAAAGAAATATCTGCCGGAGCTCAAAAAGAACGGCAATGTCATCATAGCCAATCTTGCGGGCGCTGCAATAGAGGATTACACCGCGGCAGCGGAAAAGCTTGACACGACGGACGTTGATATGATCGAACTGAACATATCCTGTCCGAACGTGAAACAGGGCGGTGCCACATGGGGGACGACCTGTGAAGGCGCGGGAGCTGTCACAAAGGCGGTCAGAGCCGTTACAAAGAAGCCCGTGATGGTGAAGCTCACGCCGAATGTAACGAGTGTTACCGATATCGCGAAAGCCGTAGAAGCCGAGGGTGCGGACTGCATCTCACTGATAAACACGCTGCTCGGTATGCGCATCGACATCAACACCCGCAGACCGATACTCCACAACAACGTCGGTGGCTTCTCGGGACCTGCGATATTCCCGGTGGCAGTCAGAATGGTGTGGCAGGTCGCGAACGCCGTGAACATCGACGTTGTGGGAATGGGCGGTATCACGACATGGGAAGATGCGGTTGAAATGATGATGGCGGGCGCTAAGGCTGTACAGATGGGCACGGCGATATTCACAGACCCGTACTCACCGCTTAAAGTCATTGACGGACTTGAAAAATACATGACCGACAATAATATCGGGAACCTTTCGGAGATTGTCGGAACTGTTCAGCCGTGGTGAGCATATTGCGATAATCGGAGGCGTTGACGGTGGCATTTGACTACAAAAAGGAATACAAGGAGTTCTATCTTCCGAAGAACAAGCCTGTTATAGTCGATATCCCCGGAATGAACTTTGTCGCGGTGCGCGGCAAGGGCGATCCCAACGACGAGAACGGTGAGTACAAGCGGGCGATCGAGTTGCTGTACGGCATATCGTTCACGATCAAGATGTCAAAAATGGGCGATCATAGGATAGACGGCTATTTCGACTATGTTGTTCCGCCGCTCGAAGGGCTGTGGAATCAGGAAGGCATGGTCGGTATCGACTATGCACGCAAAAGTGACCTTGAATGGGTGTCTATGATAAGGCTGCCGGACTTTGTCTCCCGCGCAGACTTTGACTGGGCAGTCAGAACGGCTTCCGGGAAGAAAAAGACGGATTTTTCAAAAGTGGAATTTTTCACATACAAAGAAGGCCTTTGTGTGCAGTGTATGCACATTGGCTCGTATGACGACGAACCTGCAACGGTTTCAGCAATGCACGAATTTATCGCGAAAGAGGGCTATAAGACCGACATAACGGATGAGCGCCCTCACCATGAGATATATCTCAGCGACCCGAGACGGGTGGCTCCCGAAAAGCTGAAAACGGTGATACGGCATCCCGTTGCGGCAGTTTTATGATATGTCCGCGAAACGGACGACCGGAATTGTGAATTGATAAATAAGAGGTGGTACTTTGGGAGAGAATACTATGACGGTAGCAAAAGCAATGGTGGAATGTCTGAAAGCCGAGGGCGTAAAGCACGTTTTCGGATATCCCGGAGCTGCTATCTGCCCGTTCTATGACGAGCTTATCTCGTCGGATATTGAGCATATACTCGTGCGTCACGAGGTCAACGGCGGACACGCTGCGAGCGGATATGCGCGTATGACCGGCAAGGCGGGCGTGTGTATCGCTACATCGGGACCCGGCGCGCTGAACCTTATTACATCTATCGCTACCGCTTATATGGACAGCATACCGATAGTTGCGATAACCGGGCAGGTCAATTCCGACCAGATCGGCCGCGATGCATTCCAGGAAGCCGATATCACGGGTTCCGCGGAGCCGTTCGTCAAGCACAGCTATATCGTTAAAGACCCGAAGACTATCTGCGATACGATAAAGAAGGCGTTCTATATAGCCGAGACGGGAAGACCCGGCCCCGTGCTGATAGACGTGCCTATGGATGTACAGAATATGCAGTGCGAGTTTTTCTATCCCGATAAGGTGGAGATACGCTCGTACAAACCCACTACCGAGGGCAACAAGCTCCAGATCAAGCGTGCTGCGGATGCGTTTGTCCGCGCGAAAAAACCGCTTATCTGCGCAGGCGGCGGTGTATTTCTCTCCGGAGCTAAAGATGAGCTGAAAGAGCTTGCTCACAAGTGTGATATACCCGTTATCAACACTATGATGGGATTAAGCAATATAGATATGTCCGACCCGCTGTACTTCGGTATGATGGGGATACACGGTGTCAAGCCCGCTAACTACGCGGTTTCGCACTGCGACCTGCTGATACTGCTCGGTGCGAGAATGGGTGACAGAACGGTAACGGCACTGGACGGACTTGAAAACACGGAGATAATCCATATAGACATAGACCCCGCCGAGATAGGCAAGAACGTGGAAGTTACCACACCTGTTGTCGGCAATATCAAGAGGATCACCCGGCAGCTGCTGGAGGTAGTTCCGGAAATGAAGCACACGGACTGGCTCGCGGAGCTGAACGGTGTGAAGGATGGACCGCAGATCGTTCCGGAAGCAAGACCCGGTAAGGTATGCCCCAAGCTGTTCATACAGGAATTGAACAGGCACATCGAGAAAGACGCCGTGATAGTGTCCGATGTAGGCAGTAATCTGATATGGACGGCAAACAATATCCGGCTCACCGAGGGAAGATTTATGACCGCGGGCGGTATGGGAACTATGGGTTATTCGCTCCCGGCAGCTATCGGTGCGAAAAAAGCCTGTCCGGACCGGCAGGTGGTCGCGCTCTGCGGCGACGGCAGCTTACAGATATCGTTCATGGAACTCGCGACTGCGGTGCAGCACAACATAAATATCAAGCTCGTGGTATTCGTAAACAATAACCTCGGTATGGTAAGAGAACTCCAGTATAAGACCTACGGGCGGGAGATCGCAGTAGATCTTACCGGAAGCCCGAGCTTTGACACTATAGCGGCTGCTTACGGCATAAAGGCAGAGAATATCACCGATATTTCACAGGCGGAAGCGGCTGTCAAAAATATGCTCGCTTCTGAAAAGCCTTATCTGCTGCAGGTATTTGTTGACAAGGAGGAAAAAGCGATAATATGAAGCATACTATCTCGATCCTTGTGGAAAACCATGCGGGCGTGCTCGCGAGAATATCGGGGCTTTTCGCGCGCAGAGCGTACAATATTGACAGCCTTGCTGTGGGAGTCACCGCTGACGAAAACGTGTCACGTATAACGATAGTCGCGGACGGCGATGAATACATCCTCGAGCAGATACTCAAACAGCTCAACAAGCTTATTGATGTGATCAAAGTGCGTGCGGTGAATGAGAATGAACTGCTCACCCGGGAGCTGGTGCTGGTAAAGGTCAACTGCACCCCCTCACAGCGCGCCGAGCTCATCTCGATAGCGAAGATAACCGAGGCGAAAATATCCGATATTTCGGTAAATACCATTACTCTTGAGCTGTCCGATTACAGCAACAAGATAAAGACGTTTGAGGAGCTTCTGCGCCCCTACGGAATCAAGGAGATCGTAAGAACGGGAATCGTGGCGATACAGCGCGGAAGCGCTTCTTTGACGATTTAGAAGATAATTCCGGCAAAGGAAGTTTTGAATAGCAAGGCTATTTCACGAAACAGACTGCAATATCCCGGCACTTGACGGAAAGAATGACAAAACTGCACGGCGGGCGGTAGCGTCCGCCGATTTTCGGTATTATGAAGATAGACAGATCAAAGCTGCACAGAATATACAGATATTCGGTAAACCTGCTGTACCCAAATGTCTGTCCGCGCTGCGGGAAATATATCGACTACAACGATGACTTCTGCAAGGAATGTCTCGGCTGTATCACACCATACGAAGGGGATACCGTGATCCCGTTTATCGACAGGTTCACGGCGCCGTGCGTATATGACGACAATGTAAGACCCGCGCTGCTTGAATTTAAGCAGACAGACTGCGGGAATACTTACTACGCCTTTGCGTTCCGAATCGCCGCGGCTCTGAAAAATGCGGGCTTCGGCAGCGACGCGGACTATATCGTTCCGATACCTATGACGAAAAAGTCGCTTCGAAAACGCGGCTACAACCAGACAGAGCTTATGGCACGGGAACTGCGCTACATGATAAATTTACCGTATGCGAATGTACTCGTGAAAGTCCGGAATACCGCAGAGCAGAAAAGCGTTTCGGGCAGGGAGCGCGCCGATAACGTCAAGGACGCGTTCGCGCTTTCACCGAAGGCTCCCGATATCAAGGGCAAGACGCTGCTGCTGATAGACGACCTTTGCACCACCGGCAGTACGCTTTCAGAGGCGGCAAAGGTATTGAAAGAGAACGGGGCGGAGAAGGTTTACGCGGCGTCCTTCGCGAGAACAGAACGGAAAAAGGACTGATGTATTCCAAAAGAATACTCGTTTCTGCGGTAAGTAGATTGACTTTTTTGCACCTCGGGCGGTATAATGAGAAAAAACGGAGGTGCATACTATGGATCAGGTAAGAACAGGAAAATTCATAGCTGAATTAAGACGTGAAAAGGAAATGACACAGACGGAACTCGCGGACATCATCGGTGTCAGCGATAAGACCGTGTCAAAGTGGGAGACCGGTCGCGGTATGCCGGAGATATCGACGCTGCCGCTGCTGTGTGACACTCTCGGAGTAAGCGTGAACGAGCTTCTGAGCGGTGAGCGGGTAGCCGCCGAGAGCTATACGCAGCGCGCCGAGGAAAATATGGTCACCCTGCTGAAAGAAAGCAAGAGCTACAACAACGACAGATCTGTCATGGCGGTAGCTGTTCCGATAATAGCGGTAACGGCGCTGACGCTGTTCGTTCTGTCACAGTGGAGCGGAGATAATGTGGTATGGTTCGTCGATATCCCGACCATTTTGCTGATGACTGTCATCACAACGGTATTTCTCATCGCTTCGGGCAGCTACGGTGATCTGTGGCGGTCGTTCGTGTATTCGGCAGGCTTCGGGTTACCGACGCATGAAAAGCTTGAGAATGCGATGACGGCAGTTCTGCTTGCGCGAAAAACATTGCTTGTATCGGGTTCGTTTTTATCGGTGATATCCGTTATAATATGTCTGCTATCGGACGATACGGCAAGCGAACTTCCCGTATTCCGCGGGTGTTTGTCGGTCGCACTGCTGCCGATGCTCTACGGTCTCGGGTGTTACCTTATGTCGCTGCCGATAGCTGCAAGACTCAGGAGAAGGATCACGAAAAAAGTGTCGGAATAAAAATCTAAGAAAAACTGTAAGGAGCAGCCAATGAAACATATAAGAAAGGCTCTGCCGTCGGACGCGGGACGCATTGCAGAGATCATCGTGACGAATTACCGCGTGAACTTTTATCCGTTCTTCCGTAACGATGAGTTCTATTTCAAGGAGCTGAACGTCATTGACACGGCGGCGGAATACGCGGACGGGTCGCAAGCGCTGAAAGAGTCTTTTGTGTATGACGACGGCGTGGTCAAGGGGATTATCCGCGTCAGAGATACCGAGATCGTGAAGCTTTTTGTTGAGCCGACATTCCAAAGCTGCGGGATAGGCGCCGAGCTTCTCGATCATGCGGTAAGTACTTTCGGCGCGGATAACCTCTGGGCGCTCGAATACAACAAGCGCGGCATCGCGTTCTACAAAAGACACGGTTTTGAGCTTAACGGCGAGAGAATGATAGAGGACGAATGGGTCCCGCTGGTGAAGCTTGTCAGAAAAAAATAAAAAAATCTGAAAAAAATTTCAAAAACCTATTGACAAGATAGGAAAAGTATGATATAATACGAGCATAACCTACTAAACAGATAAGAAAAGGAGACAATATGGTAAACATATTTGAAACGCTCGTCAGAGCGAACTTCCGTTTCGGGCGAATGCGCCGATGTTGACTGAAGAGAAGAACACAAATAATAAATCAACATCAACACATTATCGGCAAAATGCCGCACTATGAAAGGAAGTAATCACTATGGCAGACTATAGATTTGAAACATTACAGCTCCACGTCGGACAGGAACAGCCCGATCCCGCATCGGATGCAAGAGCAGTCCCGATATACGCAACAACATCTTATGTGTTCAAAAATTCAGCACACGCAGCGGCTCGTTTCGGCCTTGCCGATGCCGGCAACATCTACGGCCGTCTGACAAACTCCACACAGGGCGTATTTGAGGAAAGAATTGCCGCTCTCGAAGGCGGTGTTGCGGGTCTCGCACTCGCTTCCGGCGCAGCAGCCATAACCTACACGATACAGGCTCTCGCACAGGCAGGTGAGCATATAGTAGCTCAGAAGACCATCTACGGCGGAACATACAATCTGCTCGCACACACGCTCCCGCTGTACGGCATCAAGACCACATTCGTTGACGCACATAACCTTACCGAACTTGAAAATGCGATACAGCCCAACACTAAGGCCGTATATATCGAGACTCTCGGTAACCCGAACAGCGATATCCCGGATATCGACGCGATAGCGGATATAGCTCACAAGCACGGTCTCCCGCTCGTAGTGGACAATACTTTCGGTACACCTTACCTTATCCGTCCTATCGAGCACGGCGCTGACATCGTCGTACATTCCGCGACAAAGTTCATCGGCGGTCACGGCACCACACTCGGCGGTGTTATCGTTGACTCCGGAAAGTTCGACTGGAAGGCAAGCGGCAGATACGCTCCCATTGCGGCTCCGAACCCGAGCTACCACGGTGTGTCTTTCGCGGAAGTCGTAGGTCCTGCGGCATTCGTTACATACATCAGAGCTATACTCCTTCGTGACGAGGGCGCGACTATATCCCCGTTTGCGGCATTCCTGCTCCTTCAGGGCACCGAAACGCTCTCTCTGCGTGTTGAGCGTCATTCGGAAAACACAAAGAAGGTCGTTGAATATCTGTCGAAGCACCCGCTCGTAGCAAAGGTAAATCACCCCTCGCTGCCCGATCATCCCGACCATGTTTTGTATCAGAAATACTTCCCGAACGGCGGCGGCAGCATCTTCACATTTGATATCAAGGGAGGTCAGGCAGAGGCTCACAAGTTCATTGACGCTCTTGAGATATTCTCGCTGCTCGCGAACGTTGCCGACGTAAAATCGCTGGTTATCCACCCCGCAACGACAACGCACTCCCAGCTCACCGAGCAGGAGCTTGCCGACCAGGGCATCACTCAGAGCACGATACGTCTTTCTATCGGTACCGAGCATATCGACGACATAATTGCAGACCTCGAAAAGGGCTTTGCAGCGCTGAAATAATTAAACCTTACGAAAAACTCCTTATTTTCCTGAAATTTTATTGCCATTGGAAAAGACCGTTCCCGTCATTATTGGCGGAAACGGTCTTTTTTAATGCTTCATCATCTGTCACGCTCAAAGAACTCTATTATCTTCTGCTTGGCCTCGGGCGCTTCATCATAGCAGGCGTGACCGTAGCCCTCGAAGATATACAGCTCGCCGCAGAGCTTTTCAGCGGTATCTCTGAAACAGGACGTGTCGAATATTCTGTCCTCCGAGCCACCCATTACCAGAACGGGACACTTTACCGCGTCAAGTTCATCGTAGATCGAATAGCCCTTCATTCCTTCGGCGATGATAACGAACCGGGCAAGCTCCTCGTCGGTGTAGAGCCTTGACATTATCATGATAGCGTCCTCGTACTTCTCAAAGAAGCTGTCGCTGTAGATACTCTTCGCAAAAGCGAGATTGAGCCCTTCCTTGTCCTTCTTCTTTGCGAGCTCTACCCACTCGCCGACTACCTTGTCGGAATTCGGTGTAAGACGTGATATCGTTGATTCAAGCACCATACGCTTTACGAGCCCGGGTCGTTTTGCTGCAATTATCTGCGCTATACAGCCGCCCTGTGACACGCCTGTCAGATATATGTCCTGAAGCCCCAGCCTGTCAAAAACGGCTGCGGTATCGGCGGCCATTTCATCTACCGTGTAAGACCCGGGAAGCTCTGTTCGTCTGTCAAAAACATAAACTGTGTAATTCTCCGCGAACATATCATAAGCTTTCGATACGAATTCAGCACTTTCTATAACGCTTTTTATGCTGATACCGGGCAGAATGACCATTGTCCTGCCGCCCGTGCCGAAGCTGAAATATTTCATTGAAAAACCATTTGTTTCAACGATGTCTGTAATTATGCTCATTTTGTTATGCCTCCGGTTTTTCTTTATTATATCACTTTCCAAAAGTTAAGTCAAGATGTTGCAATTTTCGGGGATTTGTGTTATAATACTGTCTGTTTTATAGGATATAAACATTTTTCAAGAAGGTTTTTTTATGGCAGTCTATACCAAGACCATGACCGAAGGCAGCGAACTCGGCTGTATTATCAGATTTACGCTTCCTCTGCTGTTCGGAAATCTTTTCCAGCAATTCTACAATATTGTCGATTCGATGATAGTCGGACAGTATCTCGGAAAGGATGCGCTCGCTGCGGTAGGCGCGACCGGCTCGATGACATTCTTTTTCTACACATTGTGTATAGGTCTGTCTCTCGGTACGGGAATACTCATAGCACAGTATTTCGGAGCGGGCAATGAAAGCTCGGTCCGGAAGCTTATAGCCAACTCAGCGTATGTTACTGCTGCGGCCGGTATTCTGCTCACCGTATTGTCCGTATTTCTCACACCTGCGATGCTGAAGCTTATCGAAACGCCCGATACCATATTTGACGATGCGGTGGGATATATGCGGATAGCCTGCTACGGAACGGTCGCCGTTGCCGCGTACAACTGGATCAACTCGGTAATGCGTTCTCTCGGCAACTCAAAGATACCGCTGGTATTCCTGATAATCGCAAGCGCGCTCAACGTCGGGCTCGACCTGCTGTTTGTAATGGTATTCCAAATGGGCGTGAACGGCGCTGCTCTCGCAACGATACTTTCACAGGCGCTTTCCGCATTCGGCTGCATAACATTTGCGTTCATCAGGTTTCCTCAGTTCAGGATAAGCAGGGAAGAAGCCCGCTTTGACGGTCATGTCGCGAAGAACTGTATTGTCAAAGGCGTACCGATCGCACTCCAGTATTCTTTCATATCCGTCTCGATGATATACCTTCAGAGAACGGCCAATTCCTTCGGTGATACCGTGATAGCAGCATATACCGCGACAATGCGCGTGGAACAGCTTATCCACCAGCCGTTCACGTCCCTCGGCACGGCACTTTCGACATTTGTCGGGCAAAACCTCGGTGCCGGAAAGCTCGACCGCTGCATAAGAGGCTACCGTATGTCGATGCTTGCAATGGCGGTATTCTCGGCGGTAATGCTCGGCGTATTCCTGCTGTTCAGCGGTAATATCGTGGGTTTCTTTGTCGGAGACGTCGATGTTATCAGCATCGGCGACACCGCTCTGAAGCTTTCCGCCTGCTTTTACGTCTTTCTCGGAACTATATATACCACCCGCGGACTGCTCAACGGCGCCGGTGACGTGAATTACGCAATGATGAACGGCATTGTTGAAGTCATCGGGCGTATCGGCTTTGCCACGCTGCTTTCAAATATCGCGGCGGTAGGCTGCTGGTCGGTATGGGCGACCTCCGGACTGACATGGTTCATCACGGGCGTAATGAGCATTATACGCTATAAAGGCGGCAGATGGAAACAGCACGGGATAAACATGGATTAAGGGCACCTCTAAAGAAAAAACAGCCGATTGAACATGATTTTCCGGAATGTCTTGCAAAATCCCGATAAATGTGATATAATATATTGGTATGGACAAAATTTGCTTTACCGAAAGGAAAATCAATGGACAAAGACAATGAAAGATGTATCATCTGCGGCGACCCGTTCACCGGGGATGATGTGAAGATATACTGCCCGGAATGCGGCTCGCCGATGCACAAGGATTGCTACGAGATAGAGGGGAAGTGCCCCAACTCCGATAAACACGGTCTCAACGACGAAGCCGCACCGGAAAAGCACAGCGAACATCGTTTCAAAAACGGTGAAGGCTGCGAGATCTGCGGTAAGCCGTTTGAGCCGGATGAAAGCCGTATCTTCTGCCCGGAATGCGGCGCAGCTATGCACAGGCTCTGCTACAGCGTTACACATAAATGCCCGTATGAGAGCGAGCATGCCGGGAATAATTCCGCTTCGGACACTTCCGCACATATCCGCGAAAAGAAGCCCGCACTGCCTATATGTGATATCTGCGGGAATGAGCTGAAAGACGACGACGAAAAGGTTTATTGCCCGGAATGCGGTACTCCCGTTCACAAGAGCTGCTGGGAAAGCTCTCCCGTCTGCCCGAACGCGGATAAGCATGTCGAGGGATATGACTGGGAAGCTGCTCACAAGCCTGCCGCAGCGGAGGATAGCAAGCAATACGGCGGGGTAAGCCCCGATGAGCCGCAGCGCTTTACATTCGAGAACTTCCCCGAAATGATAATAGAGCATCCTATCTGTTCCCCCGAAAACGGTGAGGAGCTTACCTGCCGCGGCGTTACACAGAGCGAGCTTATGCACTTCCTCGGTCTGTACAATTTCAGCACGCCGAGGTTTTTCACGCTGTTTATGAATATGGCGAACGCCGGAAAGGTCGTATCGTTCAACTTTTCGGCGTGGATATTCGCACCGCTGTACCACTTCTACCGCAGAATGACCGGTCCCGCGGTGATAATCACGCTTATCACTTTCATACTTACTATACCGACACTCATATATGAAGTATTCGCGTTCGGGAACAACGAGATATCCGGGATCGACGTTCTGTTCGGCTCAGCCACGGTGACATCATACATTTTGATAGCGTTCCGCGTGCTGCTTCTGCTGTTCAACGACTATATCTATATGCGATGGAGCGTCAGCAAGATACTTTCCATGCGGGAGAGATACAAAGATGCGCCGGAGGACGAGTATTATGAAGCGCTCGAACGCAGAGGCAATCCGAGGATGATGTATGTTCTCGGCGGCATCAGCCTTATCGCGCTGCTGCTGTTCGGGCTGAATATGTTTATAAGATTTTCGGGACTGATATCGTAAAAGTCCCGGAATGACAGTGGGAGGTGAGGATCGCTGATACTTGATAAATTACGTTCAATATACGAAAAATACGGCAACAGAGCTATATATCCGCCGATGTTCATATTTTTCTTTACTATGAACCTTATTGGCGGTCTCGTGATGAAATATCCCGCTGTCGATCCCAACGAGCTTTCGGTCATAGCTACGGCTGATTTCTTCGCAGGCAGGAGCTGGGCCGGTGTAATGGTCTCGATAGAGTATTACTACGGCTTTCTTCAGGGACTTTTATACACTCCGATAGTACTGGTGTTTGATGACCCTTCGATACAGTATTCCGCGATGATGGTGATGAACGCGCTGATGATAAGCGTTGTCCCGCTGATAGCGTTTTCACTTGCGTACAGACTCAGGACAGGTAAAATATGGAAATGTGTGATAACCTCGCTGGTAGCGGGCGGTTATTGCTGTTATTTCGCGCATTCGAAGTTCGCGTGGTCGGAGACTGTCTCCGTGGTGCTCCCATGGGTCATCATCTGGCTGGTATTCCGTGCGGGCGACAGTAAGGGAAAAGCCTCACGCTTCTTTATGTCGCTGCTGATAGGCTTTGTATGCGGTTTTTCGTTCGCAGCGCATACAAGGCTCATTTCTGTGGTTCTTGCGCTGTATATCGCACTTCTGCTCGAAAGGCTGTTCTTCGGGAAAAAAATAGTCAACTTCTTCGGCCTCACTTTATCACTTGTGATATCGGCGGGTCTTGTTGTGTTCATAACCGCGTACATCCAGAAAAACCTATGGTGTACCGATGACCCGGCGCTGCTGAAAAACACGCTTGCGGAATTCTTCGCGAGCTTCCCGGAAAAGTACGCGAATGACGGCTTTGTCCGTATCGCACAGACACTCAGCGCACAGCTGTATTACTTCTCCGTAACGACATGGGGTCTCGGCGCGGTGGCATTCTGCCTTTTTGCGGCGATACTATCGTCCTGCATAAAGCACAAGGCACGGAAAGAGGCACAGACATACGAGACCGACATCTCGGTATTCGCGTTTTTCAGCATACTCACCATTGTATTCACGATAATATTCAGCACGATGTACCGCTTCGGGCGCGAGGATTTCACGACATATCAGGACTCTGTGATGTTCGGACGCTTCATAGACGGCGTTGTTCCGTTTGCGCTTATTTTCGTACTGATAATGCTGTTCACGCATTCAATAAGCATAAACAAGATACTCGGTGCGTCGGCGCTGCTCGGACTTTTCTTCATTGTGTTCCTCGCGGCGGCGGCTCCCGTGATACTCGAATGCCGTTCCACGCGTATAGCGCCCGTTCTGGGACTTTACCCGCTGCGTATCGGTGCCGCGAGCAGGGAACTGCTGGATTTTGACAGCTTCCTGCTCACTATGTCGATGTCATTCTGCGTAATGGGCGTTCTTATCGTTGTAATAAGCTGCACAAAGCGTTACCGCTCTATCATCATTTCCACGCTTATGACCATACTTACGACGTATTCTCTTGTGTTCATATCCGCTGTATATCTGCCGATATGCAGTTCGGAATCCATAACCAAGAACGCGTCGGTAATAAAGATATCCGAGAGCGTATTCGACCAGACGGGCGCTCCCGCTGTGACCGCATACAAGATAAGCCGCCATGATGCTCTTATGCTGCAATTCCTTAACCGCAACATCAGTGTCAAGGTGACATACGATATCGAATCAGTGCCCGAAAACAGCTTCCTTGTGGTAAGATCGGACGAGGACGTTTCTGCTCTTGAGAACAGCCGCACGCAGTTCCTGCTTGTTGCGGAAAGCAGCGACCTCAGATTGTACGCTTACGGCGAGAGAGCAACTGCGTATATGCGTTCGCAGGATATCGGCGAGGAAGAGGACTCGAAGGATACGCTCATGCCGGAAAAGACGACCGCCGCTCCCGTCCGTCCGGAAAGCACAGAAACGACAACTGCCGTCACGACTGTTCCCACAGAAGCAACGACCACCACGGAACGCACTCCGATGGTATCTACATACACGGTGCCGTCTGTCATAACTCTGCCGGCCGAAAGCCTTGATGAGTCGGACGAATGGGCAGTTATCGAGTAGGTGAGCGTATGGAGACAGAGATATTCGACCTTTTCGGGAAAGATATATATGTGAGCGCCGACCACCGCTTCGGTACCGACGCTCTGCTGCTCGCGCGGTTCTCGCTGCCGAATTCGCGGGATCGTGTCTGCGACCTCTGTACAGGCTGCGGGATAATCCCGATGCTGTTCCACGCGCTCGGAAAGCCGCCTGCGGTCTGCTATGCCGTGGAAATACAGCAGGAGGCTCACGAGCTGCTTGATATGACGGTGGAGAAGAACTCGCTGCAGGAGCGAATTATCCCCGTTCTTGCCGACCTTACGAAGGACGATGAGCTGCTTACCGTACCGCGCGGGAAAATGGAGCTTGTAACGGTAAATCCACCGTATTACAAAGCCGGTTCCGGCGAGGAAAGACTTTCTCCGGCGCAGGCTAATGCCCGCCATGAGCTTCTCTGCGACCTGGAGAGCGTTATCCGTGCGGCTTCTCTGCTGCTCAAATACGGCGGTATGCTGAAAATGTGCCATCTGCCGGAACGTCTTACAGATATAATGTGCCTCATGCGAAAATATGGGATAGAGCCGAAAGTCCTGCAATTCGCGCATCACCGTGATACCTCGGACAAGCCGTATCTGCTGCTGATAAGCGGTAAAAAGGGCGGCAGACCGGGGCTGATCATTGATAAGCCGGTCACGGTCGAAAAAATGGATGCGGAGCTGTTCGGAAGCAAAAAGTAGAGGGAAAAATGAACAACATAACGATAAGAAAAGCAACTGCGAACGATCTTGAACGCCTGCTCGAAATATACTCTTATTATGTTAAGAATACGGCTGTATCATTTGAATACGATGTTCCGGATAAAACGGAGTTTTTTCACCGTTTTGAGCGAATAACCGAAAAATACCCGTTCCTTACGGCGCTGTATGACGGCAGAGTGGTGGGTTATGCCTATGCCGATGAATTCAGCAGTCGGAGCGCATACGGCTGGTCAGCAGCACTCACCGTGTATATCGACAGGCAATACCACAAGTGCGGTATAGGAAAGGCGCTTTATTCGCAGCTTGAAAAGGACCTGCACGATATGGGTATCACCAACCTTTATGCCTGCATAGGCATTCCCGCTGAGGAGGATGACCGCTATCTGACTCGCAACAGTATTGATTTCCACGAGCATTTCGGTTTCGTTATGGTGGGTCAGTTCCATAAATGCGGATATAAATTCGGCCGCTGGTATGATATGGTATGGGCTGAAAAGATCATAGGCGAGCACAGAGCTGATATGAGACCTGTTACGCCGTTTATACAGATACAGAGGTGAGCGTATGAAATATATGTTCAGAAGAAAGATAATTGAAGCACTGCTGCCGAAGAAAAAGGACGGTCTGACCGAGGGTGCGATACTTACCGCGGTCGGAGCCGCCAAGAAGGACAGAAAGCGCGTTGAGGGCGTCGTAAAGGCGCTCGAAAAGGACGGTATCATCTACCATTCCAAGGGAAAATACATTCTTAAAGGCGCAAGTCGCTATTTCAACGGCACAGTTGTTAAGCTTATGCGCACTCACGGATTTGTTCGCAATGACGAGACCGAGGAAGAGCTGTTCGTCCGCGGCCGTGATCTGCTCGGCGCTGTGCCGGGCGACAAGGTGCTCGCGTTCACATCGGAGTTTGCCGATGAACAGCACAATTCCGATACCGCAAAGGTAGTTCTCATTACCGAGGAGACCGACGGCGTTCTCACGGGAACGGTGATCGAGGACGGAAAGACGCTTAAACTGCGCCCGGACGGGTTTTATTCCGAGCCGCTCGCTATAGTCAGGTGGAACAACAATCAGCTCCGGGCCGGCGACAAGGTGCGTTACACAATACACGAGCGCGCCGAGCATCACGGCGATATCACGGTGGATATCGTGTCGGTCTATGGCAGCTCGGAGTATGCTAAATACTCGGTAGATGCCTACGTTGACGAAAAGGGCATAGAGACAGAATTTTCCGAGGAAACGGTCGCGGAGGCTGAGAAGCTGGCGCACGACGGCATTTCCGCCGACGAGATTAAGGTTCGCGAAGACCTGCGGGGTCTGCCGATATTCACGATAGACGGAGCCGACACTAAGGATATAGACGATGCCGTATGTATCGGGCAGACTGAAAGCGGCTACAGGCTCGGCGTTCATATTGCGGACGTTTCGCACTATGTCAGAAAGGGAACTGCGCTCGACAAGACGGCTTACAAACGCGGAACGAGCATATACATCGCGGACAGAGTGATTCCCATGCTGCCGAAGGAGCTTTCCAACGGTATCTGCTCGCTCAATCCCGGCGAGGACAGGCTTGCGTTCTCGTGCATAATGGATATCGGCATGAACGGCGCTGTTAACAGCTACAGATTTGCGAAAACCGTGATACGCTCGCGTGTAAAGGGCGTTTACAGTGAGGTGAACGCGCTGCTTGACGGGACTGCCGATGATGACATAAAGCAGAAATATGCAGAGGTAGCGGAACAGCTCCCCATAATGAAAGCGCTTACAGACACACTTATAAAAAACAGGAACGACCGCGGCGCGCCGGATATAGATTCCAAAGAAAGCAAGATAATCTGCAACGACGACGGTGTGTGCATTGACATAAAAGAGCGCACAAGAGGCTTCACCGAGCGGATCATCGAGGAATTTATGCTATGCGCCAACGGCTGTGCGGCAAAGTTCGCTATGGATAAGCAGTTCCCGTTCGTTTACCGTGTTCACGAAGCTCCCGATACCGACAAACTTATGCAGCTCTCGGAGACGCTCGTTAACCTGGGTGTCGATAATACCGGCATAAACGAAAAGAGTACTGCGGCAGACCTTTCCGCTGTGCTCGAACGCATGAAGGACGACCCGAAGGCGCCTGTTATCAACAACCTCGTGCTGCGCTCGATGATGAAGGCAAAGTACAGCGAGGAACCTCTCGGGCATTACGGGCTCGTTCTCGCGGAATACAGCCACTTCACATCACCGATACGCCGGCTTGCCGACCTGTCGATCCACCGCATACTTACCGACGCGGTGGCGGGAATGACACCGGAGCGTCTGACTAAGTCGTTCACGAAATTCGCACACGAGAACGCTTACCGCGCAAGCATTACCGAACTTACCGCCGTTGCCGCCGAGCGTGACTGTGACAAGTTCTATATGGCTGAGTATATGAAGAACCACATCGGCGAGGAATTTGACGGCTACATTTCGGGAGTTACAGGAGCGGGATTCTTTGTAGAACTGCCGAATACAGTCGAGGGCAGAGTCGATGCAATGTCGCTGCCTGTGGGGCAGTACGAGCTTTCCAACGAGATCGCGCTGCTCGACACGCTTTCCGGCAAGCAGTACACCATAGGCGATGCTGTCCGGGTGAAGTGCGTGGCGTCCGACGTTGCATGCGGGATGATAGATTTTGAGCTGCTGGAGCATAAATGCGATGATAAGAATTAACTCATTGTACATCTGTGTAAAAGATATGAACAGGGCGATAAAGTTCTACGAGGCACTGTTTGAACAGGCAGTTACCGAACGGGACGAGATATACAGCGTTTTCGAAGTGAACGGCTTTCGCTTCGGGCTGTTTGCCTTTGAGAAAATGAACGAGCCGCATACCTACGGTAACAACTGCCTTCCGAGCGTATCGCTCGAAAGCCTCGATGTACTGAAAGCTAAACTCGAAGGGAAAGAAATATGTTTTCCTATGACAACGATAGGCAATAATTGGGTCGCGGAAATACTCGACAGCGAAGGGAACAGGATAGAACTTACCGCGCCGATATGATACCCAGCTTTGTATGTCGCAAAAAAATGTAAAAAAAGACTTGTTTATTGTTTCTATTTGAGCTGATATATGTAATACAGATTTTTGATGTTCTTTATGCTTTGAGAAATGAACACGATGAATAGGGAGAAAATATGGATATATTCTGGTTATATGTCGCAATTCTCGCTGCCGCTGTTGTTATTCTGGTCGGCGTGCCGTATAACTGCATAAATGCTGATGGGACAGTAAGAAAGGCTGCTTTTATCGGAAACGGAGTTATGTTAGGTGTGATCGCGTTCACGCTTCTGTTCATGCTTGCGGATCATCTGATACGTTTGCCGTATGAACGTGAATACAGTAAAGCGAGTGGCGGTTTTTTCAATACATTTCATTATGGTGACACGATAGAAGGATATCATACATTTTTATATACCAAGTTTTTGGTGGAAGAAGCAGAAATAGCCATACCTGCCGAAAAGTGTGATATACCGATCCTTGCGCCTGTTTATCCCGATGTTGTGGTTTATTATAATGAACAAAGTCCACTGTATAACGCCGATAACATAATTTCGATCGAAAACAGTAATTATTATGTATCCGAGTCTGCCGCGGCGATATTTACGGATTACACGGGTATTGAGATCATCATTTTTTTATCTGACATTCCGCTGCTTGTTTTATTCAATGTTATTTGCTTTTTCATAGTTAGAAAGAGGAAAAGACGATGAATATTTTTTAAGAAATACAAAAATTCCGAAAAAGTACTTGTTTTTTTGAAAATTTTGTAGTATAATATAGATTGGTAAATTTTGAGGGCAACCTCACAGATACAGGAGGATATTCCAAAGTGGCAAGAAAAACATTGGCTGAAATGGAGCAGTCCGTGGCATCTTCAAAGGCGAGAGACCGCATTGAGATGCTTTTCGACGAGGACAGCTTTGTCGAAACGGGTAAGTTTGTAAGCTCCGACGGCGGCACCGCAAGCGTTATCACCGGTTACGGTCTTATCGACGGCGCGGTCGTGTATGCATTTTCACAGGATATTTCGGTAAAAAGCGGCGCGGTGAACAAGGCTGCTGCCGCAAAGCTTGTAAAGCTGTATGATATGGCCGTAAAGAACGGTTCGCCCGTTGTCGGCATATATGACAGCAACGGCGGCGATATCGCGGAGGGCGCGGAAATGCTCAACGCGTATTCCTACATAGCACAGTCGGCTGCAAAGCTTTCCGGCGTGGTACCGCAGGTATCGCTCGTTGCGGGTGTCTGCGCGGGTACTGCCGCTATGATCGCGGGAATGTCGGACTTTGTCGTTATGACCGAGAAGGCCGAATTCTTTATGACGGCTCCGTTCGTATCACCGGACGATACTCTTGCCGGTGCGGGAACTGCCGTAAACGCAGCAAAGTCGGGCACAGCGGCTGTTATCGCTAAGGATGACAAAGCGGCTGTTGAAGAAGTTAAAAAGCTTCTTCGGATCCTCCCATCCAACAATCTGGAGCTTTCCGGCAATGATTACTATGCCGAGAACGACGCTGATATCACCGCAGACCTCAAAGCCGGTGACGCGGTAAAGGCTATTGCCGACAAGAACAGTGTTATCGAGCTGTACAAGGATTTCGGCACAGCAGCTTACACGGCGCTCGGCAGCATCAGCTGGAAGACCGTTGGCTTCGTTGCAACGGACAGGGCGGATGAAAAGCTCTCGGCTGCGGATTGCTCGAAGATAGCTAAGTTTGTGTCGTTCTGCGACGCATTCTCCATACCTGTTGTCACACTGCTCGACAGCGCCGGTATCGGCGGAACACAGGCTGCGGAGCTTGCAGGCGCGGTAAGAGATGCCGCTAAGCTTGCACAGGTGTACGCAAGCGCTACCACAGCGAAGATAACTCTGATAACCGAAAAGGCTTACGGCTCGGTGTACTGCGCAATAGCTCCCGCAAGCGATATGGTGCTCGCATACGAAAACAGCACGATAAGCGCGGCTGACCCGAAGGCTGCGGTGATATTCCTCAACGGTGATAAGCTCGACGGAACGAATGAGGCAAAGCTTATCGAAGAATACAAGGACAGCAGCGCAAGTGCGTTTGCTCTCGCCGCGACAGGAAGCATCGACAGAGTGATAGACCCTGCGGATACACGCACGGCGATACTTTCCGCAATGGACGTATTTGAAGGCAAGAGAGTGCATACTCCGCAGAGAAAGCACATCAACTTCGTATATTGATACAGAGAAAGGAACATACAGACATGAAAAGATACAATATTACCGTAAACGGAAGCGCTTACGATGTTACAGTTGAAGAACTCGACGCAAATGCTGAGGCACCTGTTGCTGCAGCTCCGGCAGCCGCTCCCAAGGCAAAGCCCGCAGCTCCCAAGGCTGCTCCCGCAGGCGCTCAGGGCGGCGTTAAGGTAGAAGCTCCTATGCCCGGAACTGTCGTTGACGTTAAGGTAAAAGTCGGCGATAAGGTAAAGAACGGCGATGATATCGCGATCGTCGAGGCGATGAAGATGGAGAATTCCATTCCCGCACCTTGTGACGGCACTATCGCGTCCGTTAATGTCGCAAAGGGCGATTCCGTAAACACGGGAACCGTTATTGCCACAATAAACGCTTAAAGAAAGGACTTGCTTGAAATGGCTAAGGTAAAAATAACCGAAACGGTTCTTCGTGACGCGCATCAGTCGCTTATCGCTACCCGTATGTCCACTGCCGATATGCTGCCGATACTCAAAGAAATGGACAAGTGCGGCTTCTACTCGGTGGAATGCTGGGGCGGTGCTACATTTGACTCATGTCTGCGCTTCCTCAACGAAGACCCGTGGGACAGACTGCGCACACTGCGCCGTGAAATGCCCAATACAAAGCTCCAGATGCTGTTCAGAGGACAGAATATGCTCGGATATCGTCACTATGCGGACGATGTGCTCGAATACTTCGTTCAGAAGTCCGTTGCGAACGGTATCGACATAATCCGTATATTCGACGCGCTCAACGACGTCCGTAACCTCCAGACCGCGGTAAAAGCCGCCAAGAAAGAGGGCGCGCATGCTCAGATAGCGATATCCTATACTCTCGGTGAGATATTCACCACCGAATACTATGTAAACTATGCAAAGCAGATAGAGGAATGCGGTGCGGATTCTATCTGTATCAAGGATATGGCGGCGCTGCTCACGCCTTACCGCACAGAAGAACTTGTAAAAGCTCTCAAAGCCAACGTAAAGATCCCGATACAGCTGCACACGCACTACACCTCGGGTCTTGCTTCAATGTGCCTGCTGAAGGGCATAGAGGCGGGCGTTGACGCTATCGACACCGCAATGTCGCCGCTTGCTAACGGTACTTCTCATGCTCCGACGGAATCAATGGTCGCGGCGCTGCAGGGAACACCCTATGATACCGGTCTCGACCTCAAACAGCTCACTTCGCTGCGTCCGTACTTTATGGATCTTCGCAAGAAGTATCTCGACAGCGGTCTGCTTGACCCGAAGATGCTTGCAGTTGACGCAAATGCGCTTATCTATCAGGTTCCCGGCGGTATGCTTTCCAACCTGCTTTCGCAGCTCAAACAGGCCGGTAAATCCGACAAGTTCGATGAAGTGTTGCAGGAAGTTCCGCGTGTCAGAAAAGATGCAGGCTATCCGCCGCTCGTTACACCTACCTCGCAGATCGTCGGTACTCAGGCTGTATTCAACGTAATTATGGGTGAGCGCTACAAGACAGTCACGAAGGAATTCAAGGGCGTTGTCAAGGGCGAATACGGCAAGACACCCGCTCCGATAGACCCCGAGTTCCGCAAGAAGATACTCGGCGACGAGAAGCCTATAGACTGCCGTCCCGCAGACCTCATTGAACCCGAGCTCGATAAGCTCAAAGCCGAGGCGGCCAAGTGGGTACAGCAGGACGAGGATGTCCTCAGCTACGCTATGTTCGGTCAGGTAGCGGAGAAGTTCTTCGAAAAACGCCGCGACAAGCAGAACGGCATAGACGCAGTCCACGCCGACAAAGCCAACAAAGTCATGCCGGTATGAAATATAATTGATAATTGATAATTGATAATTGACAGTTATGGTGTCGGCTACGCCGACTTATCTGAATCGTGACGAGACTTCAAAGGTTTGTTTTCTTTAAAAATCAGTGATATATTATAACACCCGATACCAAGCGTACCGGGTGTTATAATTTTTACCAAAATCATCAGCGCGGGCAGTCATTTATAAATAATGTGTCCTCAATAACTGCCTTTCGGCAGTTATTGAGGACACATTAAATAGCACAACTTTGTGTCGCATTTAAAATCGTCCGCGAAGCGGACACCACAATTATCAATTGTCAATTATCAATTATCAATTATTTCAGCACTTCTTCTTTGATCTTGAAGTGCTCGGGCATACCGTTGCGCATACGAAGGACATTTTCACCCTGTATCAGAGGGAGAAAGTAGCGCAGAGCCTGCTCGTTGACGTTGGTGCCTTCGGGAGTTATCCACTCTTTCGGGAAGAACTTCTCCTTGTTGGCGGTCTCCGACGCGGGAACGGAGACTATGTCGATAATGTAGGGGATGTCGCTGATGCGCTTGAATACCATTGTTTTGCCCGTTTCGCCGGCAAGTGCCGCTCTGACACCGGCCGCGCCAATCGCGAATGCCTCGTCGATATCGGTCTTTGAGCAGATATGTGACGAGCAGCGCTGCATTACGTTCAGCTCAATAGAACGGACTTTACAACCGATCTTTTCACGGACAATATTTTCAAGCTGCTTGCCTATGCCGGAAAGGTATTTGTGTCCGAAATTGTCCACAACTCCGGAGCGGTGACTGTCATCATCAAGCTCGATGCCCTCGGAAACAGCGATAACAACGGCTTTGTGCTTTGCCATTTCGCGTCTGACATCCTCAAGAAACTGCTCGGTGCTGAAATTGCCCTCCGGGAGGTAGATAAGGTGCGGAGCATTCACGCCGTTTGCTCTGATAACGCAGGTCGAGGCGGTGAGCCAGCCGGCATGACGTCCCATTATCTCGATGATCGTGACGGACTCTATGCTGTAAACAGCGCTGTCGCAGACTATTTCCTGTACAGTCGTTGCGACATACTTTGCCGCGGAGCCGAAGCCCGGGGTATGGTCGGTAACGCACAGGTCGTTGTCTATAGTTTTTGGAATGCCGATTATGCGGACATCCTCGCCTTTTTGTTGGGCATACGCAGACAGCTTCATTACTGTGTCCATTGAGTCGTTGCCGCCGATGTAGAAGAAAGCCTTGATATCATGCTTGTGGAAGCAGTTAATGATCTGTTCATAAGTGTTGCTGTCCTTATCCGCGTCGGGGAGCTTGTATCTGCACGAGCCGAGCACGGTCGAGGGGGTCTGTTTGAGCAGCTCCATATCATCGTTTGTACGGATAAAGTTTTTGAGATCTATAAGGTCGTTGTTGATAATGCCCTCAATGCCGTTTATAGAGCCGAAGATCGCATCTATGCCGGGAGTTTTGAGAGCTTCCGAAAACGCTCCGACAAGCGACGAGTTTATCGCGCAGGTAGGGCCGCCGGATTGTGCTATAGCTATGTTCATTGCAATATCCTTTCGTTATCGTTTTACCGTATTATAACATATTTTGGTATATTTTTCAGCATATTTACAGGATTTTCTTTGTTTTATCCAAAATTACCGATTTATAATCGTTTCCATATATCTATTAACACAACAGCATCTGTTCACATTGACAATTGGTGTGAACGAACTGCCGTAATTTTATGGTATTTTATAAAAAATTCGCTTTTTCTATTGAAATTTTTCTCGTTTTGGTGTACAATAATAAATATATTGGCTTTTTACGCCCATATCATTTTTCATAAGGAAAGGTTCACTAATGGATAAAGTTCTTGAGGTGCTGAGAAACAAATGGGTGAAGTTCGGCGTGTCATTCCTGTCGCTGCTTTTCCCGGCATTTCTGATATATGTTGACTGGCTCGCTTTTGCGTATTACTTTCATCCGGTAAACGAAGTCCCGCTGTTCCTGATGTATGTGCTCGTGAATTTCGTCTTCGCCGGGCTGATGTTCTACACAAGGCGGCAGATAATAACGCAGATAGTTGTATGTGTGACACCCGTTATAGCATTCGTTCTGCTTTTAATTGCGTTCGGTCAGTGGTATCTGATAATCCCGCCCGTCGTTATATGCGCGTTCACGTTCCTCGCGGCAGGCACAAATGAAACTTTCAAGACGATACTCGGTACTATATACCTTCTGATGTTCGTTGTCGGAACGCTCATATATCTGACAATGCTCAATTTCAACCTCACGGTACAGACATTCCTCGAGAAGGTAACGGAATGCGATATTTCAAAGCGCTCTGATATATACAGCTATTCTCCCGGCAATTCATACCGCATAGTTATGTACATTGACGACGCAGGAAACGAGAGAAGCCTTACGAGCTACTATGTCGAAAAGACTTCCGAGGACATACATCTGCCGTATCTTGACTGCTATAAGCACCTTTACAGCCAGAAAGTTCTTGTAACTATGGATCAGGCATCGGTAGTCTGCAAATGGCTCAACGATGAGGAACTGTACATCAACGGCAGAGCAAAGAACGTGAAGGATATGTTCGATCAGGCGGAGGAGCTCCGGAAGAACCCCGAAAAGGAAGAAGACACTTCCGAAAGCGATCCCGAAGTTCTCACTTATTACGAGACCCACGACTTCGATGATGAGGAATACTACGGTACATCCGCGGCCGAACCTGCACCGGTGACCGAGGAGACTTCCGGGGACGCGGAATCCTATGAATGAAAACCCGCTTATATACAAGGGCACCTCTAAAAACCTCTTGCCGCCCATTCGCACCGCCCTAAAGCCGTCATATTGCACAAATTTTCCTTGACATACGACAGTATGCCTGCGAAAAATTTGTACAATCTGCCGACTTTATGTCGGCACGCCTGAACGA
>JAEEGL011513857.1_pt1 | contig 28076 bp, 36 predicted proteins | sample 9134231 | NCBI WGS metagenome assembly JAEEGL01 (sample SAMN16246548, study PRJNA631951) | gut metagenome | biome: gut microbiome; feature: rumen; material: fiber-attached | host: Bos | place: Iran: Karaj | collected 2018-10
TAAGAGCAAAAGATTGCTTAGATAGATTAGTACAATTAAAGAAAGAAAAAAGAAAAAGAGGACGACAAAGATAAGTCGTCCTTTTTAATTTTTATCTACTATTTCACTAGCTAATCCTATATAATTACTTGGAGTTAATTCAAGTAATATTTTTTTATCTTCATCTGGAATATTAAGTGATTTAATAAACTTATGTAATTCTTTTTTATCTAATTCTTTACCACGAGATATTCCTTTTAATAATTCATAAGCTTTTTCTACTTTATTTTTTCTTAATACAGTTTGAATAGCTTCTGTTAATACTTCGTAATGATCTTCTAATTCGTCTTTTAATAGTTTTTCATTAACTTCTAGTTTATTTAATCCAGTAATACTTTCTTTAATACTAACAAGCGAATGAGCAAATATCACACCAAGATTTCTAAGTTTTGAAGAATCAGATAAATCTCTTTGCATACGTGATATTGATAAATTGTTAACTAAAGCATCAATTAAACCATTACTTAATTCTATATTAGCCATAGAATTTTCATGATTAATTGGATTTACTTTATGAGGCATAACACTAGAACCTACTTCAAGTTCTTGTTTCTTTTCTTTGAAATAACCTCTTGATATATATAACCACATATCACTATTCATATCTTTAATAACATTATTGATTATCTTAATATAACTTAATAATACACAAAGTATATCATGTGATTCTATTTGAGTAGTTAATGGATTATAATCTAAATCTAATTCATTAACAAATTCTTTTGTTACTTTAATCCAATCAACTTTTGGGAAAGCTACAACATGACAATTATAGTTTCCTACTGCGCCACTAAACTTACTTCTTAATTTTAAGTTATTTAATAATTCAATAACTGATTTTAATCTATATGAGAATACTTTAAATTCTTTACCAACTGTTGTTGGTGTTGCATTTTGTCCATGAGTATGTCCCATCATTGGTGTATCTTTATAATTAGTAGCTAATTCATCTATTTTATTTACTAAGTTATTAAGATTATCTAAGTATATTCCTAATCCACTTTTAATCATTAAATTATAACTAGTATTATTAATATCTTCACTAGTTAAAGTAATATGAATAAATGGTATTAATCTATCTAGTTTTAATTCTTTAAATTTAGTTTGTAAATAATATTCACATGATTTAACATCATGTTTTGTTACTTTTTCAATTTGTTTAACAGTAATAGCTTCTTCCAAATTAAATTTATCTATAATATCTAGAATAGCTTCTTTTTCTTCTTTATTAATCTTTTCATCAATAATCTTTTTATCAATTAAATATAGTAACCATTTTACTTCTACCATTACACGATATTTAATTAATGCATATTCACTAAATGAATCAGTTAATTCTTTAGTTTTTTCTAAATATCTTCCATCAATAGGAGATAATGACAATAATTCATTCATAATTACCTCACGATAATATTATCACGACTTGCACCTGTTCCTATGAACTTAATAGGTGTATCAGTTAATTCTTCTATTCTTCTAACATAAGCTTTTGCTTTTTCTGGTAATTCATCAAATGTTTTACATTTACTTATATCGCCAAAGTTACCTTCAAATTCTTCATATACTGGAGTACTTCCATTTAAGAAATCCATATTTGTTCTAAAGAATTCAGTTTTCTTTCCTTTATATTCATAAGCTACACATAATTTAATCTTGTCTAGTTTACCAACAGTATCTAAGTGATTCATCGCAATTGCTGTTAATCCATTAATTCTAATTGAATAGTTAAGTGCTACTATATCAAGCCAACCACAACGTCTTGGTCTTTTAGTAGTAGTACCATATTCATGACCTAATTCTCTTATTTTATCTCCTGTTGCATCTAATAGTTCTGTTACATAAGGCCCTTCACCAACACGAGAAGAGTAAGCTTTAATAACACCATATACTTCATTAATATATTTAGCTCCAATACCAGTACCAGTTGATACACCACCAATAGTAGGATTTGAACTAGTTACATAAGGGTAACTTCCAAAGTCTATATCTAATAGCGTTGCTTGTGCACCTTCACACAGAATATATTCATTTTTCTTAATAGCTTTATGTAACATTGTTGTTGTATCACATACATATGGTTTTAGTATTTTAGCATATTCTTTATATTCTTTATATATTTCATTAAAGTTAAGTTTTTCATGTTTAAAAGCTTTTAAAATAGTATTTTTATTTTTAACATTAACTTTTAGCATTTCTTTAAAGTTTCTAGATATAAAGTCTTCCATACGAATTCCACATCTTTCGTATTTATCACAATAAGCTGGTCCAATACCTCTTTTAGTAGTTCCAATCTTATTTTCTCTTATATCTTCTTGCATTTGATCAAATGCAATATGATATGGAAATATAACATGAGCTTTCTCACTAATATATAGATTTTTACAATCATAACCATATTTCTTTAAATTATTTATTTCTTCAATTAATACTTTAGGATCAATTACAACACCATTACCTAAAACAGCTTTAGTACCTTTATGTAGTATTCCACTAGGTAATAGATGGAAAGCAAATTTAATACCATCAACTTCTACTTGATGACCAGCATTATTACCACCAGAGAATCTAACTGCATACTTTGCATCACCTGATAAGTAATCAATTACTTTTCCTTTCCCTTCATCGCCATAAAAAGCTCCTAAGACTACATTAACATTTTTCATAAAACAACCTCCAATAAATATTATATATTAAAATTGTAAATATTTATAGCATATTATTTTGCCTTTTGATATAATATTCTTGTGTTTTGTAAACTTTAAATAGGAAAGAGAGGATAATATGGAATTAAAAGGTAGTAGAACAGAACAAAATTTAATGGCTGCATTTGCAGGAGAAAGTCAAGCAAGAAATAAATATACTTATTTTGCAAGTAAAGCTAAAAAAGATGGTTATGAACAAATAGCTGCTATTTTTGAAGAAACAGCTAATCAAGAAAAAGAACATGCTAAAATGTGGTTTAAAGAATTAAATGGTGGAGAAGTACCTAGTACAGAAGAAAATTTACTTGCAGCTGCTGAAGGTGAAAACTATGAATGGACAGAAATGTATGAAGAGTTTGCTAAAGTAGCTGAAGAAGAAGGATTTAAACAACTAGCTAATAAATTTAGAGGCGTTGCTGCAATAGAGAAAATGCATGAAGAAAGATATCGTAAACTTCTTAAGAATGTAGAAGAAGGTTTAGTATTCTCACGTGATGGAGATATGATTTGGCAATGCCGTAATTGTGGACATATTGTTGTTGGAAAGAAAGCTCCTCTTGTTTGTCCAGTATGTAATCATCCACAATCTTATTTTGAAATCAAGAAAGAAAATTATTAATACACTTCGGTGTATTTTTTTTATAAAAAAAAGAAGCCTAAGCTTCTTGTTTACCAAGTAAATTTAATTCATCAATAAGTTTTAATAAAGCTTGGTTTTCTTTTAATTTATTTTTAATTTGCTCTTCTTCTTTTGGTGTAACTTTATCAGCATCTTTATATTTTGAAACATCAGCTTTAGTTACTTCTTTAATACTTTCATAACTCATACTTAAATCAACATTAATATATTCTGTTCCAACATTAATACTTAAAAGTACATTAACTACTGAATTAGCTTTCTTAATTCTAACTGAATAGCCAATACCAGGTACAGCTATAGATATTTGTATTTCATCATCACTAATCTTATCAGTATTAAGTGAAATAGTAACTCCACTTATTGAAATAGTTTGTCTTACACTAACTATTTTTTTATTAAGAAGTGATTTATCAGTATAGAAATTAATCTTATAAATACCTTTAAATTCACTTTCATTAAAAGATTTAATTATTTCATCAATTAATTCTTTACCATCTTCACCAGTAATGTTTTTAATAACAGATAAGAATTCTTGATTATTTTTTAAGTTAGTATAGAAATTCTTTAGAAAATCACTAACTTCATTATCTATTAATTCAACATAGTTATTATATACATCAATATTTTTACCATCAATACTAATTGTTGCAGCTTCTTTTTTGAAATCTAATTTATTAAGTTCTTCTCTTAATGATCTAATTAATGAAGTTAATAAGGTTTTAGCTTCTTGTGGACTAATCTCTACTTTAGGAAGACTAGATGTTTCATCAACTTCTTCTTTACTATTAAACTTAATATATTTATCATATACATCTTTTAATAATAAGTAGGTAGCATTATCTTCATAATATAGATTAAAATCAACTAATTTATCTTCTTTATATTTAGTAGTGAAATCTAAATTAGCTAATTTATCATTTAGATCAACTTGTCCATTAAATAAAGCTTCTACATCTTTTAATATTTTAAATGTATTATCAGAAATATTACTTTCAAATTTAATATGACCATCTACATAATATTTACCATCAGTTTTAGTTTCTTTAACATTTTTAATTATATTATTTTCTGCTTCTTCTAAGACATTATTAATAATTGTTTTTGGATTATTAAATTTATATTGATATAAGAAATAACCACCAGCTATTAAACCTAATAATAATACAATAGCTAATACTATTTTTAATCCTTTATGTTTAGTTTTTGGTATAAATAATTCTTCTTCTTTTTCTATTTTTTTCATTTTACCTCCATTACAATAATGATAACAAAAAGGTAATAATTATTCAATCATTTAATGACATTTTATATTTTTTTTGGTAGAATATACTAATGGAGGTAGATATGAATAAAAAACCAGTTGTATTATGTATTTTAGATGGATGTGGTTTAGCTCCAAAGAATAAGTATAATGCTTTTGATAATGCTAATACACCAACATTAGATTATTTAAGAGATATCTTTCCACAAACAGTTTTAGAAGCTTCAGGTCAACCAGTAGGACTTCCTAAAGGACAAATGGGAACTAGTGAAGTAGGGCATATGAATATTGGAGCAGGAAGAATAGTATATCAATCACTTGAGATGATTAATAAAGCAATAGAAACAGGAGAATTTTATCACAATGAAAATATTTTAAAGGTAATTAATCATACCAAAGAGAATAACTCTAAATTACATATTATGGGATTAATAAGTGATGGAGGAATTCATTCACATACTTCACATTTACTAGCAATAATAGAAATGTGTAAGCAAAATGGTATTAAAGAAATATATTTTCATTTATTTACTGATGGTCGTGATACAGGTATTAAAACAGCACCGATATTTATAGAAAAATTAGAAAATAAAATAAAAGAAGTTAATATGGGTAAAATAACTACTGTATCTGGTAGATATTATGCAATGGATCGTGATAATAATTATGATCGATTAAAATTAGCTTATGATGCAATATGTTATGGTATTGGTGAACACTATGATAAAGTAGAAGACGTATTTAATGATCAATATAATCGTGGTATTACTGATGAATTTATTTTACCTAGTGTAATTAATGATGGTAAATTAAGTGATAATGATGGAATTATAGTTTGGAATTTTAGACCAGATAGATTAAGAGAAATGTTTACAGCAATAACTAATCCAGAAGCATCTCCAATGGAAACAACTAAGTTTAATAATATTAAGTTTGTTTCTATGATGCCAGTTAATGAAACAGTTAAAGGATTAACAGCTTTTAAACATCAAGATATTACTAATAGTTTAGGAGAGTATATTGCTAATCTAGGATTATCACAGTTAAGAATTGCAGAAACAGAAAAATATGTTCACGTTACTCATTTCTTTGATGGGGATAAAGATTTAGAATTAGCTAATACAAAGAAGATACTTATACCATCACCTAAAGTAGCAACATATGATTTAAAACCAGAAATGAGTGCAGAAGAAATAACTGATGCATTACTTAATGAACTAGATAAAGATTATTTAGATTTAGTTATTCTAAATTATGCTAATGGTGATATGGTAGGTCATACAGGTGTTTATGAAGCAGCTGTTACTGCTGTTGAATTTATGGATAAATGTCTTAATAGATTATATAGTAAAATAAAAGAAAAAGATGGTTTATTAATCATTACTGCTGATCATGGAAACTGTGATGTTATGGTAAATCCTGATGGTTCAGTATGTACAACACATACTACTAATCCAGTAATGTTCTTAGTAACTAAAGATGTTAAATTAAAAGATCATGGTAAATTAGCTGATATAGCACCAACTATTCTTTCATTAATGAATTTACCTATCCCAGTAGAGTTTGAGGGAGATAACTTAATAATATAAAAAAAAGGACTAGTATTAACTAGTCTTTTTCATAAATAGGTTTTCCTGTCTTTGGATCATATCCTTTTACTTTAGCATAGATAGGTTTACCAGTTTTTTCATCATATCCAACAACTGGAGCCTTCTTACCAACTGGTTCATCACCTTGGAAGTTCCAAAGTACTGAAATAGCAGCTAGTCCTAAAGCAAGTAAGAATTCAAACCAGAATCCAACCATAGATCCGCCATCAAGAATTTTAAAGAAATAAGTTAAATGAGTTAATGTTACAAATCCTACAGCGTAGTAAGTGTAAGGAATCCATTTTTCTTTAAGTCCTTTAAATACTTGAAGTAGATATACAGCCATGACAGCAAGCATTAGAATTAATTGAATAATAGCAATTGATAATAATCCAGCATCTTTACTCCATAGAGATACATGATAATATGAAGTACCTGCATATGGTAAAAATGAGAAGATAATAATCAATAATGCTATTCCAGCCATAATAAGGCTAAAAAGCTTCTTCTTGGTTAAATCTAATTTCACTTTAAAAAACACCTCTCTCCTTCTGTATATAGAATAACATATTTTTTTTACAAAATAAAGTTTAATCACCATAATATACAAATTTTTTTAAAAAATATAGTTTTTATGTCAATTTTTTTATAAAAAATATTAATGACAATTTATGACAATTTCTTTCAAATAAAAATTAGTTATGATATACTTAAAATGAAGGTAGTGATGATATGAAAAACTTATTATTACTTAATATTGAATAGAACAGAGTTGTACTTTTTAGTATAATCTCTTTTTTTAGGAGGGAAAATGAAATACACTGATGAAACTGTTAAAAAGTTTTTAGACTTTATTGAAAAAGAGAAGACTTTAAAAGAAGTATGTCTAGAAATGGATATGAATGAATATAAAGTTCTAGATTTAGTTAGTTATATAAGAAGTAAAGGTATAAATATTGCAATGCAAAATACTGCTGATGAAAATATTTATATGGTTAATATGGGAGATTATGAATTTGTTGAAAAGAATGTATATAATTTCCAAACTAATGAAAATAATGAATTTAAGTTTATTGTAATAGCTGATACTAGATTAGGTTCTAAATCACAACAATTATCTATATTAAATGATATATATTTAAAAGGTCATGAAATGGGATATGATAATGTAATTCTTTGTGGTAATATTTCAGCTGGTCTTTATCCATTAACTAAAGTTTATGCAGAAACAAACTTTATTAATGATACTCAAGGTCAAATTGATTATATAGTTAGTCATTATCCAAAAGTAGATGGAATGAAAACTTATTTTATAACAGGTAAATTAGATGATATTCATTTAACTAAACAAAAGATTAATATTGGTAAGAGAATAGCTGATTTAAGAGATGATATGATTTATCTTGGTGAAAACTCTTGTGATTTAGTAATAGATAATATGGTAATGCAATTATTTAGTAGTCAATTAAGTAAAACATATACAGTTTCATATCGAACACAACAACAAGCTGTATCATTTAGAAGTGAAGATAAACCTGATGTTATGCTTTATGGTGGATTACTTCAATGTGAACAATTTACTTATCGTGGTATAAAGATTTTATCTATACCAAGTGTATGTGCAACAACTAAAGAAATGGCAGAAAAGAGATATTCTAATACTATTGGTGCATGGTATGTAACAGTAAGTACTAATAATAAAAAAGGTACATTGGAAAGTATCAATGCATTTAGTTCATTATATTATCAAACAAATAAAGATGATTACATGAATGCAAAAGTTTTAAAAGATCCTGATAAGGTAAAGAAATTAGTTAAGTAGGGAGGTTTGGAATGGATAATTTTGATACAAGTTTAAAATACGTTAATAAAATATACAAATATATAAAGAATGATATGCCAGTAGAAACCTTTATGTCTAAGTTTCATATTACATCTTATGATGAACTAAATGGTTTAATGGAATTATGTAAGTTATATCATAAAGATGTATGTGTAGAAGAAGTAGATGGTACTTTATTATTTAAAAAGAACTATATAAAAGGTGTTACTCCTTCTAAACTTGGAATTAATAATCCAAGATTAACTCATCATCAAATATGTGTTGTTTCTGATACTCATTTTGGTAATAATTTACAACAATTACATTTATTAAATGAAATATATCAAGAAGCTTATAATCGTGGTATAGATACAGTACTTCACGTTGGTGATGTAACTGATGGATTATATTATGATAGAAAAGAAAATCCAAGATTACAATTTCTACATTCATATGATCAAATGGCTAATTATGTAATTGATATGTATCCTGAAATAGAGGGAATGAAAACATATTATATATTAGGTAGTCATGATGAAACATTATATAAAAATGGTGGAGCTACATTAAATAATATCTTATCTCGTTGTCGTAAGGATATGATATATCTTGGACAAGATTTTGGTAGATTTTTTGATGATAAAACAGAAATTGATTTGGATCATCCAGGTGGAGGTAAAGCAGCTGCTGTTTCATATTCATTACAAAAGCGTGTTGAAGTACTTGAATCTCATCACAAACCACAAATATTATTAGTTGGTCATTATCATGGATCTTATCATATGAATTATCGTAATGTAGAAGCTATTATGGTACCAGCATTATGTGGTAAAACACAATTCCAACAAAAGAAGGGATTATGGAATGATGTTGGAGCATATTTCTTAGATTTCTATACTGATGAAAAAGGTAATATAGTTTACTTTGAAGCTGAAGAAGTATTATTTGATAAAAATGATATGTGGGATGAAGCAGGTAAAGATAAGAATAAAGTTAAAAAATTGGAAATTAAAAACTCTGTTTATTAGAGTTTTTTCTTTTATAATAAAAAATTGTGCTATAATTAAATCATAGGAGAAGTATGATGGAAGAAAAAAATGTTATCATCGTGGAAAAAGATAAAAAGAGCAAATTAAATATTAAATTAATTTTAATATTATTAGTTATTATTGCAGTACTAGGTTTTATAGTTTATAGTCTTTTTAATAAAGATAGTGCCAATGGTATTGTGATAAGAGCAAAAACAACGTTTAAAAAATCAGTAGATACTGAAGAATTACGTACAGCAACATTTACTTATAATGGAGTAGCAAAGAAATGTAAAGAAGAATGCAAGAATGATGGAAATGATGAATATGTATACTATGTATCATATGAAGGTGATGTAACAGCAGGATTTGATTTTGATGATGTTGATTTTAAAGTAAATAAAGATAAAAAACTAATGTCAATAATTATGCCTGAGATAAAAATAACAGATTCACATACTTATATTGAAAAACTAAAATTTATCTTTCAAAACAGTAAATATGATAATGTAAATGAATTAAGTGAAGCTAATAGAATATGTAACGAAGATATTAAAAGAAGAGCTAGTGAAGATACTTTATTACTAGAAACAGCTAAAGAAAATGCCAAAGTAGTATTACAACAATTCTTTGAAACTTGGTTAAAGAACTATTATCCAGGATATACTTTGGAGATAAAATAGGTGAGTTATGAAGAAAAGATATATATTAATTTTTATAATAATGTTATTAATAACTACAGCTTGTGGAAAAGATAATCAAGAATTAGAAAAGACTGTTTCTAAAATAACCCTTACCGGTGATTTAGTTACTAAAAAAATATATTATCATAATGTAGCAGAATATGATGGTAGTAAATCTAGTTTCTTTTTAAGAGTATTTGGTATTGATAAAAAAGCTTGGATAGAATATACTGGTTTAACTGATTTAAGTATTGATTTAACTGAAGTAAAAATAACTACTAATGGTAATAAAATACATGTCTTTATTCCAAGAACTAAGATTAATAAAGTATATGTTAAAAATGATGACCCAAGTGATATAACTTTCTATAATTCTAAAGGAGATATATTTAATTTAGGTAATGTATCATCAGCTGAAGGAGTAGAGGCATTAAAAGTAGCTCAAGAAGAAATGACTAAAGATGTTAAAGCAAACACTCAATTATTAAGAATGGCTCAAATAAGAGCAAAGAACTTAATTGAAGAAAAAATAAAAGCATTTACTGAAGAATCTAATTTATCATATACCATTGAATGGGAATATGAGGATAATAATTATGAAAAATAAAAAACACTGATTATTTCAGTGTTTTCTTTTTTCCACCTTCTAAGAAATTAGCTAATGAATCTTTAGTAATAAGTGTTTCTTCTTTACTATCATCATCTACGAGATATAGATATCCATCTTTATATACAATAGTTGTATAATAGAAACAATATTTTATATTATCACTAATATCTTCTATCATTCTAGAATATTGATATACTCTAGGGTCACCATTAGCTAATAATTCATCACGACTATCTTCTAATCTAGCAATTACACTATATTTAGGTATTCCTAAATTAGATACAGTAAGTGGTTCATTAAATAGTTTTTTTCTAGCTGCTCTTCGATATAATACATCATATTCTCTATTAACACGATCATGGTATTTACCAGCAAGTAGTTCTTCACCATAATAATCTAGAATCATTTTAGCTACTCTTTCTGATTGAGTTAATATAAGATATTCCTTTTGTTTTTGTTTTAACATTTCCAATAATTCATCATCTGTATACTTACTTAAATCAATATCACTCATAGACACCTCACAGGCATATTATTATATAGTAAAAGAATCATTATTTCAATAATGATTCACTATTTTGACAGTTTTAATTCTATTTTATATACACCACGAGGATCTTTATTTTCCTACTTCATAACAATTGCTTGTAGTAAAAAATACTTTCTTATCTATTCTTCTTAAATCAAATGATCTACTAATTAATATATCTCCTTGAAAAAGAAGGGTACTTAATAACGTTGACAGGCATACTTTTTTATGTTAGTATAACTCACTCGAGAGGTAGTATGAAATTTAAGATATTAAAAGAAGGTGAACCATTAGTAATTAAAGAAGCAACTGATGTTTTAGATAGACCATTACATGATCCTAATAATATATGGGAAAATAATTGTAATTCTAAAACAAGGATTTATACAGAAATATATACTGATGGTGAAATAGATAATGATGTTAAAATAGAAGGGAAACAAACAAAAGAACAATGTTATGACTATTATTTTGATAATGGGAATAAGTATAATCAATCAATAGATACTTTATTATCAAAAGAAGTATATTTTAAAAATTATAGTTATATCATAACTTATTTAATTTCTGTAGAGTGGGAAACTGAAGGTGAATATAAAAACTATATTGTTCACAAAGAAAAAGAAAGAACTATTTATATAAAAGATCCATCTGATCGTAAAGCTTTATATGAAGCAAGAAAAATATTAAGATTAAGAGATGAACCAGTAGTTTTTTGGTATAATGAAAAGTATAATCAACAAGAAATATCTAAAAATGTTTATCATTTAGTAAAGAAAAAATAATTATAGTATGATATGATTAGGTAGGTGATAATATGATTAAATCTAAGGGATGGAATTGGAATATTGTAAAAGAAGATTTTGCACAGGTATGGAAAAATCCTAGTATTGAGTCATACTACTTAGTAAATAGATGGTCTACACTAGGAGAAAGAAACTTTCTAGATTTAGGTTGTGGCCTAGGAAGACATTCTGTTTTATTTGCAAAAAACAACTTCAATGTATCATGCTTTGATATTAGTGAAGATGCAGTTAATAGAACTAAAAAGTGGTGTATGGAAGAAAATCTTACTTGTGATTATAAAGTAGGGGATATGTTAAATCTTCCATATGAAGATAATTCTTTTGATTGTATTTATTGCCGTAATGTTGTATCACATACTGATACCTCTGGAATGAAAGTAATTGTTAATGAACTTAAAAGAGTTTTAAAAAAGGGTGGAGAATGTTATTTAACTCTTTGTTCTAAAGATTCTTGGGGATTTAGACAAGAAAGTTGGCCTATAAAAGATGAAAATACAAAACTAAGAAATGAAGAAGGACCAGAATATATGATTCCACACTTTTTTGTAGATTATAATTTGTGTATGGAATTATTTAAAGATTTTGAAATGGTTAAAATATTTAAAACAACAAACTATTATCAAAGAGAAACTGAAGTAGTTGATTCATCACATTTTCATTTATTAATAAAAAAAAGGTAATTTATGGGATTAATTAATAATACAGTTTATTTAGAAAATAATTATTCACTTTGGAAAGAAATGTTTAATAAAGAAAAAGAAGTATTAGAAAAACTAATACCAAATTCAGTTATTGAACATGTTGGTTCAACATCAATACCTAATTTATTAGCTAAACCAATTATTGATATAGTTGTTGGACTTAATAATTTAAATATTGATGATATACAAGATAAATTAAAAGAATTATATGAAATAAAATATAATACTGATGAAATATTATTAATTAAAGAAAATAATAATGAAACTAACTATCTAATTCATATACTAGATATTAATAGTGATAGATATAAAAATATGATTAAATTTAGAGATTTATTAATTAATAATGAAAAAATAAGAAAAGAATATGAAAAATTAAAGATTGAATTAAAGAATAAATATTGTAACAATCGTGAAATGTATACAAAATCTAAAAGTGTGTTTATTATGAGGTGTTTAGATGAAAATAATAATATTTGAAGATAAGTATCGCGATGATATGATATACATGGTTTTAAATGCTAAGAATGCTATTGGTAGAATACCTAGAATAAATGAGGATTTACTTGATGTTAAATCCAATTATTTTGATAAAGGACAATGTTTTTGGTTAGCTATTAATGATAATGATCGAGTTATTGGTTGTATTGGCACTAAAGAAAGAGATGGTAAATTATTTTTATCTCACTTATTTGTACAATATGATTTAAAAAGACAAGGAATTGGTTCTAAATTATTAGAAGTAGCTGAAAACTTTGCAAAAGAAAATGGATATAATGAAGTATATGTTCATTTAGGTAAAGATTATTTAGAAAGTCATATCTTTTATCCAAAGAAGGGGTATATTGAATATCAAGATTCATATATGAAAAAAACACTATCTAGATAGTGTTTTATTTTTAATATTTTTTACTTTAACAACTGTTATATCTTTAGCTGATTTAAGTATATATTTTGTACCCCAACTAGAGACAATTAATTTGTGATCATCAGTAATTCCAGTTACATACATACAATGTCCAAATGGACCAGGATAATTAGTATCTACTAAGCCATCTGAATGTATTTCGGATAAAACGAAATTATAACTATATATGATATCACCAATTTCAGCATTCTTTAATTTATTGGAAGGAGTAACATTTGCATCAACACCATAATCTTTTAAGAAATTGATTAAACCACCAAAAGTTTTTTTATCAGGTATTAAGCCATATGATTCTTCTTTTCTTTCCATTTTTTGTAACATTTTTCTAGCATAAGCAATATGTTCTTTATCAAATGAACCATTTGGATTATTTTCATATTCTTTTAATTCATATTCATATACTTTTAGCAATACATCATTTTTTATAGAATATTTACGTTCAGTAGAATCTAAATGATAATTAAAGTATTTAAGCATCAATTGTTCATAGTTAAAGTCTATGGCGCAATTAAATGAAGTTATTGTATACATTGGAAAACCAAATGTTTCATAGAATTCTTTTTCACGACCTTCAAATAAATGGAATATAGCGTCAATGGCAGCGGCATAGCCACAACCATCCTCACATATTGTTTGAAAATAGAATTGATAGAATAAATTAGCTTCATATTTACTATCAAATAATTGCCATGGCCAGTACTTTTGTAACTCATCCCATATAATTGAATCACGTATTAAAGTAATATATCGGTTACTAAAATCCTCTTGATTAGCACCATATTGCTCTAATGGAATATTTCTTTCATCAGAAATTGATATTGTAGTATATGCATCAATATCTTTATTATATAGTTTATATATTGGATTATTTTCATTAGTATCATCAACTAAGACATAACAAGTTTTTCTTGGTTTTGTATCTATATTATCTGCTTTAGCTAAAGCACATGAAAACAATTGGAAAATTGCTAAGTTTAAAGCAATCTTTCTAATTATGCCTTTTTTCATATACTCCCCCTTAATACGAGGACATATTATATCATTTTTTTAAAAAAAAATCAATTTTATAGAAAAACAAGCATGTATGTCAAAACTTTAAATATGATATAATTATTTTGGTGATGGTATGAAAATATCAATAAGAAGATTTAAAGATAATGTAGAAGATTATCTTAAATTATATAAATGGTGTCAAAACAAAGATGTTTATGAATGGTTTGAACAAAGAAAGTTATCACAAGAAGAAATAACTAATAAATATAGAAATAAATTATTATCTAAAAAACAAGATTTATTTATAATAGAGTGTGATGATAAAGAAATTGGTTATACACAAATATATAAGTTTGATAATGATATTAAAGTAGATGAATTAAGTAATTATAATAATATTTATGAATTTGATTTATTTATTGGTGAAATAGATTATTTATCTAAAGGAATTGGTAAATTAATAATTGATTATTTAACTAATTATATTTATTCTAATTATCAAGCTGATGTTATTATATTAAGACCATTTAAAAGAAATATACGAGCAGTTAAATGTTATCAAAAGTGTAATTATAAAATAATTAATGAACATATAGGAACTGATACACTAGGTAGGAAAGAAACAATTTTAGTATTAATAAATAGGAGATAAAGATGATAGAAAAACTTCAAAAATTAATTGATGAATCTGATAATATAGTTTTCTTTGGTGGAGCAGGGGTATCAACAGAAAGTGGTATTAAAGATTTTCGTGGAGAAAATGGTTTATATAAAGTAAAACAAAAGTATAATAGACCTCCTGAATATATGTTAAGTAGAATGTGTTTAATGGATGAACCGGAGATATTCTTTGAGTATTACAGAGAAAATATGAGTAGTGAAAATATTAAACCTAATATTACTCATAAGTATTTAAAGAAATTAGAAGATAGAGGTAAATTAAAAGCTATTGTTACTCAAAATATTGATGGATTACATCAAAAAGCTGGGTCAAAGAATGTTTTAGAAGTTCATGGAACAACTTATTCTGCTTATTGTATGAAATGTAATAAAGAGTATCCTGGAGATGTAATTTTTAAAGATAGAGGAATACCAAAATGTGATTGTGGTGGAATCATAAGACCAAGGGTAACACTATATGGAGAAGGGTTACCAAAAGCTTTTGAAGAAGCTATGGATTATATATCTAAAGCAGACTTATTAATTGTTGCAGGAACATCTTTAACAGTACAACCTGCTAGTAGTTTATTAAATTATTTTCATGGTAGAAATTTAGTAATAATAAATAATATGAGTACACCATATGATTATATGGCTACATTATTAATTAATAAACCTTTAGGAGAAATATTTAAAAAACTAAAATAAAAAACGTCATATGACGTTTTTTTATAATTCTTGATATTCATTATTTAGTGCAGCAGTTACTTTATCTTTTGCAACTAAATCAATATTATCGATATCTTTAATAGGAACTTCTCTTACTTCATAGTAATTATCCTCATTCATTCGATCTAGTTCCTCACCACCTAGTTTTGGTGTACCATTTACTATTTCACAGTGGAAGAAGTGATTTAGTGATTTATCATCTTCATCTGTACCTAAATAACCAATTATTTTAATATCAACACTAAATTCTTCTTTTAATTCTCTTATTACTGTTTCTTCTAGTGTTTCATCATTTTCAACACCACCACCTGGTGTAACATAATATTCTCTTATTTCCCCATTTTCTTTTCTTTTTCTTCTAAACATTACTAATAGCTTGTTATTTGTAATAATTATCGCTCTAGCACCAATTCTTTTTCCCATCTTAATCCTCCTTTATTATATACATTACCAATATAATTTAGTAAGAATTCACTAAAATTAATTACTACTTCAGTAGAATCTTCTAAATTATTTATTACTGATACTATATCAAAGTCTTTGATTGGAGTCAAATCAATATTTTGTTTATACATTACTTGAAATAACTCTCTAAAAGTTGGATCATAACCATAAGTAAATATATCATAGCTATTTAACATACATTTAACTAGAACTAATAGTTTTTTAATATAAGCTTTTTCTACTTTTCTTGTATAACATAGTTCAATATATCTTCTTCTTACATCATGAAGTACATTTGGAAAATTAGTTCTATCATTTTTTTTGATTTCTTCATAAGTAACTTCTTTAAATATATCAATTCCATATAATGTTGGATTAACATCATAAGCTTGTTTTTCATATAACATAACTTTTGTTTTCATATCCACAATATCATTTTCTACTTCAGCTAAAGTATAAAATGTTGTACCTGTATGAATAGAATTTTTATTAACAGTTTTCATAAATTCAGATACTTGTTCAGTATTATAAATATTTAATACAATATAAACATCTAAATCAGACCATCCATTAATAGCATTTCCTTTTCCACCAGATCCACCTAATGTCATATTAATTAAATTATCTTTAAATATTGCCATGGCATTATTTACCACATTTTTAAGTTCATCCCTATAGGATATGGGTAGTTTACTAATAATTAATCTTGCTTTATCAATTTCCATAAATAATCTTCCTTTTCACTTTATTATTATCAACAACCCCGTTTTCTTCTATTATTCTTAAATCTCGATTAACTGCTTCAATAGTTGGATCAGGGAAATGAATCTTATTGAAATAAATCATATTAGGTTCATTACAATTTTCTCCACCTGGAACAATAATCGATTTACATTTTATGCTTTCAATATCAATATCGCATAATTTTTTCTCTAGAGGTATATCTTCTTCGAATACCAAATAATACTTATCTGTATTATAAACAAATCTTTTCCTTAAATCTTTTTTAAAATTAAATAGTTCTTGTAATTTATTTTCATCTGCATCAAAAACAGTAATTTTAGCTTTATCTTCATAAAACAATTGATATCCTTTAATAGTAGTTATCATTTGTTTTCTTAGTTTTTTTAACATTTCTATATCAGTAATAGAATCTGGCTCATATAATGCTTTTGATAACTCAATCCAATTATTTATAATATACTCATCATATATTTTATAGTTTTGACTTTCTAAATATTTATAATAATAATCAAGAGCTTCTTTATCATTTAAAATATCTGGTTTAAGTAAATAGAATACTAACATGTTTTATTATTAATGAAATCTTCAATATAAGAAATATTCCAATTATTAATTAACTCTATTAATTCATCAAGTGAATTAACTTGATAGAAATCTTTAACTAAATTAATAATTATTTTTTTATCTATTTCTTCCATATTAATTATATTAATAGGAGTTAATAATCTAAAACAAATATAATATTTCAAATATTTATCTAGTTCATTAATTACTTTCTTATCTACAGTATTTTTTATCATATTTAAATATGACAAAATGAACTTAATGTTTTTATCAGATATTTTCCTGTTAACTTGATATTCATCTCTTATTTTATATACTTTACTATTATATTTTGGATAAAAATAAGCACCATGAGTTAATAAAGAAACAAGAAAAATAGATATTTCACCAACAATAGAATTGTATCCACCATTTTCAAAATCAGTAAAACAACCTTTTGTTGAAATATTAGTGTCTGTTGGATCACCCTGAGATATAAAGGAATATAGAGATTTGTTTTTGCATATATTATCTAACATATCTTTTAAAATATTTTTAAATTTTATATCATTAATATTTAAAAGATAGTCTTCAATCATATCTTTTCTTTTTGCAAAGAAAGTATAATTACATAATTTTGTTTCATTATATTTTTTAATATTAAGCAAACTATTCTTATATTGATTAAGTATTAAGTTAGTCTTAATATTCTTTTTATTAAAGTATAAGTATTCATATAGTGTATTACTTACTAAATCCTTTTTATATTCATAAAGAATAGTATTATCATAACTACCAACTAGTTTAGGAACATTATAAAAGTCTTTAACTATATTATAGCCATTTAATTCTTTATCTAAAAAAGATAGAGATTCAAATTCTTTATAGAATACTTTTCTTCGTTTATAAATACCTATTCCATAAAAACATTTTTTGTTTTGATATTTCGTTAAAGTATTATACCCCTTTATACTCTTATTCAAATTAACCTCCTTTCATCTTAAGGAAGCGGTAATCCCCGCTAGCTATAGTTATTAGTATATGAAAAGAAATATTAAATATCAATAAAATTACACTTTTTAGTGTAAAAAAAGGACTTGAAAGTCCAAATCCTTTATTTTAAGTTTAAAATTGTATGAAGATCTTTATCTCCACGACCAGATAAATTAACAATAATTGAATCTTCTTTTTGATAATTTTTAGCTATTTTCATTGCATATGCAATAGCATGTGAACTTTCTAGGGCAGGAATAATACCTTCTAATTTAGTTAATGTTTTAAAAGCATTAACAGCTTCTTTATCAGTAATACTATCATATTTAACACGACCTATTTTATTAAGATATGCATGTTCTGGTCCAATACCAGGATAATCTAGTCCAGCGGAAATAGAGTAGGCATCTTTAACATTACCTTTTCTATCTTTCATAATATAAGTTTTCATACCATGAAGTATTCCTATTTGATTATTAGCAATAGCTGATGCATGTTTATTAGTTTTTATTCCAAGACCAGCACCTTCAACTCCAAAGATAGCTACATCTTCATTAATGAAACTATTAAATAATCCAATACTATTACTTCCACCACCTACACAAGCGATAATGGCTTTAGGTAACATGTGTTCTTTTCTTAGTATTTGTTTTTTAGCTTCTTCACCAATTACTTTTTGGAAATATTTAACCATTTCTGGATATGGACTAGGTCCTACAGCTGATCCTATTAAATAGAATACATCTTGATGTTTTAATAAATATTCAAATGCTTCATCAACTGCATCTTTTAAAGTAGCATTTCCTCTTGTAACAGAAACTACTTTAGCACCTAATAATTTCATTTTTTCTACATTAACATGTTGTCTTTTAATATCTTCACGTCCCATAAAGATTGTGCATCTAAGTCCTAACAAACCACATGCAGTTGCAGTAGCTACACCATGTTGTCCAGCACCAGTTTCAGCTATTACATGAGTTTTACCCATTTTCTTAGCAAGTAGTGCTTGTCCAAGAGCATTGTTTATTTTATGTGCTCCTGTGTGATTTAAATCTTCTCTTTTTAAATAAATTTTAGCACCACCACAGTATTCAGTAAGATTTTTTGCTAAATATAATGGGCTAGGTCTACCTACATAATCTCTTAAATAATATTTGTATTCTTTAATAAACTCCCTGTCATTCTTAATTTTTTTGAATTCTTTTTCAATTTCATTTAATTTTTCTTTTAAGTCTTGTGGTACATATTGTCCACCAAATTCTCCATAATTCATTTTTTTCTCCTCCTATATTTTTAATCCCTTTTATTCTTTTCCAATCCCATTCACTTTCCATATGTACCACCTCCTTTCAACACAAAAAAGCACACGATGGAATAATCCATACATGTGCTTTGTTACCTAATTAAAAAATTATTTTAATATATTTTCACGACAAAACCTGTATGGATTAATTATTCCACACAGTCCACCAATTATTTAAATTACGAATATTTAAATAATTCATGATTTGCCTCCTCTAATTTTGATTATAAGTATTTTTTCTATGTTTGTCAACGATTTAATGTTATAATTAATTAGGTGATATTATGAAATACGAAATTATTTTTGAATCAGAAAGAATAATATTTACAAAGTTATATAAAGAATTAGCTAATGAATATATAGAGATGGTTAATGATGTTGAAGTACAAAGATTTATTGGTCATAATCGTGATAAAATAACATTAGAAAAAGAAATAGAGTGGATTAATTCTAAATTAGAAGAAAAGGCTAATGTCTTTACTATGATAGAAAAAGATACTAATGAGTTTATTGGTACTATTGAAATAATGAATATAAAAGATAATATTGGTGAAATGGGTATAGCTATAACTCGTAATAAACAAAATAATCATTTTGGACAAGAAGCTATTAGAAGATTAATTAAATATGCATTTAATGATTTAAAACTAAATGCACTAGAACTAAATGTTTATAATTTTAATCCAAGAGGAATAGCTTGTTATAAAAAATGTGGATTTGAAATGGATAGACCTGGTAAAACAGAAGAAGAATATCATATGATAATAAAAAAGGAGAATTATTATGAACAGTAAAAAAATTATTATTTCTATATTATATGGATTAGCATCAATAAGTTATATAACATATTTATTCGCACAAAAATCATTTTTAATGTTTTGTGGTGGAGTATTAGCATTAACAGCGTCAATTATGTTAATTTATGAAAATAAAAAGAAAAAAAATTAAATATGTATGATATAATTTACTAGAAGGAGAAAATATGATAAAAGGATTTTTTACAAAACAAAAAGCTTATATTCGTAAAATACTAGATAATGGTGTAGTAATTGGAACTCGTGATAGAGATTATGCAAAAGAAGAAAAATGGCATCAACAGATGTTAAATGCTGGTTTTCAATATAATGAAGAGTATGATTTCTATTATACAGATGAAGGAGCTTTGATGCTTGATCAAATAACTCCAACTGAAGATTATATGAATATTCCAGTAATAGCAGAATGTTCAGCATTAGGATATGAACTAGGATATGGAGCTGCATCACCTTTTGGAAAAGAGGGTGGATATAGCCTTGGATTATACTGTAAAAATTACGAGGAAATTCTAGAAAAATATAAAGAAGAAAATAAAGGAGAAAGAAACGCTAAGTAAAATTAGTGTTTTTATATTAGTGTGATATGAAAAATAAAATAAAATATGATGTAAATATAGATTTAGCTAATGAAACTAAAAAAGCTATGGCAAAAGCTTTAGAAACTAAAGAAGAAAGAGTATTAAATAAAATAGGGGCATTTTCTTCATTATATGATATTAAATTTAAAGAATATAAAAATCCAGTTTTAGTATTAAAAACTGAAGAACCAGGATCTAAACAATTATTAGCAGCACAGTATGGTAAATTAGAAAATGTTTCATATGATATGATTAATCACTTAATAAATGATTGTATTGTTATGGGAGCAAGACCATTAACAGTACAAGATGCAATTATATGTGGAAAAATGAATAAAGATGATGTTAATAAAATAGTTAAGGCAGTAGCTGATGCATGTAAAAAGCAAGGTTGTGTTCTAACTGGTGGAGAAACTAGTGAACAACCAGGTGTATTAAAACCAGGAACTTATATTCTTACATCAAGTATTGTTGGTATAGTAGACAAAACAAAAATAATAGATGGATCTAAAATAAAAGAAGGGGATGTAGTAATATCTCTTGAATCAAGTGGAATTCATACTAATGGTTATACACTAGTTAGAAAAATAATGAAAAGGTATCCTGAAATAGTAAATAAAAAGTTTATTGATACAATTCTAGAACCACATCGTTGTTATTATATGGCTTTAAAAGATTTATTTGATAAAAATTGGATAACAGGACTTGCACATATAACTGGTGGTGGTATATGTGAGAATTTAAATAGAATACTACCTAATAATTTATCAGCTTCTATTGATGCATCAAAGTATCAAATACTAGATATCTTTAAATTATTAAAGAAAACAGCAGATATTTCTGAAAAAGAAATGGTAAGAACATTTAATTTAGGTGTTGGTCTTACAGTAGTAGCTAAAAAAGAATATGCAAAAGAAATAATAAAACATGTTAAAAAGAAGAAAATAAATGCATATATAATAGGTGAAATAATTAAAGGAAATAAAGATGTAATAATAAATGGTGAATTTAATTGGTAGATATAAAAAACACTAACAAATTGTTAGTGTTTTATTTTGTTCTTTGATTAGACTCTTTATAGTTATCTTCTAATTCTTCTAGAGTTTCTCCATAAGTATATGTACCAATGATTGTATATACTTCAGCTAATTTAATAACAACTCTTCCAGTTTTATCAATGTATTCCCATTCTCCATTAGGAGTTTTAATGGCAGTTAATTCAGTTTTATTTTCTTTTTTATTATATTTATCTAATGCTCTTTTAAATAATTCTTCATAGTTCATATCTAAACCATCTAATGGTAAATAAGTTTTTTCACCTGGTTCAAATTCACATACTATCATTAATTGTTTTTTAATATTATTTTGTTCATTAAACATAATTATTATCACTTCCTATTACATTTTCATTATATCATTACATTGATTTATAAAACAATAATTTACTAGATAATAATACTTAGTTTACATGCTATTATAAGTATTGCTTATAGTTACCATAATATAAATATATTTTACTTATTGACAAATCAATAATAAAATGAAAGAGAAAGGAGATATTATGGAAAATAAAATATTGTTTGTTGGTGGAAATTGGGATTTAAATGGGGGTAGAAAATCTAAAATAGTAGATGAATTTGCTAAATATTTACCTAATGTTGATGTTTATAATGGAGGAGAGTATAACAATTTAAATAAAATACTAGATTCTTGTATTAATTATGATGTTGTATTATGGTGGGCTAATGTACCTAATGAATTACCTAAAATAAGAAATGTTAAAGAGATTAATTATAAAACAATGTTAGTTTCATCAAAAAGAAATGTTCATAATGAATATTCATTTGAAGAATTATTACAAAGAGGGTTTGCTTTAAAATCTAATTTAACAGTAGAGTTTAAAAAAAATAATGATTTATATTCAATGAGATTATTTGATCCACTAGGTAATATATGGTATGAAGGAGAAGATATAAAAGACTGTGCAGAAGCTTTAGTAAATAGATTAAACTTTATTAAAAGTATTACTCGTGAATCAACTATATCATCTGAAGAAAATATTGGTTCATTAGCTTGGTTTTTTAATATGTTTAAAGAAGAAGTATATAAATCAGATATTAATAAGGAAATACCACTTAGAAAAGAGTTTTTAAGTATAGTAAGAGAATATGCTAATATCTTTACAGAAGCTACTTTTCAAACTAAAGATGTTAAAAGATTTCTTGGTAATGCATCATTTAGATGTCCAAAAGGATTTCCTTCATTTAGAGATGGTAAATATATCTTTGTAAGTAAAAGAAATGTTAATAAAGAGTTTATTGGTATAGATGAGTTTGTTCCAGTTTATTTAGAAAATGGTAAAATCTATTATTGTGGAAACAGCAAACCTTCTGTAGATACTCCTATTCAAGTTAGATTATATAATTTATTACCAAATATTGATTATATGATTCATTCACATTGTTATATTGAAAATGCACCATTTACAACTAAAGCTTATCCATGTGGAGCAGTAGAAGAAGTAAATGAAATAAAAGAGATAATAAATGAATATTATGATAATGATTTTAATAAAGATTTTTATTTAATTAATCTAATTGGTCATGGTAGTTTAATGATGAGTAATAATCCAGAAAAATTAAGAAATATTAGTATTATTGGTAGAGAATTACCAGAATATCCAGATAAAGTATTATTGAAAAGAATGCATAAATAATATATAATACAAAACGAGTGGGTTAATATGAATAAAGATGAAATAAATAAAATAATTCAAGATAGTAAAAATAATGGTGAATTAAATAGTGGTGATATTAGTGATGGATATCATACTTTTGATGAATTATATGAATTTAGAATGATTTATAATGCAGTACTATTTAATGAATGGTATAAAACTGGTAGATATGAAGTATATAAATCAAAAAGACATCATGATGGTAATCTATGTTTTGGTGGTGATTGGTTTATTGTAGTAGCAATTCTACCAACTGGTCAAATAAGTAACCATTATGAAATGAAAGATTGGGATTTATTTCAAATACCTGAATATGAAAAATCAATTGAATTTGATGGACATACCCCACAAGATGTACTTAAAAGACTAAAGAAAACAATAAATAATTAAAAATGAAGAGAATATATAATTCTCTTTTATTGTGGTATAATATAGTTGCGATTTAAGAGCGAGGTCAAATATGATAAAATATGAAGAATTAGATATAAAAGATATAAATCAGTATGATAGTATAACATCATCATATAGTACAACAAAAAAATATGAGATAAAAAAAATTAATAGGGGATTAGGTGGTTTTGAAATTAATTTAGTTAGTGTTCCACTATACGAAAAGACGTTTGATGGTAATTCAAAGAAATGGTTAGAATACTTTGATGACTTGTCAAATTGGAAAATATATGTAGCTAAAGATAATGATAAATTAATTGGTGGTTGTGTAGTAGCTTCTAAAACAAAAGAGTGTAATATGTTAGAAGGTAGAGATGATCTTGCAGTATTATGGGATATTAGAGTAAGTGAAGGCTATAAACACCAAGGAATAGGTCAACATTTATTTGATATGGCAATTAATTATTGTAAAGAAAATAATTTTAAACAATTAAAAATAGAATGTCAAAATACTAATACTGCTGCAGTAAACTTCTATCATAAACAAGGTGCTAAATTATGTGCTATTAATGAATATGCATATAGTGATTATCCAAATGAAACTCAATTATTATGGTATATAGATTTATAAAAAAAGAATGAATATTACGTCATTCTTTTTTATTTACTACAACTAAAATTAATTAATATTCCAGTATCTTCATATCCTGCATTAATATAAGCTTTATTTGATGGTATATAATTATAATCTGTATATAAAAGTGGAACTAATCCCTTTTTAAGTAAATCATTAGTTACTAGATAAATTATATTAGCAGCATAACCTTTGCCTCTTTCTTCAACTGGTGTATAAACATGACTTATTTTAGCTTGGTTATCTATAACAGTATAAGTTACCATACAAACAATTTTATTTAAAGGATTTTTCAAAACATAAAATTTATCATCTTTTAAAAAGTTATCAACATCTTTTTTTGATTGTTCCATTGTTATTGGATCAACACCATTCATTTCAATATTATCATCATACCAATATTGTTCTAACACACTTCTATCATCTTCAGTTGGTTTAGATAGTAATCCATCACATTCTTTTGGTTTTTTTGTCTCGTGACATATTAAAAATCCCATTTCAAAGTAATCATCTTTATTAAGATTAGGAAACTCTCGTTTTACTAATAAATCATATAATTCTTTTTTACAAGTGAATTTATCTTTCTCATTATCAGTTAAATACATTCTAATTAGTTCTTCTATTTCTTCAATTTTAGTTTTATCAAAGTTATCTTTTGTCCAAATCCAAGTAGGCCATCCTTTTGATCCTCTACAAATAATATAGTTTTCTTCATCACTATATAATTCTAATTCTGGACTAGGGAGATTCTTTAATATAATATTAAATTTGTATTTATCTTTTTGAAATTCACTATCATTAAAAACAGAATTATTTTTATCTATTTTTCTATACATAAGTTATCACCTAACATCATTATAACATAAAAAAATCGAACTATAATAGTTCGACTAAAATATAGATATGGGGCCATCTTCATAATAACCATCATCATAATAACTTTGTTTATCTTCTGGCCTAATTAATGAAGATCCAAATAGTTTTTCATCGTAAGAACAAATTCTTTGTTTAATTGCAGCCTCTATAAATTTTAAACGTTTTTCACTAACTCCGTAATCAACTTTAGGAGCGTGGGGATTATAAACTCCTACACTAAAGCCTTCATAGAAGCGTTTTAATTCTTGAAGATCATGTAAACTTAATAATTCTAAAAATTCTACACTGAATTCAATGTCCATTCAAATACCTCCTCATATTATAAGTATATCATATTTTTTGTATGTGATAAACAATATTATTAACTTACACCAAAAACACTAACAATTAAGTTAGTGTTTTAATTTCTAAATGGCAGGGTAATCATAGGGGTTTAAAACTTTCTATATGATACATGAAAGCACATAATAAGCCAACGATATTTATGATATAATAAAAATAGGAAGTGATATTCATGAAAAAAAACATATTAATAATTGGAGCTGCTAGATGTGGTAAAACTACATTAGCAAAAAAATTAAATAAGAAATATGGATATAGTGTTATCAGTATAGATGATATTGTCAGTGGTTTACAAGCATATCCAGAATTAAATATTCATCATGATGGTGATACAGATATTACTACAAAAAATCTTGCACCATTTTTAGAAAAATATTTTATTGAATTATCAGAAGGATCAAACTTTTATGGTGGAATAAAATTTGCTATAGAAGGAACTCATATAGACTTTGAAAAATTAATGCCATTATTACAAAGTGAAAAGTATAAGGAAAAATATGAAATAATCGGACTTACAATAAATGAAGAAACAGCAGAAGATTTATATAGTAACATGAAAAAGTATGATACTGAAGATGATTGGACTTATTGGGTTAAAGATGAAAATTTAATGGGTGATGCTAAATATATTATCCGGAAAAATAAAATATTTAATGAGAAATTTCATGAATATAATATTAAAAGCTATGATACATCAAACAATAGAGAAGATGTACTTGATAATATAGTTGCTGATTTAGAAAAAGTAATATAACAAAAAAACACTAACAACTAGTTAGTGTTTTAATATTTTAAATGGCACCGTAGCATTCTTTGTCGAACAACTAGGGCTTTCAAGATGATAGTAAGCAATAGACTTACTAACTAATGTAATTATAGCATGATAAAATATTTCAGTAAAGAGCAATATAAGTGTATTTAACTTTTTATATTAAATACTTTATCGCTAAATTTTTTTTCATCCACAGGTTTAATCTTGATGTTTTTACACATATTGTAGTAAATATTATATAATTTGTTATTACAGGTATCATTAGGTTCTTTATTGTTTATAGCATTGTTAAAATCATCAACAGATTTAACAACATTTTCATCATCACTAAATATTAAGTAAATATTATTTATTGCTCTTGAAAATTCATCACCTGTTATATCATATCGATATTTAAAAAAATCACTGATAATATTATATTTTAAATCGTATTTCATGTAATGTCTTTGCAGAAAAAATGTAACTATTGCTGCAATTAATCCAGAAAACAGCATTTCCAAGCATATTATTATATATTCATTCATGTTATTATAATTCCTCTATAAATTTCTTTATTTATTGTTTTATAAATTTTCTTTCGTTATATTCATAAAAACAATTTGTTTTTAAATTACCTTTTGTAAAATTCATTCCAACAACTATTGAATTTGTAAGTTCGTTTATTCCTATCCATTCTGGAAAATCATGCTCCATATCAGTTGCAAGCATTATTGCAGATAAGATGTCTTCTTTTGTGCATTCAATTTCAGCAGTTTCCTCGGTAATCATATCATAAAGTGATAAAGTATACTCTTCCTTATAATTTTTTAATAAGTAGTTTTTAATTTCATCAAATGATTTTGTACCATTTGATAGCTTTAATTCTTTCATAAAAATATTCCTCCCTGTTAGACCATATTATATCACTAAAATGGATTTAATTATAAGTATTAAATGTTAAATCATGCTTGTTTTGAGTGTTAAAATGCCATTTAAATGATTAAATATTATTATTTAATAAAATTATTTTAATATTTTAAACAATGCTTAAATTGGCATTTGTGTGCGAATTATCCAGAGACGGCTTCACCACCCTGGTGAAACCAGATGTGGTTGAACCAGATATGGACCAACCAGAGGTGGAGCAACCAGAGATGGTCAAACCCCAACAAATAAATAATATAATAATAAATAAAGAAAATAAAA
>JAEEGL010212862.1_pt1 | contig 28075 bp, 11 predicted proteins | sample 9134231 | NCBI WGS metagenome assembly JAEEGL01 (sample SAMN16246548, study PRJNA631951) | gut metagenome | biome: gut microbiome; feature: rumen; material: fiber-attached | host: Bos | place: Iran: Karaj | collected 2018-10
AATTCTAATCAATGTATTATTGTATCATATCCTGATGAAAAATAAACCAAAAAGAGTACTTTCTCACATATCAAAAAGTATTTTATATAAAGATTCATTTTTAAAATACCCTTTTTCTCCATCAGAAGAATTAAAGGAAATGAATAATTTAAATCTTAATGAAAAAGAATTATTATTTAAATCATGTGAAATTGATAATATTGAAAAAGATTTCAGTTGTTTAAAAGAAGAAAGAAAAAAATGAATTGTAGAGAAGAAAATTATTATTTAAGTGATTCTACAAAAACTAATAGTTTTGATGAAGAATAAATTTTTGAAATGAAAGACCTCAAAATGTTTTTTATAAAAATTTTAATTATTAATTTTGTTTTTTTAGTGTAAATAATTGATATTTGTCAAAATATTATTTAATAATAATTATATATAATTTTAAAAAAACAAATGGAATTTTAAATGTTATTGTAAAAAAGGATAATATATAAATATAAATAATCTTTTTTATTCTTAATTTTTAAAATTTTTGTTTTGATTAATGAATAATGTTATCTTCACATTTTAAATTCTATTTATGTTTTTTATTTTTTTGAATAAAGAATGTTTAATAAAAATTTTTTTTTTATTAATATAATAATTAAAAATCTAAAAATATAAAACATATAATAAAAAATTATATATCTTCAATAAACAATAATAATAACTTTTCTATATTTTAAATCACTATTTAATAAAAACAATCAAAAAACAAAAAAAAAATAATCTTTTAAAACCATTACTAAAAAAAAATAAAAATCTCTTTTAAAAAATGAATAATTATAATAATTAATAGTAAATAAAAAACACCAAAAAAAAATATAAAAAATAAAAAAAAATGAAAAAAAACCCAAAAGACAAAAATACAAAAGCAAAAGATGGTAAACCATTAAAAGATATAATACCACCAAACTATCAACATATACGTGATCCATTGCCTATAAATCCACCACAAACAATAGAAAAAGAATACACTCCAGAAAATTTACCAAAAGAATTAAATGAAGAATGGCCATCAGATGAAACTGACATTGAAACATTACAATCTTCATTATTAGAAAATCCAGAAGAAATATTTAAAGATCCAGATGAAGAAAAAATTTTTCTTCCTAAAAGTTTATATACAGATTATCTTAATGAAGAAATTAAATGGTCAAGACCAATACATTATATTATAGAAAATAAATTAGAAAATGATATTAGAACACATTTACCAAAAAAAAATGTTTATAAATTTAGAGAAAAAGTTCATGAAAAATTTAAAGAAGAAGAAAGAAAGAAAAAAATGGAAGAAGAAGGTATAATAGAACAAAAAAGTGAAAAAAGTGATTCAGATGATAATAATGTAACAGGAAAAAAAGATGAAAATGCAGTTTATAAAGATTATTTTAATATTTTAAGAACAAAACCAAATATTACAGTTGTTAAATTTATTCAAAGACAAGAAACTGAAGAAGAATATAATGAAAGAATAGAAAGAGAAAAAGAAGAAATAGAAAAATTTAAAATAGAAAAAAAAAAAAATAAAAATTTAGAACCTAGAATAACAGAAGTTAATATGGAAAAACAAAAAATAAATGAAGCATCACCAAGTAAAATAAATATGAAAGAAAGTTATCCTATTTATTGTCGTTGGTTAGCATCAATTTTTGAAATAATAAAAGATAGAAATATAACTGATGTTAATTCAAATTGTACTTTATTTCAAAGAATTTTTCCACAAGAAAATGGAGTTCCAATTTATAATCCAAAAGGAATTTATTGGATTAAATTATATAATTTAGGTAAATTAAGAAAAATTGTTATTGATGATAGAATGCCTTGTGATAAATATGATAGATTTTTTTTACCTAAATGTGATAGTTTAGAAGAAATTTGGCCTGCTATTTTAACTAAAGCTTTAATTAAATTATATAGTTATAAAATTGTTTCTAATAATTTTAAAGAATGTGGTGATTATGAAATTATTTATGCTTTAACTGGTTTTATTCCCGAAATGGTTGATTTAATTAATGAAAAAAATTTATATAAAATGTTTGAAAATTATACTAATGAAAATATTAATAATAATAATAATGAAAATGAAGAAAATAAAAATGAAGATAAAAAAGATGAAGTTTCAGTTAAACAAGATATAGAAAAAAATAATATTAATAATTCATCTTTTTTATCACATGAAAAATCAAATGATACTCAATTAAATATTGAAAATACTTATAACGAAGAAAATTCAAAATTTATTTTTTTAGAAAAAGCACTTTCAGATGAAAATTATACAGAAAATAATTGTTATATGTTTTGTTATAAAAAAACAAATGAACAACCAAAAGAAGAATTTGGTAAAAAAATGGAAATTGAACCACAAAAAGTATTTGACGCATCACAAAGTAGAAAAAGAATGAATTCATTAAGTTCTTCTCCTAATAAAAAAGGAGGAGTTATAGTAATTCATGGTAAAAAAAATAGAAAAGTATCAATTAAAGTTGATAATGTTGATGAATTAAAAAAAGAAATGGAAAAAGAAGAAAAACAATTAATTGCAGCTGGACAAAGAAGAAGAAGAAGTTCTTTAATTAGATTTAAAACAATATCAAGTCAAAATAATAAAGTTATTTTAGAAATAGAAAAAAAAAAAATTGAAATTTTAAATAAAAAAAATGAAAATTTAGATGATTCAAATTCTAATAAATTTTCAAATGATAATACAATAAATAGATCTAAACAAGGTTCAAAAGGAAATCCTCAATCACCAATTAAAGAAAGAAATGTAGATTTATTTATGGATAAAATTTATATTGGTGTAATTTATGATATTATTGAATTTTTCTCTAATTATAATTATAATATGTCGAGATTAGTTCCAATTGATTTTTCTGATTTAAGAGCAATGATTAAAAATTTTAATACAAATAATATTTTTAAACAATTATCACGTGAAGAAAAAAGAAAATATATTCAACAATTAAAAGAAATTAAAATGAAACAAAAAGAAGAAAAAACAAAAAGAATTGAAAGTTTAAAATCAAAAGGTAAAATGTATTATTCGATAAAAATACAAAATTCTGCAGTTGAAGAACCTGTATTTGTAAGAAGTCATAAAGATGAAGAAATAGAAATGACTAAAAAAATATTATTAAATAAATGGGAATTTCCACCAATTGAATATTTAGAACATGTATATCAAGAAAGTCATCCTCATCAAGAAAATAATGAACCAATAACTCCAATAAATCAAAATAAAAATGAACATGATGAACATGAAAAAAAGAAAAAAAAAGAATATACTTGGAGTAAAGATGTTTATATGCAATTAATTGAAAATAATACTGAACAATTTAAAGAACAAAAAGAACCTTTAATTAGAAAAGAAGGTACTTGGATTGAACCAAATGATTTTTTTAAATGTTTTGATTCATTTATTATTTTGTATAATCCTAAAATTTATTCTAATATTTTTGATTGGGACAATTTATGGTATGATACAAATGATGTTATGAGTATTAATACACAAAATAAAGTTTTACGTTTAATTCCTAATGAAAATACTAAAAAAAGTTATATGGTTATTGTATTTGGTGTTAATTGTGATAATAAATTTATTTTTAGAGATGCACCTTTTACTATTCATTTTATTTTATTAAGAAAAGATGATAAAGTTGAAGATGGAAGAATTATTACTTTAGATTCATTTTTTGGAACTAAACATATTGATCAATTAAATACAAATGAAGAATATTTTATTGTTTTTACTGGTGGATTATTCCCTACTGGTTTTTATTTAAAATTTTATTCTGATTTTACAATTGAACCTCTTTTATATAATGATTATTTAACTGATTATCGTGGTTATACTAAACAAACTTATAATATTGATCATCCAAATTTAAATAAAAATGAATTTTATGTTTTATTACGTGTTTTAGTTAAATTAGAAGTAAAAACAAAATTTGTAGTAATAAATAATAGTTCAAAAGACAAAGCTTTAAAAGATTATACAGAATTATACATATGTGAAAATGGAAATGGAAACTTTAAAAGAAATATAGCATTTGATAATATTATCGAATTACAACCAAAACAATATTTTTTTGTAATTACATGTGTACCACCATATAATGTAGAATCAGATTCATTTGATATTGATATTTTAAGTTATCCTGAAGATAATCAAATATTAGATGTTAGTCAAACTAATACTGCTATACCAGGTGAAGTAAATAAAGCTCAAGCACAATTAGAACAAATTGAACATATAAATCCATATGACATTACAGATAAATATAAACAAAATAAACATTTTATATTATTTAAGGAATATATCTTTAGTGGTGATATAGTTTATTCATCATTAAATATAAAAATGAGACAATTTAAAAAAAAAGAAGAAGAAGAAGAAGAGAAAGAAGAAAATAAAAAAGAAGAAGAACAAACTACAAAATCAAAAAAAAATCCAAAAGAATCCACAACATCTCAACCAACATCAGACATGATAGAAGTACCATTAGATATTCCAATACGTCTAAAATTAGAACTTTATGATAAAGAAGACAATTTAATATACGAAACAGATTTTTACAATCAAATAACACTTCATAACATGATATTTGAAGGTCAACCAGTAACTGAACAAAAAGGTAAAAAAGAAAAAACAAAAGAAAAAGAAGAAGAAACAGAAACAAATAAACCATATAGATTAGTATGTTACTTAGATGAAAGTGAATTACCTGATTTATATAAAAATTTAAATCCAGAAGAAGAATATTTAGATTGGATTATTAGAGTATTTTCAAGTGATACTCTTGGTTTTTGTGAAGATACTCATAAAGAAGATAAAGAAAAAGCTGTTATTGCATCATGGGAAGAAGCTGAACCTGGAAGAGCAGAAAAAGCTAAAAATTCAAGAAGAAGATTTTTACTTATGAAAAAAAAGAATAATGGTGATGAATTAGATGAAGAAGAAGAGAAATTCTTAAGTGAAGTTAGAGAAAGAAAAACTGAAGAAAATAAAAATGAAGAAAATAATCAAAATAATAAAAATGTTAAAGGAAAAACTGATAAAGGTAAAAAAGATAAAGGTAAAAATGAAGAAAAAAAAGAAGATGAGGAAAAAGAAAGAACAGAAATTAATTTTAATAAAAAAACTTCAAAAGTTGAAGACCATAGTTCACTTTATATTAAAAATTTTTTATATTATGCATATGATAAAAGATGTATAACATATGATCATATGTTTGAACAAGAACAAAAAGTTTTAAATACAGAAGACGTGACAAATGAAAAAGAAACAAATATTATAAAAGCTTATGAAGAAAATGAGAAAATGTATAATGAAAGTGAAGAAGATAAAGAAAAAAAGAAAAATGAATTTATTGAAGAAAATAAAAAATTATATGAAGAAATATTAACAAAAAGAAAAGATGAAGAAAAAAAAAAAGAAGAAGTTTTAAAAGGAAGAGATGATGTAAAATCTATTTTATTAGTAAGAGCTGAAGCTGAAGTTAAATTAAAAGAATTAGTTGAATTACTTGAAGAAAGTGAGAATAATGAAAATGATGATAAGAAAAAAAAAGAAAGTAATAAATTTGATTTTAATTCTGCTTTTGAAACATATAATGAAATTATTAAATCTGAATTAAAATATCCTTTAATAGAAGTTGCTTTTAATTTGCTTTCTAAAAAAAAAGAAAAAATTATTGAAGAAGAATTAAAAAAAGCTGGTAAAGGAAAAGAAAAAGAAATTGCTTTAAAATTATTAGAAGAGATTAGATCGAATCATTGGAATATTTCAGAAGAGTTATTAAATAAATTAGATGGTATTGCTGAGTGATTTAAAATTTTTATTTTTTTAATTTTTTTATGATATTAATTAAATTAATCTTTTTATTTCATTGGATTAAAATTTTTTTTATACTTTTTTTTTAATTTTATTTTAATAAATATATTTTTAAAATCAGATTAAAAAATTGATAATAATTTTAATAAAATTATAATAAATTTATTTTTGAAAAATGTATTTTCATTCTTTATTTTAAAAATAAAAAATGAATGAAGTTTTAAAAATAAATAATAATATTAAAATTTTCTTTCAACATTTGAAATTGGCGAATTATAAACTTTTTTATTTTATTTTTCACGATTATAATCCAACAAAATTAATTGAAATATTTATTGTTTTATTTGAATTATCTCAATTAATGAGTATTCCATTAAGTTTAGAAGTATAAGTATAATATTTTATAATATTATAGTTTAAAGATTTTTGGAAAGAAACAAAATTATATAAAAATATTTCCTATTTTTTTTCAATTTTTAGAGTAGAAAAATTTTTATTAGGAAATCAAAAATGTTTTTATTATTTATTATTTTTATCTTATATAACAATCTTTTCATTATTTATTCTTTTTTTAGAATTATTATCTTATACTTTTAGGGGAAAAAAACTTGAATATAGAAAAAAATCTTTAAAATTTTTGAGAGATTTATTGCATATTATGCAAATGTTTTTTTATTATTCAGGAATAGAATTAAATTTAATAATAATATTCTGTGATGAATCATCAATTTATATTAAAGGAGCTTTACAATGTTGGAATTCTGAACATTATCTTTATTTTATTTTATCAAATATTTATTGTATTTTTAAAATTTTTTTGTCTATTTTAGTATCAATATTTGGTTTTACAAAAAATGATATAATTATTTCAGGAATTTCAAAATTTGCTATTTGTAATAATGTAATTGTATTACTTTATACTAAAACTTTTTCTTTATTTTTGTTCTTTTTTTTTAAAAGAAATTCTCATCCCGGTTTAATATCCTTTTTTTTACTTTTAGTTTCATTATATTTTTTCTATTTTATTCATAGTGAATATAATTATCAACATCAAAAAAATTTAAAATTAACAATTTATTATATTTCAAGTTGTATATATTTTGAAACATGTTGTTTATTATATATTGGTTATTTAATAAAGAAATCTTCTTTTAAAGGACTTATTTATATTTTATGTGTGATATCTATATTAATTATTATTTTTTTTATAACTTATCCTGAAAGGGAAATTAAAATAGATTTGACAAATATTGGTTTTAAATCTGAATATGAAGTATATAATGAATTAACTTCACTTGTTAATTTAATCAAAGAAATGAAAAATGATAGAAAAAGTATGCTAAATTTATCAAGCTATTTTAGAAAAAATGATAATATAATTAATGAATCAAATAATTATTTTAGTGATCCAAAAAATAATGAATTATGTCTTTTTGTATATAAATATATAGAACAAACCTATAAGTCAATGATAAATAAATTTGAAAATAGTGTTGTTTTAAAATTAGCATATTCAAATTTTTTATATATGAATCTTAAAAAATATGATAAAGCATATATAATTTTATTTGATCTACTTTATAATAAAGAAAATGAATTAACAGTATCTCAAAATTATTATATTTATATTTCATTAAAATTTATTCAAAATATTTCTTTAGAAAATAAAACTGATATAAAAAATATTTCAATTAGATTTCATTGTAATCAATTAATAAATTTAATATCTCAAATTGCTGAATTGTATTATAATTTTTGGTCATTATTATTAAACAGTAAGGAAAATAAAGATATAAATCTTTTAAGAAAAATAGGTTCAAAAATTCAAAAATTTTCAGAGGAAATTGATTTTAAATTTAATAAATTTTCTCAATTAAAATTAAAAGACAAAAATATTTCTTTATTATATTTATATTACAAAAGAGATATTTTAAATGATTTTTCTGATGAAGAAAGTGAAAATGAAGTAAAACAATTAGTTGAATATTCTTCATTTTCAATAAATAATTTGAATTTAAAATCATTGATTTCAACATCATCTTTTCAATTTATAATAGTAAATTTAAAATTAGATAATTTTGGTACTATTATGAAAATATCACAAGAATTATCTATTGATTTAGGATATACTTCAGAAGAATTAATAGGACAAAATATGGATATTTTATTACCAGATTTTATAATTCAAAAACATAATAAATTGATTCATGAAAAAATCAAAGATTTAAAATTTATTGATAAAGAAGAAAATATTTTAAAAAAGCATATTTTTTATTTCAAAACAAAAAGTAAATTTCTTATTCCATTAGCAACTTATGTTGGAATGATTTATGATGATGATAATAAACCTTTTATTTTTTTAAAAATTAACTTTGATATTCAACAAACATTATTTCGTGATTTATCAACAACTAGTCATATTTTTACAGATCAATATTTTAATATTCAAAACTTTACTTCTAATTCAATTATATTATTTAATTTATCAAATAAAATAATTAATAGTAATGTAAATATTATATATTATATAAAAGAAATTAATGAAGAATATTATAAAATTTGTACTTTTAATAATATTAAATCACCTGATATCTTAAATATTCTATTATCAATTTTAAAAAAATATTTTACTGAAGAACCAGAAGAAATTATTACATTTCATAAAATTAAATGTAAAATTAGTATTTCAAAATTAATAATTAATAAAGAAATTTTAGGTTATCATTTTAATTTATTTAAATTAGAAGATCAAAATATAAATAATATCATTAAACCAAATTATTCATCTAGTAAATCATTAATAAGAAAGAATAATGATGATAGAAATATAGGAAATATTAAAATTTCAAAAACAAAAAAATTTAATGTGGATAAAAAATTAAATGAATTTAAAGATATTTATTATGATTATATTCCTGAAAATAGACAATTTAATTTTAATTATGAAAAAAAAGAGTATTACTTACAAAATGAATCAGATATAAATATAACTCCAGATTCAAATCATTTAATTGATATAATTAAAAAAGAATATTTAGAAAAAAAATTAGAATTTGAAAAGCAAAAATCATCATCAAGTGGTTCTTCAAGTAATTCAAGTAGTTCAGATTCAGATGAATATTCAATTTCAAATGAATCATCTTTTTCTTCAATAAATGAAAAAAATAATATTATTAATGATAATGATAATAATAATGAAAATGATGATTATTATCATGTTAAATTAGATAAAATTGTTTATTATATTTATAATTTTTCTAATAATTTAGTTATAGAAATTCCAAAAACTAAATTTGATAAAGTTGAAGAAATTTTTTTTTATGAAAAAAAAAAAGAAGAAAACAAAATAACAGAGAAAAAAGAAGGTGTATTAACAAAAGAAAGAACAATTAAAAGTGAAAATGAATTAATTATTCCTCAAATAAAAAGAAAAAATGAATTATTTTATATAAAAAATAAAACATTTTTCTATGATAAAATATACTCTAAAGATATAAGTAAAAGTATTGTAGTTTTAATTTTAACAGAAATTTTCCACCTTATTATGACTTTAATTTTAGGAATAATATTTTATATTTTATGTTTCAATACTCAAAACATTTTACATAATTTAATAATATCAACAAAATATTTAATTAAATTGACAGAAAATATCAATAATATTTTTACTTATTCAATTAATTTAGTAATTTTAAATCATCATAAATTTACAAATTATTATGTATCAAGAGAATCATTAATATATTTAACTAAAGAAAAATTATTATATTTTTATAAAGAAACTTCAAATGTAATTTTTTCTTTCATTGATTTACCTTTTTCACATAGTACTCAAAAAAAAATAAACGAATTATCTTTAAATTATTATATTATAACTAATCAGTTAGAAATAAAAGTATATTCAGGTAATTTTTTAAATCTTATAAAAGAAATTAATTTTGCTGTTTATACTATTGCAAATACAGATGAAGGAACTTTAAATTTTTTAAATTTAAATTATAATTTCATTTTCTATAATACAAATACAGAATTTATAGTAGCAATTAATAATATTATTGAAATTTTTATTCAAGAATATATTAAAAAATTGAATATTTTAATATATAAAATTTGGGTTTATGTTGCTATTTTCCTTTTTTTCTTAATTGCATGTTTTTTTCTTTCTCTAAAAGGTTTCTTCATTATGATTCAAGAAAAAGAAAAATATTTAAAATATTTCTTCCAAATTAATGAAGATTATATAAAATATAATATTTTAAAATGTAAAAAATTTATTGAATTAAACAAAGATTCAGCTTTTGATTCTAAATATTTTATTTCAAATCCAAAAATAAAATTTGAAAATAATGAAGATGAAAGTTCAGAATATCAAGAAAATGAAGAATATATTAAATTATTGCAGGAAAAAACATCAAATATTAAAATACCTTACAAAAAAAAAATATCAAAAAAAAATTTTGTAAAAGATAAAAAAAATTTAAAAAGAATAGGAATAATATATTTTTTTTACATAATTATGTTAATTTTTTTTATTATTTCAATAATGATAAAATGTAAACAATTATATTATCAAATATATCATTCAATTGAATTATATTATATAATCACTTCACATAAATCAGTAATATTAGGTTTATATAATTATTTACTCGTATTTTTAATTTATTTTCCATCTTTATCAGAAGAAGACAATTTAAAAGAAAAATTTTTTTATTTTTCTACATATTTTTCAAATATTTATGAATTACATAAAAACTATAAAGATACAATTTTAACAAATATAAATTTATATGGATTAGGTTTAAACTCAACTGAAGTATATAGAAAAATTTCTGAGAACACTTTATGTGATTTTTTGATTTCATTTGAAGAAAATTATAATATTTCTTGTCAAAGTTTATCAAATAATATATCAAGTTATGGTTTGGATTCTATTATGGTTTTTTATATTCAATCAATGTCAAATATATTAATGCATTTTAAAACTAATATGAATATTATAAAAAAATATGGGTTTAAATATAATGAACTAATATATGGAACTGATTTATATAATAATTTATCTCCAACTGATCCTGAATTATTAAAAAAATATAATGAATTAAATCCTTTTAATATTATTAATGGAGATGAAATAAGAGATTTAAATACTATAAGTGAAGTTGTTATAAAACAAGCTTTTGAATGTATATGTAATTCTATTTTTGATGATATTGAAGGGATTTTTAATCAAATTAATAATTTTGAAATTTATTTGGGCATTGATTTTTTTTTAGTAGTTATTATTTTTAATTTTCTTTTTTATTTTCCTTTTTTATTTAAAACAAATAAAGAAATTAAACAAATTAGACATATGTTATTAATAATTCCAAAGGATGTGCTATATAAATTATTAGTTGAAGAAGATAATGACGAAACAAAAAATAAATTTTAATTAATTATATCCTTTTTTAACAAGTTATATATTATATATTATATATTATATATTAAAATATTATAATTTTAATTTAACTTTTGTTATATTTTTAATAATATATTTTTTTTGAATCTATATTATATAATTAATTATAATTTTTTTAAAAATATTATTTTATATTATATTTATTTTAATTTGTTTTTAATTCAATATTTATAATTATTTGTAATAAATAAAAAAATAATTATAATCATTAATAAAACATATCAGATTTTGAAAATAAAAATTTATTAAGTAACAAATTTTTTTTTCTTATATCATTTTTGCGACTGGAAAAACTTTTTTTATAAATATCAATTTTAGAAATAAAATTATCAATTTTCGAAATACCAAGATCATTTTTAGAATTACTAATATCAATTTTATTAATTTTATTATCGAAAGATTTAACATTACTTTTACTAAGACTATAATTATTATTTTTATAAATATCAATTTTATTATGTTTATTATAAAAAGATTTAATATTACATTTACAAAATCTATAATTATTATTTTTATAAATATCAATTCTATCATTTTTATCATCAAATGATTTAACATTACTTTTACTAAGACTATAATTATTATTTCCAGTTTTTTTTTTAATTCGAATTAAATTATAATTATTAAATTTAGAAAAAGAAGGTTTTTTTTTCTTTAAAGTATCACTAGAAAAACAAGTAGTTAAAACAGGAAAAGAATTTTGTTGAGAAGAAGAATTAGAATTTTGTAAAGGAGAAATATATATTTTCCTTTTTTTATTTCTATTTATTTTAATTTTCTTTTTTAAATTATTACATTGAAGATCTAAATATTTTTGATATACCCCATCAATGTCAGTTGGTCCTATAAATTTTTCTGTAAAATGTCCTTTTGGTAAATTATTTTCTGTTATAAAATTTATCTCTTTTTGTTCTTCACTTAAATTTTCTGTTTCTTTTCTTTTTACAAAATGTAAATGTTCCATTAAATTAAATTGTATTTTTTTCTTTATTATACTTTCTCTTTTACCAATTAATACTTTGAAATTATTTGTTACGAAAACTGATGATTTTATTTTATTTTTTTCTTTTTTTGATTGTGATATTATTCTTTTTATTAATTCATGATATCTTAAATGTTCTTTTGATTTTAAACTTCTTTTTCCTATTTTTTCACATTCAGTTAAACATAAATTTAAATATTCATTTCTTATTCTTTTTAAATTTATTCTATTTTTAATTGATATTAAATTTATTTTTATCATCATTTCTTTACAGTATTTATATATATATTTATATGCAAATAAATTCGTTTTTATATATGATTCTTCTTTTGATGTTTGTTGACAATCTTTATTTAAATATATTGTTGTTAATATTGCTTTTGTTATTATATTCCATGTTTTTTTTACTGAAAATTTTTTTTTTTTTGAAATATTTTAAATTTATTAATTCATATAAACTTGATATTTTCTCTTTTTTATAATCAATTTTAATTAGTATTTTTTCGAAAAGTTTATAATATTCAGGGCTTTTAAAAATTCTTAAACCCGAAAGATCAATTTTTTTCATAATCAAATTAAATTAAAAAAAAAGAAAAAAAAAAAACAAATAAAAAAAATTAATCAAATCAAAAAAAACAGATAAAAATAAAATTTAAAAATTCAAAAAAATATATAAAAAAAACTTGAGGCTTAATCTAAATATCATAAATAATAAATAAATAGAAAACTAATTTTATATCAAATAAAAATGATAAAAACTACTTTTTAAAAAGACAACATTTACCTTTTTTATTTTCATTATTATCATTCTGATTAATTCTAATAGTTTTTCTTTCTTCAATATCTCCTTCATTTCTTCTATCAATAATACTATTACATAAACTTTCAAAAGCAATTGCAACATTATTTCCACTTTTAGCAGAACATTCATAAAAAGAAAAATTATATTTTTTTCCTAAATTTACTCCTTCTTCACAATCAACTTTTCTTTCGACACTTAAATCACTTTTATTTCCAATTAAAACATTAATACAATAATGAGGTGAATTATCTTTAATTTCATTAATCCATTTTTCAATTTGATTAAAAGTACTTTTTCTACTTATATCATATACTATTAAACATCCACTCGCATCTTTAAAATGATTTTTCATTAATGAAGTTAATTTTTCTTCTCCTGCTGTGTCCCAAATATTTAATTTAACTATTGTTTTATTATCAATTCTAATTTTTTTATTATAAATATTTAAATTATTTGTATTTTCATTTGATTCATTAAATTTATTTTCAACATATCTTTTTATTAATGATGTTTTTCCTACGTTAAATTCACCTAATATTATTATTTTAAATTCATATTCTTTTAATGATGTATCACCTTTATTATTTGAATCTATATTTAAGTTATCATTGAAATTTAAAGGGTCATCGTTTTCAAAATTATCATTTAATTGAGTAAAACGGTTATTTCCATAATTTGTTACTCTATATGATTCTGAAACTATACTTGATTGGGGATTCATTTTTTTAATATGAATTAAGTTTAAAATAAAGTTTTTGTAAATAAATTCTATTTTTTTTATAATGGAATAAATTATTAAAAATATTTTATTATTTTTTTTATGGATTATAGTTAAATTATTTTATAAGGGAAAATTATTATATTTATTTATCTTTAATTAAGATATTATTATGATAAATACTATTAAAAGTAAAATCTAAAATCCTCCTTATGAAAAACTCATATAAAAAAATAATATATTTTTTCCATAAATAAAACAATAAACAATAAAAATATATAAAAAAAAAACTAATTATCTTTAACAATTTCAGTCCTTTCCCCTAAACTAGCAATAACTCTATCAAATTTACTAAATTCTTCATTCCTAACAGTATAAACATCCTTATCACAACTAAAAATACTAATTTTCCCATCACAATCTCCAACAGCTAATTTTTTCCCATCATAACTCCAATTTAATTTATTAACAGGAGCTTTAACATCATATCTAAAAATTTGATATTCTTTTTCTCTATTTAAATCCCAATAATCAATAAATCCAGCACCATCTCCAGTAACAAAAACAGAAGGATTTATAGGATGCCATTTACAAGTATAAATATAATCATTACTTTGATCAAAAATCCAAAGAGGTTCATTAATCCTTGAAGTACTCCATAAACGAGTAGTCCAATCAGCACTTGATGATAAGAAAAGATCAGAATGATCAATTAAACCTTCTTGACTTGATGGATGCATATCAACAGAATAAACAGGACCACCATGACTTGAATAAGTATTTATTATATTATCATTATTTTCATTTTCAAATGTTGATACATTATAAATATTATAATCATCACTTCCAATTAAAAGTGAATTTGCCATATTTGGATTATATCCAACACCTAAAACTCCTATTTGATTAAATTCAGGTTTTTGTTCATCTTTAAGTACTAATTCAATTCTCAAAAGTGGTTTTGAGAAATTAGAAAGTGACCACAATGATAAAACACCATCTGAAGTAAGTGAATAAATAGTATTAGGATCACGTGACATACAACATAATGATATTACCTTTTGACAAACACCTCTTTTAGCTCTTTCTTTTCTATCTTTTTCAGCATCATAACCATCTTTTTCTTTCCCATCACGTAAATAACGATTTTCACTTAAAGCTTCTAAATTTAAAGGAGTTTTTGCAATTGGAAATGGTTTAGATCTAGTATCCCATAATAAAACTTGTCCAGTTGCAGAACCTCCAATAACTAATTTAGGATTTGAAGTATGAAAAATTGAACTACTTAATTCAGTTTGATAATTAATAATATAATCAGTTTTTTTATTAGCAATTGATAACAATTGAATTAATCCACTTTGAAAATGAGTATCTTCACTTCCAGTAAAAGAAGCTAATAATAAATCAGGTTGTTTTAAACACCAATCTAAAGATAAAACTGTTCTTCCTCTTGTTTCTGATAATTCATTATCATCTTCATTTGAATTAAAAACAAATTGTTGTGTAATATAATTTTTTTTCGACATATCAACATCAGTTTCTTCTTCATCATAATATGTTTCACCCATATTATATTCATCATTTATTTCTAAATATTTATCTAAAATTGGTTGTTGATTCTCTAAAAATTTTCTAAATGATAATTCATTTTTTTCTATAAATTCATTTTTTCTTTCTTCTGATATTTTTTTTTTTTTATTTTCTCCTTCTTCATCTTTTTTTACACTATCCATACTTTGTCTTAATTTACTACTTCGACGAGAATTTTTTCTTATAATTTCTTTTTTATTATCATTTTCATTTTTTGTATTTTGATTTATTTCTTCATATTGAATTTCTTCATCTTTTGTATCAGGAAAAATTCCTTTTAAAAAAAAATCAGTTGATTCACTTTTTTTTAAATTTTTATTAATTAATTTTAATGTACTTTTATCTATTAAATGTTTTCTTATTGGATCTTCATAAGAATTTGTACTTCTTCGAGTTTGAGCATTTGATGCTGTTGTTGATGTTACATTTGAAGGATTAATTGAAGCAACATTTAATTCAGGAATCACTTCTCCTGTTTGTTCATGAAGTTGTTTTTGAAGATTTAATTTACGACGTTTTATTTCTTCTAATTTTTTTTTACGGTCTGACATTTTTTATTTTTTTTTTTTTTTTTGGTTTGATTGATTTTTTATTTTTTTTAAATTTATTTATTAAATTAATTATTTTTTTTTTAAATTTTTTTTAATTTTTTTTTATTCACTTAATTCTTTTACAAGGTCATTTAATTTTAATTTTAAATTTACTGCTTTTCCTTTAAATATATGAAATGGTCTACTTTTTTCTATTAATAAAAATTTTTCATTTTTACTTTGATTAGGTGATTTAAAAATATTTTTATATTTTTTCATATGATTAAATCTAGCAGAACTACTTTTAGTAATTAAATTTTTATTTTTAATATCAGGTTTAATAAAATTAGTAGTAATTTTTTTATCTTTATTACTAATTAAAAAATCTTTATTTTTAGTTAAAGCAATAATTTTTTTAAAATCATCTTTATTATTATTTTCAGTAAAAAACTTTTCAAAATTAATTTTTAAAGCTTCAGGTTTATTAAATTCACTAATTGAAATTAATGGAATTGAATTAGCTTCATTTATATTATTTAAAGGATGTAAATATTCTTTTTGTTTCATATATTTTTCTTTTAATTGTTCAGATAATTTATTTTTTAATTCAATATACATTTTATTTTCTTCAATTTTATTATCATCTTTTTTATTTTTATCATTTTTTTTAATATTTGCATTTATTTTATCTTCTTCATCATCATCAGAAGAAATATTTAATTTATTTCCTCCTAAATTTTCAAAAGCTTTTTCTAAAAAAGTTTCTTTTTGATTTTTTTCTTTAACAACTTCTTTTCTTTTTAAATAAAAAGTATTTTCAATAATAGGAACTTTTTTTTTTTTCATTTCTTTTTTTGATGTCCTTGGTCTTTTTTTAATAATAGTTCCTGAAAGTGGATTAACTTCAACTGATTTAACTTGCATTTTAACATAATTTGTTAAACCATGATTAAATTTTTTATCCATATATTTCATTATATTTGGATTTTTTCTTTGTTTTTCAAAATTTTCTAAAATAAAAGGTGAAAAACCAAAAGTATTAACTTCTTTTATAAAATCATTTTTTAAATCTTCATAATAAATATTTCGTTTTCCACAATTTGTTACTTTTGATTTTGGCTCAAATTGATATTCAATTGCTGATTCTATTGTATGTAATCTTTCAAATTCTTTATTTATGAAATTTAAATTCATTATTATTATAACAAATTTTTATATTTTAATTTTATTAAATTTAAAAAAGAGAAATTTATTTTTATTGATTTAGTTATTTTCATTATTATTATATAATAATATAAATATTAAAAAAGCTTATTATTATTTAATATATAAAATATAAGATAAAATAATTTTTTTTCAAATTCAAAAAAAATTTAAAAAAAAATTTAAATCTCAATAAAATTTAAAAACAATAAAATAAATCGTCAAATACAAAAGAAAAAAACAAAAAATAAAATGCTTCATAATTCAAAAACATCAGAAAATTTAGAACCAAATATAAAACTTTCATTAGAAGAAATAAAACTTTATAATATTTTTTTAGAAGAATATAATGATATATTTCCCAAAATTTTAACATTAAATGAAAAAACGATATTTTCAAAAATAATAACAAATGCAACTTTATTATTAGGAAAAGAAAAAATTTCTTCATATTCAAAAATCCAATTAGCAAAAATTCAAAGTTATTTAAAACAAAAAAATTATATGCCTGATATTTTATCAATGAAAAAAGTAAGAGAAATAATATTATCAACATCAACAAAAAATAATAATTTTCCTTATTTACAATTAAATGAAATAAATCAACATTGTGAAAATACAAGTAAATGTTATCATAAATGTGGAAATGAATTATTAAAAATACCAAATTATAATTTTATTATTTGTTTATATTGTAAAGAAATATATAAAAAAAATCAAATTCATTTATTTTGTAAAGAATGTATTGAAGATTATTATTCAGAATATTTTAATAATGAAAATAATGAAAATGAACAAATTGAAGATTATGAAAAAGCAACTTGGGAAGAATATCATTGTAAAAATTATTTTTATTATGAAGATATGAAATGTCCAAAATGTAATCAAGGATTATTTTTTAGTAAAAAACGAAAAATTTTAAAATGTTTTAATTGTAAATATAAAAATAAAATATGTAACACAAAATTTAAATGTGAAGAATGTGGAATTGAATTTAATAGTAATTTTAAAGAATATATAAAATTTGAAAATAAACCTTTAAGAATTTCAATAAAAGAAACTTTATTAAATAAAATTTATGCTAAACCAGAAAGAATTCCTTGTTGTAATATTAATGTTGATAATATTAAATTTTTTATTCATGATTTTAATGAATGTAATGGTGAATTATTAATTGGTAATTTACAAGGAAAAAAAATAGTTGTTTGTAATTTATGTAAATATTATATTGATTATGATAAAGTTTTATGGTTTTGTCCTCAATGTAAAAAAAATTTTAATATTACTCCTTCACAACCAAGAATTATTGAAAAGAAATTTCAAAATGTAAATTTTAATAATAATGAATTTTATAATTATGATAATCCTGCTGAAAATAATTTAAATAATAATATAAATTCTCCTATTAAAAATGAAAATGATTTAATTAAACCTGTTTTTAATAATAGTAATTCAAATTATTTAAATGGAAAAGTTCATAGAATTATAATTGAAAATAATAATAGTCAAAAAAATATTATTTCTAAAAGTAATTATAATAATTATCAAAGAACTCCAATTTCTTCTAATAATTATTATCAAAAAAATCCTTCAACTAATCATTTAAGATTAATTCAAAAGAGAAATTCATTAAATAATTTTCCAAGTGAATTTAATTTATTAACTATTTCAAATTTAATAGATGATAATAATAGTTTAATAAATAAAAAATTTGAAGAAAAGAGAATTAATTCAGTTCAAAATCAAAATAAGATATTATTAACAGAAATAGAAAATCAAAAAAATAATATTATAAATAATGAATATAATTCCCAAGAAAAAAATAATAAAATAGAACAAAGAAATAATAATAAAGAAAACTCAGCTAAAAATTTATCAAATTTATCTTCAATATTCAAAAATATAAATTTAAACTTAAATCTGAATATAAATATAAATAATATAATTCAAAATAATACAATAATTAATAATGATTATAATAGAAATAATCAAAAAATAAATTTAACAAAATCAAATTTATTAGAACCAGATGAAAAATTTAACCCAGAAGATTTTATAATAAATAAACAATTAGGAGAAGGTACATTTGGAAAAATTTATTCAACAACATGGACAAAAAATAATAAAGAATATGCTTTAAAAAAAATAATATTACCATCATTAGATGAAATAGAATCAGTAAAAAATGAATATGATTTAACAATAAATTTCATAAAAAAAACAAATTGTAATGGAATAATAAAAGTATATGGTTCACAATATAAAAAATTAGAAGAAGGAAATTATGGTTTTTTTGTTTTAATGGAATTAGCATTTACAGATTGGGAACAAGAAATAAAAAAAAGATATGAAAATAAAAATTATTATACTGAAGGTCAATTAATTCAAATATTAAAAAATTTAATAAAAACATTTTCTGAATTACAAAAAAATAATATTTCTCATAGAGATATTAAACCACAAAATATTTTAATTGTTAATAATGAATATAAAGTTTGTGATTTTGGAGAAGCTAAAATTATAAATAATGAAAATGATAAAAATGAAAATAATGAAAATAATGAATTTATGATAAGAGGAACTGAATTATATATGAGTCCAATTTTATTTTTTGCTTTGAAAAAAAAGAAAAATAAAGTTTGTCATAATTGTTTTAAAAGTGATGTTTTTTCACTTGGAATGTGTATAATTTTTGCTTCTACTCTTACTTTTCATTCTTTATATAATGTTAGGGAAATTAAAAATATGGAAAATTTTAAAAATATTTTAGCTAGATATTTAGTTGCTAGATATTCTATGAGTTTTGTTAATTTAATTTTGAAAATGGTTGAAATTGATGAAAAAAAAAGACCTGATTTTATTGAGTTAGAGAGAGAATTAAGAGATTAAAGAATTGTTTTTTTATGATAAATATAATTTTTTAGCTTGTTTTATTTGTTTTATTTTTTTGTTTATAATGCTGATTTTTTATATATATTATATATAATTTATTTTTAATATTGAATAACAAATTAATATTAAACAAACAAATTATATATCAATTTTGAATTTTAAAATTTTGATTTATTTTATTTTTATCAATTTATATAAAAGTTTAGAATTGAAAAAAAATAAAAAAATGTTAATAATTTGTTCATAATGATTTAAATATTAATAAATATAAAATTAAAGATTTAATATTCACATTCCAAAATATTATTTGTAATTATTTTAATTTATTAAAAAAATAAACTTATTTTTGATTGTAAAAATTTGAATTCATTTGTTGATGTATTTAAAAAATCAATTAATTTCTTCAAAAAAAATATATACATATTATAAATTTACATAATTCAAATTTACTTTTTAAAATATTTAAACTTTTCACAATCTAAAGTATTAGGTTCCATAATATCATCAATTTTCATATCATCATATATATAAAAATTATCTTTATTTTGGGAATTAAAAGGATTATCATTTAAACTACTTAAAGTATTAAAGTCATTATTTTTTTTAAATAATTTCAAATTAATATTTTGTTTTTCTTCTTCATAAATTTGTAAACCATTTGGAGTATAAAAATTTATTTTTGGTGAATAATATTTTTCTTTATTTGCACTTGGAGTAGGTTTATAATCAAATAAATATTTAGTTGCAATCATATTTATTAAATATGGATCAGGAGATAAATTTTTTTTTAATTTTTTATTTTCTATTTTTATCTGTCTATTTGTTTTGAAATTAAATTTATTTATATCATTTTTATTTTTTCCTTCTTTTTCATATATTAAATAATTTTTTCTTTCTTTTAATTTTTTTTTATTATTATTTGAAAATATTGAACCATTCAAAAAATTTTCATTTGAAAAGTAATTTGTTTCATTATTATAAATTGATTTAAGACTTTGAAATTTCCTTTCATTAAATTTATTCTTTATATCATAAAAATTTAAAAACTTTTTATTATTAAATTTATTGGCATTTGAACTTATATTTAGATTAAAATCTTTAATATAATTCAAATTTTCTTGACTATCACATTTATTAAAATCATTATTTTTTCTCTCAATTATATAATCTTTTTTATTTGAAAAATTTAAATTATTATATTGACTATTTTCATTTTTCCTATAGTTAGGACTTTTTGAAGATGATTTATTCATTACTATTAAATTATCTATTATATTATCATATGGTAATTCATTTTTTTTTACAATTCCAGAATTATATTTATTAAATACTAAATCTGAATTTGAATTACCTTTTTTTAATCTTGATTTTAAAAGATTCTTATCATCATTTTCAGAAATTGGATTTTCAAAATTACTTATTTTATTATTAACTTTTAAGATTAAATATCTTAATTCATTAATTTTATCTATATTTTTGCTTTTACTTTTTATTAAATTTGATAAATCATTATCATTATTTTTATTTGTATTATTTTTATTTGTTGATTTATTTATATTTTTTTTTTCATTATTAAATTCATTATTATTATTATTATTATTATTTTTATTTAAATTTTTATTCCCTAATTTTTCATATATATAAATATAACTTTCTTTTTTTGTATTTGGATCTTTTATTTTATTTATTCCTAACATTATTTCCCCAGTTTCTTTATTAATAAATATTTTTTCACCATTTTCTATGTTATTTTTTATTTCAATTTTATCTAATTTATCACCTGAATTTTTATTTATCAAAATTTCATTTCCAGTTATTTTATCTTTTTCACATTTTAATTCAATATAATCTTTATTTAATGGAACAATAACATCAATTTTTGTATATATTTCTTTATTATTTTCATCATCTTTATATTTTATTATATTATTTAATTCTTGATTTTTTCTTTTATTTAATAAAACATTTTTATTTTCTGGTTTTTTAATATTAATGATATTATTTATTGGAAATCCTGTTTCTTGATTAAATATTTTTTCCTCTTTTGAATTTTTATCTTTTCTTATTTCTAAATTAGACATTTTAATTGGAAGTTCATATCCCTCATTATCAATTGGAATATTTATTTTAATTATTTTTTCTTCTTCTGTTTCAGGTTCTTTAAAAATTATTATATTTTCTAATTTTTTTCCATTATCTTTATTTATAAATAATCCATCTTTTCTTATAATGTTATATTTTTTTTCATTTGTTTTTTTGTCAACTAAAATAAGATCATTTAAATTATCATTATTTATAATTTCTAATTCTTCAATTTCTACTGGAATAATTTTAGGTCTATTTAAATTATTCTTATTTAAATTTTTAACTTGAATACTTTCTTCTTTTGTTTTTGGATTTATCACTTTTTTGATATCATATATTTTTTCTCCTGTTTCTTTATTTATTAAAAAAGGTTTATTATTATTTTTAAGATCATATTTTAATTCAAAATTACTTTCTCCTGTATCATTATCAATAATTATTTCTTTTCCTGTTCTTGGATCTTTAATCAGAGAAAATTCTATTATGTCATTTATATTATTAATATTTTTTGAATTTGAATATAAATTATTATTATCAATATTATTATTGTTGTATTTTTTATCTCTTGAAAATATTTCTTTATTTATATCATTATTATTATTATTTTCAAGGTTATATCTATTATTATGTTTGAGTTCATTTTCTTTATTACCTAAATTGAAGAATATGTGTTTATTTTCATTATTACTTTCTATATTTATATCATTTTGAATTTGTTCATTTTCTTTTTTATTATTTTTTATATTTAAAATTTCCTTCTCAAATTTAGTTTTATTTATTTCATCATTCTCATGATTTGATAAATGTTCTTCATTTATTTTTTTACTATTTTTATTATCTGAATAATTTAATTTTTCTCCAGTTTTTTTATTTATTAATATATCTTTTCCTGTAATTGGATCTATTTCTTTAATAATTGTTTCATCATTTGTTTTTTCATTAATTATTTTTAATCCTTCATTTTCATTATTATTTTTATTTGAAACTAAATAATATAAATTATTATCAATGATTTTATTATTTGATCTTCCATTTTTTTTATTTGAATCCAAATTATTATTTAAAATAATATTATTTTCCCTTTTATTTTTATTTATTTTTTCATTTATTTCTTTATTATTTTCTTCAATTCCCTTATTTATTAAATTAGTTTCATTTTTTTCATTATCTTGTAATTCAAAATCATTTAAAATTTGATTTTTTTTATCCATTAAAAATGGTTTATTATTATTAATTTTATTTTTTCCAAAATTACTTTCTTTTTGAATCTTATTTTTAATATTATCATTAATATCATTTTCTTTATTGCTATATTTATCAAATTTATTATTATTATCAATATTAATCAAATTATTTTTATCTTTAATGTCATTTTCATAATCTTTATTAATAATACTTTTTTCTTTATTTTTACCATTTTTTATTTCGTTATTTCCTTTATTTTTTTCAATTTCATTTAATAAATCATTTTCATCATTTTTAATATTAAAAGAAATTATTTCTTTATTAGAAGACATTTTTATTTGATTAGGTAAAATATTTCCAATTAAAATTTCTTCACCTGTTTCAGGATCAATTCTATTTATTACATTATTTATTTCATTTCCAGTTAATTTATTTATTAAAATACTTTTTCTTTTATTAAAATCATATTTTTTTTCTAAATTTTGAATTTCCTTTCCTGTATTTTTATCAATTAATTTTTCAATGCCCGTTTTTGGGTCTTTAATTGATAAAATTTCAATTGTTTTAGGTTTTAAATTTTGATTGTTTACATTTTTATTTTCAAAATTTTTATTATTTTCTATTTCTTTATCTGTTTTTGAATTTTCTTTTATTTGTAATTTTTTAATTTTTTTATTTTTATCTTCAATTAAAAATCCATTTCCATTATTTGGATCTTTTTTAAGTAAAAAGTCTTTTTTAATTGAATTATTACTATTAATTAGATTATTAATATTTTTATTATCATTAATATTTTCATTTTTAATGTTACTATTTTTATTATTATCAAAATTATTATTTTCATTATTTTTATTATCATTAAAATTATTATTTTCATTTTCATTATTTTTGTTATTATCAAAATTATTTTTTTCATTTTTTTTATTATCATTAAAAATATTATTTTCATTTTCATTATTGTTATTATTATCAAAATTATTATTTTCTTTTTTAATATTTTTGTTATCATTAATTTTATTAATAGTATTTTTTTTATTTTTAATATCATTAATTTTATTATTTTCATTATTTTTATTATCATTAAAAGTATTATTTTCATCTTTATTATTTTTATTGTTGTCAAAATTATTATTTTCATTATTTTTACTATCATTAAAATTATTATTTTCATTTTCATTATTGTTGTTATTATCAAAATTATTATTTTCATTTTTTTTATTATCATTAAAAGTATTATTTTCATCTTTATTATTTTTATTATCTTTCAATTTATTATTAGTATTTTTTTTATTTTTAATATCATTAATTCTATTAGTTTCATTATTTTTATTATTATTAAAAATATTATCAGTATTATTTTTATTTTTAATATCATTAATTTTAGTATCACTAAAATTATTGTTTAAATTATCATTTATATTTTTATTTGTATTATTTACATCTTTATTATTTATTTCATATATATTTTCTTCTCTTAATGAATCTTTTTTTATTACAAAATCTTTAATTTCGTCATTTGTTTCTTTATTAATAAAACTTATTTTTCCAGTTTTTGGGTCTATTATTTTTTGTATATTATCAATTTCCTTTCCAGTTAATTTATTTATTATAATTTCTTTTCCTGTATATGGATCTTTGGTTAAAATAAGATTATTATTAATATTTTGATTATGCTTATTTTTTTTTTTCAAATTATCTTTTTTTATTTCATCACTTTCCTTATTATCTTCATTAATTTTATCTTTAATAATTTTATTTACTGTATAAACCTTTTTAAAATTTTGTTTAATTTTTTCACTTGTTTCTTTATCATTTAAATAATCTTCATTATCTGATTCATAATTAATTTCTGAATTATTAATATCATAATTTTTATATTTATTACTATTAAATGTGTCAAAATTATTTATTTCATTTTCTTTTATTTGTTTATTATTCTTATTTATATTTTCAGGAATTAAAAATATTTTTTTTCCATTCTCTTTATCAATAATATAATTATTCATATTAATTGGTAAACCTGTATTTTTATTAATTAAAATTTCATCACCATTATCATTAATATTTAATATTATATCATTTATTTTTTTACCATTATCATTATTTATTACTTCTTTTTCTCCTGTTTTTTTATTTTCAATTATACTAATTCTTTTCATTAATCTATTTTTATTATCATTTTCTTCATTTAAAAAACTATCATTATCATAATTATTATTTGAATTCAGAATCTTATTTTGAATTAATGAATTTTGAAAACTATTTTTCATTGCGTTTGGTGTAATATTATTTGTTGATTTATCACTTATTATATCTTTTAATTCTGGTAAATTGATATTATAATGTTCATTTTCATTTTCAACAATTATATTTTCAAATGGAAAAATATTATTTGAAGTATTTTTTTTATTTTTTATTTTTTCATTATTTTTGTTTGATTTTAATTTTACATTTTGAATATTATCATCTATTATTGTTGAATATAATAACTTATTTTCTTTATTTGGTAAAGGATTTATATATTTTTTATTTTGTGAATTTGATTTTTTAATTATTTTATTATTCAACTTAATAAATGGATTATTTTTAATTAATTCATTATCAATATATGGTAAATTTAATTTTTTAATTAATCTTTCGAACTCATTATTTTTTAAATTTTTATTTTTTGTATTTTTATTTTTTTCCTTATTTATGGATTGATTATTATTTAATTTATTAAAATTTTGTATAATTTTTTTAATATAATTATTAGATAATTTTTTTTTAATCAAATCATTATAATCTAGTTTTTTTTTATTAGAACTATTAAGTTCATCATTTTTTATTTCATTTAAAGAATAAGAATCATTCAATTTATTATTCATTAATTTTTTTGAATATGAATCAATACTATGTTTTAAATTGTTATAAGAAGATTTTTTTGATTTAGTAAAACTAGTATTATTTGAGTTTATACTAGAATTACTTTTTGATATATTATTTTTTCCATATTCCTCCAAACCTGAATTAGATTTATTTTTTAAACTTAATTTAGATTTATTTTTTAAAATTGATTTTGATTTATTTTGTAGGCTTGAATTAGATTTATTTTTTAAATTTGATTTAGGTTTATTTTTTAAACTTGAATTATCTTTATTTTTTAAATTTGAATTGGACTTATTTTTTAAACTTGAATTAGATTTATTTTTCGAACTTGAATTAGAATCAAATGATTCTTTTGATTTATTTTTTATTTTTTTTATATTTTTATTTTTATTATCATTGGGTTTTTCATCATTTAAATAATGTTTATTATTATCATCCATAGAATCATTTGATGGAAATCTAAAATCATTAAAATTAATAAATCTTTTTTTTATATTTTTATTTTTTTTTCCTTTTAAAATATTAGAAGATGATAAAAATTGAGATAAATCATTAGGAAATTTTCTTAATGTTATAGATTCATCTTTAGATAATAATAATATTTTATTTTTATTTCTGTTAATTGTCTTTTCTTTATAATTATCAATATTATATCTTTCTTTCATTATATTATAATTAGACATCCTAAATTCATCATTTTTAAATTTTAATTTTTCATCTCTAATTTTATTATCTTTATATTTATTTTTATTTATATTAATCTTATTATTCTCTATTTCATTTAAATTATTTTTATTTTCATTTTCTTCATCTTCATTAATTGAAAAAAGGCTTTTATTTTTATTTTTTTTAATTTCACTTAAATTTAATTTTCTTTTTTCAATTTCAAGTAATAAATTAGACAATTTTTTCCCTTTACCCAAATTTACAGTTTTACTAATAAATCTTTTACCTCTTCTTCCAAAAATTCTAATATCAGTATAACCTAATTTTTCAATATAAATATCTGTATAATTTAATTTATTTCTTCTTCTTTTAAAATCTCCATTATGTAATATTATATAAGAAGAAGGTTGAATAAAAGTTAAATGAGTATCAGCAAGTGAATTATTTGTTGACATATTATTTTATTATTTTATTTATTTTCATGAATTTTTAATTATTTATTAATTATAAATTAAAAAATGAATAAAAGCGAATCTGAATTTATACATAATAACGATGAAACAATTTCTATAAAATATTTTATTTTCATTTCTCTTTTTTTTTCATTTATTATAATTATAAAATATCTTTTATCTAAAGAAGATATCATTATTGAAATTGAAAAAATTAAAAATATGAGTTTATCTTTACCAGAAAAAATCTCTTTTTTTACTAAGATAAATACTCAAATAAATAGAGATTACCTTGATGATTCTAAATATTATAACGAAAAAGGGTTCACTCAAATATTTGGAATGGATAATGACAAAAATTTATTTAATGTAGATAAACTAAAAGTTAACAATAAAAATGTAAAAAAAGTTAAATTTTCTGATGATATAATATATGATATTGATAATTAAATAAAAATTGATTTTTTATTTAATTTTCAGAAAAAAACAACATAATTTATTTATATGAATTAGAAATTTAATTTTATTTATTTATAAAAAAATATAATTAAATAGATTATATAAATTAATATATAATTTAAAAAAATAAAAAAATAAAATAATATTTTAATATAATTAAAAAGAAGTTTTATAATTATTATCATCAAAATTTCCAGAATTCTTATTTTTCAATTTTAAAAAAGAATAACAAGGATTACTTAATAATTTATATCCAATTTCATTTTCACAATGACTTAACATATATTCACATTCATTTAATTCATCTTGAATTTCTTTA
>JAEEGL014561892.1_pt1 | contig 28074 bp, 14 predicted proteins | sample 9134231 | NCBI WGS metagenome assembly JAEEGL01 (sample SAMN16246548, study PRJNA631951) | gut metagenome | biome: gut microbiome; feature: rumen; material: fiber-attached | host: Bos | place: Iran: Karaj | collected 2018-10
AGGATGTGGAAAACCTCATCGACCCCATCATCATCCTCGACCACGATGAGGTGCTGCTCAAGGCCTCGTTCCGCGACATCACCGACCGCCTCTATTTCGACTACGGCATGGAGAAGGACGACACCGCGCTCTACAGCGAGATGATTCCCGGCGGCTTTGTCAATGTCATTCGCAACCCTGAAGGCCTCGACAGCAAAGTCAGCATCGAGGTGCTGTTCAACACCGTCATGAAAAACAAGGAAACCATTAAACAACTTTTCAACTAATAGGAGGATAAAACTATGAATAACACATTCAGTTTCAACCGTTTCAAGAACCTCTTGCTGAAGGACGGCAAGATGTACATTCGCAACTTTGGCTCCACACTTATCGTGCTATGTTGCATGACCGCCATATTATGGATTTTCACGCTCTTGTTTGGCAAATCAGCCGATGGAGCTAGTCGTTTCGCTATCATTGTTGCCTCTGCAGCGTTGGCCATGATGCTAGTGCCATCCAAGGTCTATGGCAAGGCCAACCTGTCGCGTGAGGGTGTGGATTTTGCCATGATGCCTGCATCCTCGTTGGAAAAGTTCGTCAGTATGTTCGTCTATTGCGCCATCGTTACTCCCATAGTGGTTTTCTTTGGTGGTTATTTGATTGACGCTTTCTTGTCGGTTTTCCCCTTTGGTGGTTTTGAGAAACCTATAAGGCTCTATTCGCTGAATGAGATCATCCGTATGGCCAATGACACTGAAGGTGTGGTGAATGTAGGAGATTTTGAACTTTCCCTCGAGCAAGTGTTTCCCATCGGCGTTATGCGCACTTCGCTTTATGTGGGCATTATCCAATGGGCGGCCATTTTTATGCTGGGCAACATGCTCTTCAAGAAGCACAAGGCTGGCAAGACTTTCGCCTGCTATCTCGGCATTTCCTACCTGTTTTCAATGCTTTTCGGCCTCTTAGTCGTTTCGAGTGACCGAATTGAGCAATGGTTAGAGAGCCTTGAGGATCTTCCTGCTGAAGAAGTGGTTCGCCTTTGGCACAATGCCACCATCTGGGGCATGATCATCAGCATCGTCATCACCGCCGTGCTGCTCTACTTCACCTATCGTAAAATCAAGACGCAAAAATACTAAGCCATGGAATTCAACGCACACAAACCCATATACTTGCAGATTTGTTCGCAACTCTATGAACAGATCCTGCGCGGCGAACTGAAGGCCGACGACCGTATCCTGTCGGTGCGCGACTACGGCATCCAACTCGGCGTGAACCCCAACACCATCATGCGCTCTTACGAGAACATGACCAATGCGGGTATCATCTACAACAAGCGCGGCATCGGCTACTTCATCTCCGCTGAGGCTAAGGATATCGTACTCAAGCAGATGCGCGAGGAGTTTCTCGAAAAGGAACTACCCGAATTGGTCAAGAAGATGAAACTCCTGGGCATCGGCCTTGACGAGATAAAAAAAACGTATGAACTGTAACTTTTTCGGCGCAAGTCCGTATTACTCTACAAAGACATGGAAGAAATGAACTACGGATTATGCGGATTTAACGGAGATTATTATGAAAAGAAATTCGTGGAATCTGTGAAATCCGTAGTTGAGAAATAATTGAAATTCAAATGACAAAGTTTTTAATAAAATGAAAAGAAACATCATAATCATCGCAGCAGCCATCATCAGCATGATGCTCAATGCCTGCACCATCAATCTGGATGGGGAAACGCTTGGCGGCAAAACCATCAAAGGCGATGGCAACATCATTACCCGCAACATCGATGTGACCGCGTTCAACGAAATCTCGACTTCGTTGCCGGCTACGGTCAACTTCACGATTGCCGACAATTACTCCTGTACAGTCAATGTGGACGAGAACCTTTTCGACTACCTCGACATCAAAGTGAAAGACAATGAGTTGCTGATGGGCAAACGCAAGGATGACAAAAACACAAGTTTAAGAGCCACGAAATTCGTTATCGAAGTAACGGCACCGAGTTTGAAAGACATCAATCTTGCGGGCAGCGGCACGTTCAATGCCAACAGTCCTTTGGAAGCGGAGAAATTTGAAGCCAATGTGGCCGGTTCGGGCGACATCGTTTTCCACAAGACGGTCACTGCTGAGAAAGTCGAATTGAATGTGGCTGGTTCGGGCGATTTGGTTTGCAATGAACTGATTTCCGACAAGTTGGACTGCAACGTTGTCGGTTCTGGCGACTTGAAAGTCGTCAGCGGCACGGTGCGTGAAGCCGAGGCTGGCGTGGCTGGCTCGGGCGACATCGTCCTCACCTGCGACATCGAAAACCTTGATGCCAATGTTGCCGGCTCTGGCGACATCAAGGCGCGGGTCAACGGCAAGCTCACCTACGGCATCATCGGGTCGGGCGACATCGGCTACTATGGCAATCCTGTCGTGGAAGGCGACAAAGCGGGTCGCGGTGGTGTAACACGCCTCGGCGACTGACCACAACGAAAGTAAATCACTTTTTCATATCCTTGTAATTGGCGAGGCTGCGACATGGCAACCTCGCTTTTTTCTGTCACCCCTGCGGGGTTCAATGTAATTGTGGTTTCGTTTTTCGGCAGGGGTTCCATTGCATTTCACCCCTGCCAATCCAAAAATATCATCTGATTACGCTCACACGCTTGGCGCCAATACCATTCTCCGTATAGATGCGAATCAAGTAAACACCTACACCAAATTGACTCATATTCAGGATAGTGGTGCTGTCGTTCATTTCGGCATCATAAACCACCTGACCGAGTTCGTTGACCACGGTAAGGCGTTGCATACCTTCAACCTCAATGGTGACATTGCCGTTGGTTGGGTTGGGGTAGAGGTTGGCTTTCACACCAAACTCATCCACATCGGTGGAGTTCTTCACGGTGACGGTCATTGTTCCGTTGCCGTTGTTGCACTCCGAAACGGGTGTTGCGGTTAAGGTTGCTTCACCCTTGTAGGTGTCGCTCCAAGTGACCATCACCGACTTGCCGTCGTTGGCGGGTGTCAGTGTTCCAGCTTCTTCAGGATAGATGCTGAAGCCGACTTCCACATCATTGCTGACGGTGTAATTGGCTGTAGGCGTGAGGCGTACATCTAATTCGGCATCGCCGCTGATTTCGGGTTGGGCGGCACGGGGAGTTACATTGATATAGATGGGACTGACCACGAAATTCTCGCATCCGTTGGCATCATTAACTGAAGTCACGACGATAATTGAACTTTCTGTTGGGGTGAGGTTGAGCGTATAGGAATAATCCTCGGTTGTAAAGTCTTCAGCCTCAGAAAGTTCCACATGGAAGGGCGGCGTACCCGTAAAGGTGAAATCAATGTTCACTTCATCGCTTTCACAGATGCTTTCTGGCACCTCGCCGATAGTCAGAGTCGGAGCGGGCTTCACTTTGACGGTGAATGTCATCTCGTCTCCTTCAAAATTAGTGTAGCAAAACAGATTGTGAACCCATGCAACCCTGAAGACATGCTCTCCAACTTCAAGTGCGCCTAAATCAATATTGTAGTTGCCGGATTGGTAAACCTCGTATTGAACATTGTTCATCAAGAAGGTAAATTCAGGGTCAAGCAAGCCCCATGAACCTGCCGAATTACTTACGCTAAAGTTCATAATGGCATTTTCGCCTTCGCAAATCTCGATGGCATTGGAGGCCAAAGTCATCTCAGGTAGCGGGTTCATGTTGAAACTATACTCAAATACCACCGGGCCACAACCCTCAGATTGTGCGATAGCGTTCAAAGTGACTCCATTTGCAATATCCATAGGACCAGGTGTGTAGGTGGTAAACAGCTCAGTTGGTTCTTCAAACACACCATCACCAGGAGTGCTCCAAGTGAAGGATGTGTAGTCACCTTGGATATCAACAGCAACGATTTGCGGCTCGCTGGCGGCGCAGTAGTAATAATCAAAAATACCGTAGTCGATGAACAAATTATTAACGACAAACACCGTCATCTCATCCGTTATGGTCTCGCCGCCGCCGTTGATGGTAAGGGTCAGCGTGGCTTGGCCATTATCAATGTCCTGTTGTCCAGGCGTGTAAATCGGCATGGCAATGTTGGCATTGTCGAAAGTGCCGTCGCCTGATGTGGTCCAGTGCAAGTTGTTGTAATTCATGGCGTAACCCACAATTTGGGCTTCGCTGCCTTCGCAAACGGTCACATCATAACCGGCAGTGCCGGCCATCACGCGCTCGGTGGGCAGGCCAACGAAGTCAATCCATGCGCAGTCGCTTCCGCTGCTGGTGTAGGCGTCTTTGGTATAGGTCCATTTGTAGGTGTGTCTTCCAGCCGTAACTGCGTATGCAGCCTTGGTCCAATCCACATCACCCGACCAATTGCCCTTTTCTTGGCTGTCGATATAGAAGTGCAGCTTGTCGTAGCCGTTTTCCGACGACACCTTATAATAGAAGGAGATGCTGTCGTTTGAGCCAGCCTCATGGGTCAGAAGCAAGGTGGAGCTGGCATTGTTGCCGATGGTGCCCGATTTGGCGCAGTATTGGCCCTCGTATGGGCTTTCGGTGACGATTCTCCACGGGGTGTTTTGCTGGTTCCAGCCTTCGCCGAAGACACCGCTTTCGAAATCCTCAATGACAAGACCAACTTTGGCGACATAGTCTTTCTGTTCGGTGTATTGGCCTGAAATCACGTTGAGGTGGAGCGGGCAAGTGTAACCGATAGGCGTGTTTTCGTTGATGGTGATATCGTATGTGGCCGTCAGGGTTTCGCCCGCATCGACGTTTTCAAAGTTCACGCGGTTTTCCTCGATGGTGATGTATGGCGAAAGCATCTCCAAAACGGCTTCGGTGGCGGTGGCATCGGCGTGGCCCTCGTTCTTGATGGGGAAACTGAGAGTTGCGGTTTCGCCGGCATCCAAGCGTCCGTTGCCGTTACCGTTGATTTCGGTGATGGTCATGTCGCCCAACTTGAAGACGGGAGCGTATGATTTCATCGTCAAGTTGCTGACATATTCGTCGTCGCCATTGGTCACGGTGATGGTGAACAGGTTGCTCGTATTGTCGGGAACATTGTCGGCCACGGTGAACGAAAAGGCGTTCTCAACGGTCAAAGTGCCGTTGGGAGCGATGTTGCCGAATTGTGCCGTGCCGTTGTCGATGGTGATGTAATCTGAAGTGGTGGCTAACACGGCCTCAAAAGCGTCCATGCTTTCGGAGCCGACATTCTTCAAAGTGATGTCGAGGTTGATGGCCTCGCCGAAGTCGAGTTGGTCGTTGTTGTTTTGGTCGTGGAGTACCTTGCTGTCGAAAATGATGTAAGGACCATCGGCGGGGATGACGCTCATCACGGCCTCATAGCGCAGGTAGTTCTGACCCGTCACGACAAGGTTGATTTCGGTGGACGGCAATTGCGGTAAGAAGGTGATGTTTTGGGGCTCGCCAGTGGCTTCTACTACGGCGATAATGTCCCATTCGCCGATGGAGTTTTGTTTCACAAGGCTAATCATGCAGCCTTCTGGAGCAGTGATATTGGCTTCACCCAAACCCGCGATAATCACTTCAGGATGCGTAACTTCCATTTGCTGAGGTACTTGCGTATAGATGCGCAGGAAAGCGTCGCAGTGGGCGGTAAACATGGTATAGGTGATGTCCTTGTCTTCGGTGTTGTAGGGCCAGTTGCTTTGGGCGAGGAAATACTTGCCGGCCACATTGCCGAAAGCGGGCATCCAATTGCCGGTGTTGGCGGCGAAGGGGCCATAAGTGGGCAGGAAGTCGCCGTCAAAGAGGTCGTAAACGCCCCAAACATAGGCATCGTTGACGAAAGAGTAGGAGGTTTCGGTGGGGCAGAGCAGACCCACTGCACCGGCGTTTTCGCCATTGTAGGTGCGGCGCATCCAAGCCTCGGCGAAGCAGTTTTGGTTGTAGTTGAACTTGCCCGTAAGGCAGTTGATGGACATGACGAAGGGCAACTTGCCGACATTGTTCATTTGGTTGACATGGCTGTTGCGCACGGCGGGCTCACCCCAGCCGGTTTCCAAACCGTGGTCGCGGTGTTGCAGCCAGAAAGCGCCTTGGTTAACGGCTTGCACCACTTGCTCAGGCGTGCCACCCGTCCAACCACCGAGTTCGCTTGGGGTTTGTGGAATGTAGCCTGTTCCGTTGGGACCAAAGTAGTTGATAATCATGTTTGTATTCTGGTTGCTCGACCAAATGTTGCCCGGCTGACCAGAATAGATGCAGTTGATGCGGTTGGTGTCGTAACCGAGGTTGCGCATGTAGCCGCCAAAGATTTCCGAACACAACTGGAACCAACGCTCCGTTTGCCAGCCCAAAGCGGTGATGGGGCGGGAATAGAAGTCAGGATCCATGTTGGGATTGGTGTATTCGTATTCGATTTGTTTGCCTACAAAAACGGGCAACTCATTGGCGTCCTGAGCGATAAGGCGCGAAAACACCATGTCGGGGAGGTTGTCGTTGCCAACCACATCGGCATAGCGGTTGTCGGTGATGCAACTGCCCAACGGATGCGGAACCGTTTCGGCGGGGATGTATTGGCCCATGTTGGAACCATGGTCACCGAGCAGGCACACTGCTACAGGGGCAATCTCCCATGTGTTGTAGGCATTGTGGAACCAAGCCTTCATTTGTTGAGTGCTGTTGGCGGGCATTTCGTCAAGGCGGAAAACCTTGGTGATGATGCCTTGGCGTTGGCGATAGTCCCTCAGTTGGTTGGCATATTCTGCCCAAGCGTCATTGTTGGGCGTGATGATCACATACTCGGCACCTTCTTCACCGCCGCGCTGCCATTCTTGCATACGGGCGGCATAGTCGATGACGGGCAGTTGGTCATAATTCATCAATTCGGCGGCGAGGATGGGGTCCCAATAAGGCGAGCGCAGACGGTCTTCGCCAAAATGCCCATTGCCACCTTCAAAGTTCACCGAAAGTTCAATGTTGGTGAACACTTTCAGTTCCTTGGTGACAGGATTGTACTGGAAAGGTGTAATGGCCACCGTAACAGCCTCAACGCCACGGATATACGAACTTCCCATAACGAAAGGCTCGGCGGGATAGAACGCATCTTTGCCGTAGATGTTCATGTCTTTCACATAGTTCATGTCAGGTTCCTCGTTTTCCGACTGGATACGGAGTGCAGGGGCGATGTTGACATTGTGGAGGATTTCGGTCTCAAAACTCACCACATTGAGCGTAGCTATGGCCCCTTGCGGGATGGCCATCATGCGGCTCTCGGTGGGGAGGTTGGGGTGACCGGCATCATTGGGGATGGCGATGGCCGAAATGCTGATTTCCGACATTTCCTCGCCACGATAGTCGAGTTGGCTCAACGACATCTGCCCAAGATTGTAGGTGATGTGCAACCCGTCGCGGGTCTTTTCCGTTAGGTTGAAGCCTTGTTTCCCTTTCAGGGGATAGTTAAAGGTTTGTGCCATAGCAATGCCACCCGTCAAAGCAAGCATAATTATGGCCAAAACGGTTAGTAAAATTTTTTTCATAGTGATATGATTTATAATGGATTAATCATACTCGCCCCACCTGATGCAAGCACCCTGCAACTGCTTTTTCAGCGGGAACATCAAGGTGATTTTCACGGCGGCATCGGTGTTGAATCTCATGCCCAAAAGGTAGGGGTCGATGTAGCCGGCGCCAATCACATTCTGCGATGTGCCCTGTTGCTCTTCGTAGGTGAATGAGTTGAGCAAAGAAGCGTGGACAAAGGGCGATTCATTCAGGAAGGTGAAATAGGCCAACGAAGCGTGAGCGGAAACGTCAGCCTTGATGAGGAAATAATAGTTTCCAACGGTGAGTTTGTACATAATACCTGCACCAGCCACCACGCCGAGATTCCAATGCCAAGTGTTTTGGGCGGATAAAGCCACCGTGTCGATTGAGGATCCATTCGCGCTTAAGTGCTGGTTTGCAGTGCCATACTCCTCAATCTTTGTCCTTTGCCAAATCATCTTTCCCGAAAGAGGCACACTAACGCGCGGACCAACGAAAACATAGGGGCGGAGATTGCTCTTGGAAAAATAGTAGGTAAAGGGCGCTTGAACGTTGATTTCCTGATAATCGACATCAAATTGACGATAGAAATTCTCGTTTACGTTGAATTGGCTCGGGAAGTTCAACACATCATAGTTCAACTGCAAATTGCGCATGGCATAGTAACCTTCAAGGCTGATTGAGGTGGTCTTGGTGAGCATACGCTCCACAGAAAGGCCTCCAACAATGCCGAAATTGAACGGTTGGCGGTAAGCCGTTTTTGTGCCGCCGGAATGGAACCAGCGCGTGGTATTGAGGCCACCGACAATGCCGATGTTGTATTGCGCTTCGGAGGAATTCACTTTGCTGTTGGGCGATTGCAAAGGCTTGTTGAATTGGGCGTTTGCAGTGTTGACGCCAAAGAAGAGGGCTATGAGGATGAGGATGATAGGCTTTTTCATGTTCTGTAAGTCTTAGGTTGTTCTTACTGTTCGACCCATTTGGCAGGGACAAGGTTCTTTGAAATGGTAAGGTCGCCGGGGGTGGGCTGCTTTCCCGATTGAATCAGGAGGTTGAGCATCTGCGAGTCTTTGTAGTACATCATGGTTTCAACTCCCCATGCCAAATCCTTGATGACGGGCACCTCTATCGTGTCGGTAGTATGGCTGACGGTATCAGTTAATACGGTGATTTCCTTGTCGACGCGACCCGAAATGATGATAGCGTTCAAAGGAAGGAAATGTGCCTTGATGTCGCGAATTTCATAGTAGTAAGCCGTGAAATAGGGGGCATCGCCAATGATGTAGACATGGCGGAAGTCTTCAACCGAATATTGGCTGCTCTTGAAATAGGCGGGCGCAATGCTGTCGTTGATGAAACGCGATTCATCACGGCTGATGTAATAATAGGTCGAGTCGTTCACCGAATTGACGTTGTAATAGTCATAGTCGCCCGGCGAACCGTGAGGTTCCAAGAAATTCATCTTGGCTGTGCCTTTGTGTTGATCCGTAATTTTATAGTAGTTCTTCAAACCCGGCATGAGAGAGGCACTCACCATCCAAGGACTTGACGGCACCTTTATGACGGCAAAACGGTAGATGCTGTCGGCCAAATAGCAACCTTCAATCTTGGGCGGCTCGTCGCCAAAGTGCAACAAATGCTGGTCATTCATAGCCTTCAGCAAGCGTTGAGGCATGTATTCATTGATGTTGGGGATTTGCTGGTAGCCGTAATAAACCGTCGAATTGTTTTCCGGATCGTTTTTCATACATGAACTGAAAAGCGCGATGCCAGATAGGAAAACAAAAGTTCTGATTAAGTGCTTCTTCATAGATCTGCGTTTGAAGAGGTTCTTTCTATATTGTGATATTTAATCGGCAAATGTAAGGATTTATGTTTTACAAATCGCAAAAAATAACGCAAATTTTTGTCGTTTTATTGTAACTTTTTGAAAATTATTTTGTTACAATCACCTTATGGGTGAGTTTTTCCCTTTCTTTATTGAAAACGAAAAGATAAATGCCACTCGGATAGCCGTTTAGGTTGTAAGGGTGGATGCTATTTGGGGTCACATTCAGGTCGAATTGGTCGATGAGGTTGCCTGTCATGGAATAGACTTTCGTGGTGACTCGGCCCGTCGTGTGACCGAAAATCAGGGTCATTTCGCCATTGCTGGGATTGGGCACGATGTCGATTTGCGTCTGCATTTCGTTTTCATCCATGCCGAAGAACGAACTGATGAGCCAAAAACGCCGCTCAATGCCGTTGCCCGGGTCGCATGGGTTGTAGACTTTGGCGTTGAGCCAAACGGTGTCATCCAGATGGTCGGTCACAAAGACTTTGCAGAACTTGTTCTTGTCGCCGTAGGGCTCCAGCCGCCAGTTGATGTCGCTCTCGAAACTCCAAACCACCGAATCCCATAGGTTGCCTTCTTCGTTGTCCCATAGAGTGAAGTCGTAACTGTGAATCTCAAATTCGGTGGCTGTGATGACCCAATGCGGGGCATGGTTGCTGGTGTCGGCGCAAAAGATTTCGGAAGGATCGGGGGCAGAGGCCAAGTTCAACTGGAGGTGGACGATGCTGTCGCAGCCCAAGGCACTCGGTATAGTGTCGGTGTAGAATCCGGCCTCGTGGTAATACTGGCCGTTCCAAAGGTATGAATTGCAGCCTCCGTTGATGGTGTCGGTGCCTCCTTCGATGGTGGCCGAAAGCGAAAGTTTCAGGCTGACGATGCTGTCGCAACCGGCGGCTGAGGTGTAGACTTGGTCGTAGATGCCGTCCTCCGTGTAGTCGATGCCGTTCCAAGTGAACGAGGCCGCGCACTCAGTGTGAACGAGGGTGTCGGGGTTGATGATGCGCTCGGCCACGGTCAGGTGCAAGTCGATGATGCTGTCGCAGCCCTCGGGATTGGGTTTGGTGATTTGTTGGTCGTATTCGCCGGGATGGTCGTAAACGAAACTGAAGCCGTGGCTGTTGTAGGTTTCAGGCTCGCCAAACCAGCAGCGGGTGTCGTTGTAGTTGGCGTAGAATCCAGGTAGTGCGGTGACGTAAATCAGCAAACTGTCCTTGCAAACGGGATGCACGTTGTTGTCGATTTGTGTGCCCAAAATCGTGTCGCCCATGATGGCTATATTGAGGCCGTGACCGATGTAGAAATCGCCCGAGCAAACCTCGGCTAATTCGGTGATGGTGTGCGTGCGGGTGTCAACATAATATTTTGAAATGTCGTTGGCCCTCTGGCCTTTGGAGTCTGCTTGAACCGTAAGGGTCACTTCGTAGACACGTTTTTCATTATAGGTGTGCGTGGTGGGGTTTTGGGTGCTCGTGGCACCGTCGCCAAATTCCCAAAGGATGTCGTAATCGTTGGCGTTGACCTCGGCCTCGAAAGTGATGGCTTCGTCGGGGCAGTATTCGTAGGTGCCCTGTTTTGGGACTGGGGTTTCGTTTATCGTGACCTTCGTGCTGAGGTCTATGGTCTTCGAGCCAACCATGTAGGCATAGCCTTTGGCCACGCCGAAACCGTAGACATGGGCGTTGAGCCCTTGGCTGCATTGCACATGATGCACCCCGTGCTGGATGTTTTGGCGGGTGAAGGCGTAGTCATTCGATCCTACCACATTCTCGAAACTGTTGGCAGGCAGTAGGTTGCCATCCAAATAGACATTCTCTATGTCGTTGCGGCTCACGATGATGTTGACATGGTGCGTGGCGATGTTGATGTTCTCGTTGTTGAAGGTGGAGAATGTGATTTCGTCGATGCGTTGCTCGATGGGGGCAATCCACACCACGGATGGGTCGCCGATGCTGTTGCCGCCACGCTCTGTGTTGTAGAGATACACCGCCGCCCGTCCTGAGGTTTCGATGAAACACGACCTGTCGTCGTTGGTGAGTTCAAAGAGGTAGGAGTCGTTGGTTTGCAATGTGGTGAGGTGTTGGCCGTTTTTGAGAATGTTGTTGTGGTCGGAGGCGGAGGTTATTTTCACATAGTCCTTTTCGCGCTCGAGCGAGTTGGTCACCACAAACTTCTTGCCCCACGCCTGCAATGGCAAGGCTTGCTCAAAAATGTGGTCGAAACTGCTGCCGTTGCTGTTGGCGTTGTTCGGGATGGCGGTCAGGGTGTTGCCGTTGAATACCGCGATGGGCTTTTCGTCTCGGGCTGTTACCCTCGAACCGCTCAAATCGCGATTATCACCCTCGTTGGTCGACCGCACCTGATACACCTGGCCTTGGTCCAAGTTGACGGAGAAAGTCTGTCCGGCGTGGTGATTGCCCATCGTGGTTACGGTAGGGGTGATGTCGATGGTGGTGTTGTCTTCTGCGGCCACGATGAGGAACGCGCTGGTTTGGTTGGTACGCAGATAGGATTGTTGTGAGGAGGCGTGCGACTGGTTATAGGTTTGGATGATGTAGTCGTCGGCAAGGCTTTGCAGGGGCAGCACACACGATGCATCGAATGAGAGGTAGGCGATGTTGGTGCAAAAAACCGAGATGGTGTCGGTGCTGTTGATGAGGATGCCTTTGTTCTGCACCTGTTCCGATATGCCGTCAACATAGGCGACGTAGTCGGGAATGTCGACGGTGGTGATGTTGTTGGCTTGCACGTTGAAGTCGGTCGTCCAGCCGGTTTGCGGGTTGGTGATGGTTCCCGAGCAGTTGCGCTTCGCGCTGAGTAGCACTTGGGTGAGAATCCAGTTGCCGTCGTTGGGTGCGCTGGGGTGATACCGATGTCCGTTGGTCATAAAGGAAACCCAAAACTCGGTGCCTTGTGTGGAAGTGTCTTGCGCGAGGCCGATGGTAGCAAAGGCGAAAAATGCCGCAATCAGTAATACTAAGGTTCTAAAGTTCTTCATGGCGTTTGATTTTGAATTATGCCGCTAAAATACAACTTTTTTCCAAATCAACGCAAATTATTGCCATTTTAATTGCAAATAATCACTTTTTTGGTCAATATGCCTTCCTTGCTCGTTACGACGAAGAGGTAAACGCCATCAGCCTTCGACTTCATATTATAATAATAGGTGCTGGAGTCGTTGTGGTTAGCGGTCTGGAAGTCATCGACCAGCGTGCCGCGCATGTCGTAAACCTTGATACCGACCTTGCCCGTCAGATGCTCGAAGTGGAGGGCCATCTGTCCGTTGTTGGGATTGGGAAGGACGCTGAAATCGGCTTGACTGGATTCGTCCACGCCGAAGAACGAACACTTGAACCAATATCTGCGCTCGATGCCCTCTTCGGTACATTCGTTGTAGGCCTTGGCGTGGAGCCAAACTGTATCGTCAACATGGTCAAGCACATACATCCTGCATTTTAAGCCTACAGGGTTGGTGGTGGTGTCAGGTTCGAGCAACCACTCTATGTCGGGATCCTCGAACCACCAAGCAACGGATTGCCAACGGCAGTGCGGATTATAGTCCCAGAAGTGGAATTCATACGAGTTGATTTGGAATTCGGTGGCCGCCACAACCCAGTGGGGAGCGGTGTTCAAGGGGTCTACAGGGTAGATGTCGGTGGGGTCGGGGGTGTAGTTGAGATGGAGGTTGAGGTGGACGAGGCTGTCGCAACCCAAAACGGTGGGCAGGGTTTTTTCGTAAGTGCCCGACTCGGTATATTCCGTGCCAAGCCAAATGTATGAATTGCAATCGCTTACGGAGGTTGTAGTGCCTTCCACATTGCCTGATGTTTTGAGGTTGCACTCCACAATGCTGTCGCAGCCGTCGTAGGTGGTGAAAACCTGCTGGTAGATGCCGTCTTCATCGTATTCCATGCCGTTCCAAACAAAGGTGCCGCAGGTGATGGTGTCGAAAGCGACGTGTTGTGAAAGCCCCATGGTAAGATGCAGGGTGACGATGCTGTCACAGCCGCTTGCCGTGGTGTAAAGCTTTTCGTAAGTGCCAGGGGTAGTGTAGGTTTCGCCATCCCAAACATAGCTGCTGCTGCACTCATGATGGTCGAAGTCGTAGGTGACTTGGTCGGCCACGGTGAGGTGCAGCATAAGGATGCTGTCGCAACCGTTGACGGTTTCGAGGTTGAGTTGGCGGTCGTATTCTCCGGGTTGGTTGTACTCGAAACTGAAGCCGTGGTCGTCGTAAATGGCCGGATGACCTTGCCAGCAGCGGCTGTCGTTGATGGGAATGTGATAGGCGGGACGCGCATCGACATAAACGAGCAGCGAGTCCTGACATTCGGGATGTTCGAGGTTGTCCACCAAACGTACGAGGATGGTGTCGTTATGGATGGGCACATTGTTGAAGCCGTGGCCCGAATAGAAATCGCCGGAGCAAACCTCGGCGTTCTCGGTAATGTATTGCGGCCTCGTATCGACGGTGAAATGAGTAGTGTTGCTCGATGCACCTGTGCAGCCACCTTCATCGGTGTTGATGGTCAGCGAAACGTTGTAGACTTGCCTGCCATTATAGGTGTGCATCACGGGGTTTTGGTTGCTCGTTGTGCCGTCGCCGAAATCCCAAACAAGTTCGTAGTTCGGAATGTTGACTTCCACATGGAAATTGATGGGCAAGTCGGGACAATAGTTGTAATTGTCGTTAGGCAGCACCAATTCGTCATTGAGTTGGAGGCTCGAACTCAAGTTGATGGCATTAGAGCCGACCAAATAAGCGTAACCCTTGGCATCGCCGAAGCCGTATACGTGGGCGTTGAAACCGTTTTCGCAAGCAATCTGATGCACGCCATGATTGATGTCTAATCTTGCGTAACTATAGTCGGAGTTGCCGACAACACGGCTGAACGACAAAGGCGAAATCTGTGTGCCGTCCAAATACACATTGTTGATGTCCTCGGTATTGACAATGATGTTGATGTAGTGGACTTGGATGTCGATGTTGACATGGTTGAAAGTGGTGAAAGTCACCTCATCAATCCTTTGCTCGACGGGGGCAATCCACACCATGGAGGGGTCGCCCAAGCCGCCTGCCCAACTTTGGTCGTAACTCGAATTGTTGAAGAGATAGACGGCGGAAGGTTGTGTGGCTTGAAGGAAGCACGAGCCTTCGCTCTCGTTCATGTCGAAGAAGTAAGACTGCCCCGCCCTCAGGTTAATCAAAGGCTCGCCGTTCTTAGTGATTTGGTTATTGTTGGCACTTGAGGTGATTTTGATGAAATCGCGGTTGCGGTTGCGCGAACTGGTCACCACAAAGTTCTTTCCCCACGAGCGCAAGGGCATGGCTTGCTCAAACACTTGGTCGTAGCCGTTGTCCATGGTCGTTGGGATGCAGGTGAGCGTGTTTCCGTTGAATACGGCGATGCGCTTGCAGTCGCTGGCCAGCACATGCGTCCCGCTGAGGTCGCGGTTTTGGCCGGTTCTCACCGACCTTACTTGGTAGGTTTCGCCCTCGTTCATTGTTATGCTGAAGGCTTCGCCTGCTTGGTGTCCGCCCAAGGTGTTGGCCGTGGGCGTGATTTCAACCTCAGTGTTGTCTTCGGTGGCCACAATGAGGAATGCGCTGGTTTCGTTATTGTAGACATAGGAATTTGTCCCGGTCATCGATTGATCGGAACACTGGATGATGTATTCGTCACCGAGGCTTTCGGTGGGCAGCACGAATGAGGCATCAAACGAAACATAGGCGATGTTGGTGCAATAAACTGAAATGGTGTCGGTTGCAACCACTTTGATGCCCTTTTGTGAAATGACTTCGTTAATGTTGCCGTTGTGATAACCTTGCTGCTCGGGAATCTCGACAGTGGTGATGTTGTTGGCTCTCACCGAGAAGCTCTCCGTCCAGCCTGTCAACGGGTTGGTGACGGTGCCAGAGCAGTCACGCTTGGCACTGATAAGCACTTGGTTGATGACCCAGCCACCCAAAGTGTGGTCTTTGTAACCATTGTGCATGAACGAGAGCCAAAACTCCTTGCCTTGGGTGGAGGTGTTTTGCGACCAAGCCGTGGGCAGGGCAAGGCAAGAAAGCAATAGCAGCAATATGGTTTTCTTAAAGCGGTTCATCTCTTGAAGCAGTTCATCTTAGTTCGGTTAATGCTGAATGACGACCTTTTTGGCGATGGTGCCTTCCTTGCTCGTCGCGACGAAGAAATAGATGCCGTCGGCTTTGGTCTTCATGTCGTATTGGTAGGTGTTGGCACCGATGCTGTTGTAGGTCTCGAATTGGTCGATCATCGTGCCGAGCATGTTGTAGACGCGGATGTTGGTCTTTCCGGTAAGGTATTCGAAGTTAAGCGTCATCTGGCCGTTGTTGGGGTTGGGTACAATGTCGAAGGTGGCCATGTTAGTGGCCTGCTCCTCAATGCCATAGAACGAACTCTTGAGCCAATACTTCTGCTCGATGCCCTCTCCGGCACATTCGTTGTAGGCATAGGCTTTCAGCCAAATCGTGTCGGGAACATAGCCAAGCACATACAACTTGCAGCATTGGGCGCGGTCGCCAAAGGGTTCGAGAATCCACTCGGGAGCCTCGTCGCAAGTCCAGAGAACGGTGTCCCAATGGCAATTCGGGTTTTCGTCCCAAAGGTTGAAGTCGTAAGAGTTGATTTGGAACTCGGTGGCCGTCACAACCCAGTGCGGCTTGTCGTTGGTGGCATCCATGGGATAGATGGGGGTGGGGTGAGGGGTGTACTCGAATGTGACATACATCGACACGACGCTATCGCAGTCGTGGATGTTCTTATAAGTCCTGACGTATGGAGTCCCGTGAGTTGAAATGTTGAACACATGGTCCTCTGGATCATAGGTGTTGCCTTGAACGTAAATGCTGCCAGGAGTGTATTCGTGGCCTTGCGGATCCCAAAGGTAACTGTCGCAGCTTTCATTTACAGGCACTTCTAACGTTACCTCATCGTGGTCGTTGATGGTGAGATAGAGGGTTGCCTCGCTGTCGCAGCCGAAAAAGTTGCTGTAGTGGTATGTGTAGACGGTGCTTTCCTTGAAGATTGAGTCAACACCATAGGTGTCGTTTTTCCAGTGATAGTTGTCACAACTGGTAACCTCAATATTATCGCTGAAACTGGGTCTTAGTTCAAGGTTGAGCGTGAGGGTGCTGTCGCAGGAGTTGGGGAACGAAAGGGTGTCGTAGTAGGTGCCTGATTCGTAATAAGTCATCCCGTTTGAACCCCAAGTGTACTCGGTGGCGCAAAGCGACACATTGTAGGTCTTTGAGTTGTACTCGGCTTCTTCAACGGTGAGGAAAACGATGCTGTCGCAGCCTGCAGCCGTTTCAAACATGAGCACATTCGGGTATGGGCTGGGCGGGAAATACATATCAAGTGGAGCAAAGTAATAGCCCGGTCCGCCTTGGCATGTCGATTCGGTCAGGTGGATTTCATAAACCGGGTCTTGGATGAGGTTGAGTTTGATGGTGCTGTCGCAGCCGTGAACCGATTCCAAGGTGTGGTAATAGATGCCTCCCGAACTCAGTTGATTGCCGAAGAAGTCGTAGGATTCGCCTTGGCAGAAATGGCGGGTGATGGGGGTTTCGTAGATGTCCCAATTGTCAAGGTGCAGGTGGATGGTGCTGTCGCAGCCGTGCGTGGTCTCGATGGTGTGACTGTAAACGCCGGGTGCTTGCAGGGCTTGGTCGAAGAACTGGTAGGTTTGGTTTTCGCAGATGGTCTGGTAGATGTCGGACTCCATGTTGGGATAGACAGTGACCGACACGTTGACGTTCTGGCTGGTGATGCCGTCGCTGACGGCGCAGGTGTAGGTGGTGGTGCCCACGGGCGGTGTGGCCACGGGGTTCTGGATGTTGGCGTTATTGAGGGTGTTGGCAGGTGTCCAACTATAGGTGTAGTTGCCCGTGCCGCCCGAAGGATAGGCGTGCAGCGTGGTCGACTCGCCTTCGCACAAGGTGTTTTGGTCGGCGGTGGCGTGGGCGGTCATGTTGGAGCCTTCCATGCTCACGGTGACTTGTGCCGTGCTTGAGCAGCCGCCTTGCGGGTTGGTGACGGTCACGGTATAGGTTTGCGTGGCCTGCAACGGGACGGTCTGCGTGGTTTGGGCATTGGGATTGACCACCATGTTGGCCGGTTCCCAGTGGAAGTTGAATGAGCCGGTGGTGCCTGCCGTGGCGGTCAGGGTCGAAACGCCGCCATAGATTACCGTGCTGGGGTTGGCCGTGGCAGCGGCCACAGGCGCGGCATACACGGGCACGGTTTGGGTCTTGGTGCTGGTGCAATGGCCGTTGCCGCACGAAGTGGTCAGGGTGACCGTATAGTTACCCGCATTGGCATAGGTGTGCGTCACGCTTTGGCCCGAGCCGGTCTGCCCGTCGCCGAAGTTCCATTGGTAACTCTGTATTTGCTGCCCTGGCGGGTTGGTGGTGCTGGTGCTGGTGAATTGTGTCGGCGTGCCTCTGCACTCCGAGGTGTAGTTGAAGTTGGCCGTGGGTTGGGGTATGACTACCACTTCGGTGGTTGCGCTGTTGGTTGCGCTGCCTATGGAAATGGTGCAAGTGTAGGTGCCGGAGTGGGCCATCGTGCAGTTGTAGATGGTCGGGTTCTGTTGGGTCGATGAAAAACCGTTAGGGCCTGTCCAACTATAGGAAGCTCCAGCTTGTCCGTTGGCGGTCAGGTGGATGGTTTCGCCAACGCAATAAGGGCCGTCGTTTTCGACCATCGGGGGCAAAATGCCGCAGTCGGTCTCGCCAGGGCCGCTACCAGGGACTTTAGAGAAGGTGACAGTCGTAGAACCTGATGAATATCTCGTAATCACCAAAAGATAGTATTGCCCGACTTGCGAACTCGCAGGGATGGTACATTCCTGAACGCTGTTGTAAGGCGAGTCGCAGTCGATGATCTTGTCGGAAGTCAGTTGGCTTGTACATGGGCTAACAGGGTCTGTAAAAGGTCCCCAAGCGCAGAAGTCCAAGTCGTTGTTGTTGCTATTGGTTATTTGGATGGTGAATGTGCCTGCCACACCTATTTTCATATAGAACCAATAAGGAGGTCTGGCAATGTAGGGGGTCATGCAACCATAGTCTGGCCCTGATTCGCATGAGCCGCTAACGCTGGCATCAATATAGAAACTGACCACGTCCGTCGTGCAAAACGGATCTGCTGTGGCACAAGTTTGGTTTCCGTCCCTGTTGATTGGATTTTCAATGAGCATCTGTCTGAATAGCAATACAAAAAGGTCTTGGGGCAAATTCTCTTTCCATGCGGAGAAAGATGCGCCCTGCGTCTCCTTGTCAGCAGCCAAAAACGAATTGAATTCGGTGTCTGCATTGGCCATAAGATTGTCAAAGTAGGCTTGGAATTGGTTTTCAGGCATAGGCTGTGAGGTGGTAAGCAACACACTGCTGTTTTCCTCGTCGACCGTGTAGATGAGTTCGTCATCATTGGCTATCGAGGATAGCAAACAATAACGGAAATCGGGGTTCGTAATCGCGCTGAGTTCGATTTCGATGATGTTGTTCTTTACAGTTTGACCAAACTGTTGCAGCGGCATGACCAAGAGGAACGAGGCAATACCTAAGATTTTTGCTAATTTATTCATGTGACAGCGTTTTTTAATTCGTTGAATATCAATAGTTTCTATGGTGTTTTTCAGGAGGGTTTCACTTATGGAGTCCCTATATTAACCGCCAAATATACACAAAATCTGAATACTTAAGGCTTTGAATGGAAATAAATGCGAAAAAAACATCAATGTACCGACTCCACCACAACCTTGCGGGTCACGGTGCCTTCCTTGGAAGTGGCGACAAAGAAATAGATGCCGCCCGCCGAAGGCTTCATCTGGTAATTGTGCGTGCTGCTGACTGAGCCGTTGAAGGTTTCAAACTCGTCGACAAGCACGCCGCGCATGTCATACACCTTCACGAAGATTCGTCCCGTCAGCGACTCGAAACGCAAGGCCATCTGCCCGTTGTTGGGATTGGGAATCACGTCGAAGCCGAAGGCCTTCTCCTGTTCCTCCACGCCGTAGAACGAACTGATGAGCCAATACTTCTGCTCGATGCCTTCGTTGGGCGAGCAACGGTTGAAGGCGTGGGCTTTCAGCCAAATGGTGTCGTCAACGTGTTCGAGCACATACACTTTGCAACTCTGGCCTTTCAAGCCGAAAGGCTCAAGCGGCCATCCGGGAGCCTCGTCGCACGACCACGTGACGGTGTCCCAATAGCAGTTCGGGTTGGTGTCCCAAAGTTCGAAATCGTATGTGTTGATTTGGAATTCCGTTGACGGAACCACCCAGTGGGGAGCGGTGTTTGCCGGGTCCATTGGATAGATGGGCGTGGGCGCAGGCGTGTAGTTGAATTGCACGTGCATTGTGACAACGCTGTCGCAACCCATCTGGTTCTTGTAGGTTCTTTGATAATCATTCGATAGGTTGTAAATCAGTCCTTCATGGTCGGTTGCTACGATTTCGTGACCTTGGGGATCCCAAAAGTATTCGTCGCAACTTTCCTCTATGGGAACGGTGAACTCGTAAGCATCGAGAGAGTTTACGGTGAGGTTGAGCCTCAAAAGGCTGTCGCAGCCATGTTGGGTCTGCAAGTGGTGGGTATAAACGCCCGAAGCGTTGAGTACTTGGCCGAAGAAGTTGTAGGTTTCGTCTGCGCAAATGGATTCATAGAGGTCTTGCACTTCCTTGGGGTAAACGGTCACGGTCACGTTGACAATTTGCGTGGCGATGCCGTCGCTGATGGTGCAAGAGAATTCGGTCTGCCCAAGGGGAGGTGTGGCAATGGGGTGCTGCACACTCGCATTGTTGAGCAGGTTGGCAGGTGTCCAATTGTAAGTGTAGTTGCCCGTGCCGTTGATGGGGTAGGCGTGGAGGGTGGTTGTGCCGTCCTCGCAGATTTCGCCGGGTTCGGCGATGGCCGTTGCCGTCATGTCGGAGCCTTCCATGTTCACCACTATTTGTTGGGTGCTGGTGCAGCCGCCGTCAACACTCGTTACGGTGACGGTGTACACTTGCGACGAGGTGAGAGGCACGGTTTGGGTGGTTTGGCTGTTGGGGTTGGTCACCATGTTGGCGGGTTCCCAATGGTAGGTGTAGTTCCCTGTAGGTGTCGCATTGGCGGTGAGGGTTGCTGTGCCGCCGAAGATGACTTGGGTGGGGTTAGACGTAACGGTGATGGTCGGGATGGTATAGACGGTCACCGTCAGGGTGATTTCATCTACGCACCGGCGACCCGTCTGTACGGTATGTGTCACATTGTAGGTGCCCGGAGCGGCGTAGGTGTGGGTTGGGTTTTGAGTGTCGTCGGTGGTGCCGTCGCCAAAATCCCATTCATAACTCGTGATTTCATGCCCCAAGGGGTTGGTGGTGGCTGTGCTGGTGAATTGGGTGGGCGTGCCTTCGCAAACGGCGGTGAATTCGAAATCGGCGACAGGCATGGCATAGATGACGACCTCGGTCGAGCCGGTGGTGGTTTGTCCATCAACGGTTGTCACACAGGTATAGGTGCCAGCCATTTCCATAGTGCAGTTCGGTAAGGTGGGGCTTTGCGAAGTGGAGGTGAAATTGTTCGGGCCAGTCCAACTGTAAGTGGCGCCAGCTTGCGTGGTGACGGAGAGATGAATGGTTTCGCCGACGCAATAAGGGCCGTCGTTGGTGGCAATGCCAGGCAGGATGCCGCAGTCGGTGGTGCCGGGGCCTGAGCCTTCGGTCTTGGTGAACGAAATGACACAAGGCTCACGCGAGTAGTTGGTAATCATCAGGATGTAATATTCTCCTGTTTCGGGGGTGTGCTCAGTGATGGTGCCGTGGCTCTGGTTATGCACATGCTGGCCTTCAGAATAGCCCAGAAAGATGTCTTCGGAATAGGAAGACGAATAGTTGCAGTCGATGATTTTGTCTGTCGTCAGTTGGGCAACGCAAGGGTCGGTCGGATGCTCGAAAGGTCCCCACATGCAGAAGTCGATGTCCCTTTCAATGTTGGACCACGGGTCGTGGCCTTCCATGTGGATAATAAACTGCCCGCCCGTGTTGATTCTCATGTGATACCATGAGGGGTTGTAGGATGAGCCTATGCAGCCGTCGTCGAAAACGCCAGGAGCCTCAAGTTGGTCGGCGGTTTGGCTGGTGTTGGCCGCGTTGAAGGTGATGACGTCTGAAGTGCAGAAAGGGTCGGAATCAACGCAATGGTTGTTTTCGGTCGTGGCTCGGTTGAAAGCCAAATCCATGGTGATTGAGGTGAAAAACATGGCCGGAACGCGCTCTTTCCATTGGGGAACGAGCCTGTCGAGGTCCACTTTGTCAATCATGCGGAAGTTGGTGGCGGCGTTGTTGTAGAACGACTCGAAAGCCTCAAAGAAATTGCCGTCGAAGTGGTCTTCGCTCGGATTGACGATGAATTGTCCGTACTCGTCCTCCGCAAGCAGCGAGAACCTGTCGTCAAGCCCGATGTTGTAAAGCAGATACAAACGGAGGTCGGGGTTGCCGATTTCAAAAAAGTTGAGCATGATGCCCTCGTCGGCATATTGCCTGTAGGGTTGTTGGGCAAACTGCCGCAAGGGAGTGAGCGAAAGCAGTGCGACGATGGCCAGAGCCTTGAAGATACGATTCATAGTTGTTGTTTTATGAGGTGATACACATTGAAACTGCAAATTTAGACAAAAACTTGTAATCGAGCGTTTTTTGTGCAAAAAATCCTGATTTCTGATTACATTTTGATGATTTTCCGGCTCCAGCGTTGGGCGTTTTGTTCCACAATGATAAGGTATGTCCCCGCTGGCAATTCATTGAACGAGAGTGTGTTGCTGTTGTAATCCATCAGCACGAGCCGTCCCTTGGTGTCGTACACCTTCACGCTGAAGTTGCCTTCTTGCTCCAGTTCAAGGGTGATTTGGTCGGTGGTGGGGTTGGGGTGGAGGGTCAGGGGGTGGTCGGTTTGCTCGGTCAGTTCGTCAAGGTGGGGCGGCAGCACCACATAGTCAATCCAAGCGCAGTCGGAGCCGCCGTCCACGGAGTAGTCTTTGGTGTAGGCCCATTTGTAGATGTGCTGCCCAGGTGTGGTCGGGAAAGTTAGGTTGGCCCACCAAAGTTCACCCGACCATCGGACTTTTTCCTCGCCGTCTATGTAGAAGTAGAGGAAGTCAAAGTTGTCTTCCGACGACACCCTTACATAGAAACTGATGTCGCCCGCGTCGGTCGAGTTGAACCGCAGGGTGAGCTGCGAGGTTTCGTTGTGGTCTATATCGCCCGACTTGGCGCAGTGGTTGCCGTCGAATGACATGGAACTGGTGACGATGGTCCAAGGGTGGATGGGGTCGTTTGTCCAGTATTCAGACTCGAATTCGCCAGTTTCAAAACTGTCAAGCACATAGCCGACGGGACAAAGGATGTCTTGGGTGAAGTGGATGCCGTTGACGATGGATTGCAACATAAGATCAATGAACGACACCTCGCCCGCGATGAACTCTACGAAAACATCGTAGGAGATTTCGATGGATTCGTCTATTTCCAAGTCGTCAAGTTGGATTTCGGGCGTGATGACGCGGATATGGTTCTCGTTGTTGGTCAAGGAAATGCACGGACTTTCAGCGCGATAGTGGCCATTGTTTTCGACACTGAAAGTGAGTGTGACAAATTCGCCCGGGTCGAGAAGCCCGTTGTTGTTGCCTTGCGCATCGTCGATGTTGGTCAGTTCAATGCGGATGTTGGGTGCCAGCACATCGATGTCGAATTGTTGGGCGTAGGTTTCGTCGCCAAATTGGGTGGTGAGGGTGAAGGGGATGAGTGCCCTGTCGTGGATGTCGTCGCCGAGCTCGATTTGGAAGGCGTTCACAATGAATTGGCTCTCATTGGATGGCAAGGCCTCAAACGAGGTTTGGCCTTGCGTGATGGTCAGTTGCTCGGAGGCTGAGGTCATGCTTACCGAACCGCCGTCGCAATTTTCCAGTCCCACATTGGTCACATTGATGTCGACGGTGGCGGGCTGGTTGTAATGCAGCGTGAGTCCGCCTCCATTCAAAGCGATGCTATCAACTACGACGAAAGGCCTGTCGCAAGCCTCAAGAGTGATGTCTTCTTCCAAACGAAGGAGGTTTTCGCCCGTGATGGTGAGGTGGATAGGCCCTGTGGGGACTGACTCCATGATGGTCATGGTTTGTTCCTCACCCGTGCCTGTGGCGGTAGCCAAGATGTGCCATTGCCTATTGATTTTGGCGGACAGCGTGATTTGCGACCCTTCAGGAGCGGTGATGTGGAATGGCATAAAGCATTGGATTCTTTCGTCGTGCGTGGTGCTGATGGGTTGCGGAATTTCGGTGAAAATGCGAATGAAGGCATCGCAGAAGGTGTGGTAAGTGTTTTTGATGGTGGTGCGCATGTTTTGGTCGGTGCTGGGGAAGATTTGTGTTTCGAGGAAATATTTCCCTGACACACAGCCGAAAGCGGGCATCCAACTGTCGGGATGGGAGGCATAGGGGCCGTAGTCGGGAAGGAAGGTGGGGTCGAAGAGGTCGTAAACGCCCCAAAGGAAGATGTCGTTGGCGAAGGAGTAGGTTTGCCCCACCGGCCCGATGGCACCCACGATGCCTGCGTTTTGCCCGTTGCGGGTCATGCGCAGGAGCGACTCGATGAAGCTGGGGGTCGAAATGTCGTACATTCCCGTCCGGCAGTTGACGGAGATGAGGAAGGTCAGCTTGTTCACGTTGTTGATGGCGTCGAAGTCGGTGGTGTAGATTTCGGGTTGATACCATTTGGTGTTCCAGCCGTGGTCGCGGTGCTGGATGAGGTAGGTGCCTCGGTTGATGGCATTGATGACTTGTTCGGCGGTGCCGCCTGTCCAGCCTCCGAGCTCGCCGGGTGTGGCGGGGATGTAGCCCACGCCCTCAGGCCCGAAGTAGTTGACCACCGTGGAGGTGCCCGGAGCCGTCGACCATACTTCGCCGAGGCCGCCGCTGAAGATTTCGTTGATGCGTACGGGGGTTTTACCGTGTTGGCTCAGGAAACCGCTGATGGTGGCTATGGTGATTTGGAACCACATGCTGTTTTGCCATCCCGCCGCCGTCAGGGGATGGGCGTAATAATAAAGGTCGCTGACGGGGTTAGTGTATTCGTATTCCATGATTTTCCCGATGAAGACAGGCAGTTCCTCCTCGTTTTGGGCGAGGATGCGCGAGAAGCAGATGTCGGGCAGGAAGTCGTCGTTCACGTCGGCGTAAGGATTGTCGGTGGTGATGAAATTGTCCAAGGGGTGCATTGTGATGTGGCCAGGCACAAAGTTTTGAAGGTCGTTGCCGCTTTCGCCGATGATGCAAACTGCCGCTGGCGGTATGTCCCAATTGGCGTAAATGTTCCTAATCCATTGTTTTATCACGATTTGGTGTGTCTGTCCGCTGGTGTTTTCAATCTCCGTGACGCGCATCACTTTTGTATAGATGCCTTGCTTGGTGCGGTATTCGGCGAGTTCCTTCCCCGCGTTGTAGAAAGCGTCGTTGTCGGGGGTGATGATGAGGTATTCGCAGCCTGTGGCTCGGCTCTGCCGCCATTGCTGCATTCGTGCGTCGTAGTCGATAGGCTTGAGGCAGTCGTAGTTGAGGAGGTTGTTCTTCAGGATGGGATCCCAATAGCGCGAGCGGAGGCGGTCGTCGCCAAAGTGCCCGTTGCCGCCCTCAAAATGGATGTCGATGTCGATTTGGCGGTGTATGGCAACCTCTTTCGTCACGGGATTGAACTGCATGGGACAAACGCCGATATGAATGGCATCAACGCCGCGAAGCGACTGCGGTTCAGTGTATTGCACGACCTCCAAAGGGAAAGGCGCGTTGGTGGAATAAGTTTTCGGGTCCTTGAAGAAAGGTCTTTCGGGTTCGTTTTCGCATTGGCTTCCTGAAGAGGGCGCAATGTTGATGCCTGAGAGGGTTTCGTTGCGCGTCGTCTTGACTGCAACGGTGGCTTTTGCGCCTTGCGGAATGGCCACAAAGCGGCTGAATGTGGGCAAGCTGGGCTGGCCGTATTCGTTGGGTGTCACGATGCCTTTGGCTGCAATGGTGTGCATCAATTCGCCTTCATGCACAACGGAGTCGATGGCGAAGTCGCCCAACTCGAAACGTATGCTAATGTGTTGACTGTCGGAGGCAGTGATGGTGAAGGTTTGCCCGATGGAAAGCAGGGGGCTGGCCATCAGCAACAGAAGAGCAAGTGCATAATGCTTCATAATTGGATGTTTTTTGAATAAATACAAAAAGAAAGCCGTAAAAGTACGACTTTCTTTTGATATGCAAGATAAAAATCTGAAAATTGTGCTTATTCCTTCACCACCTTGTCCGAAAACACCTTGCCGTCTTCCAACAAGACGCGCATCGTGTAAGTGCCTGCGGGCAGGCCAGCCATATTGAGGCTTTCCAGATCCTTGCTCTGTGTTTGCACCATGCGGCCTTGAAGGTCGTAGAGTTCGATTTGTCTGGGTTTTATGTCGGGCGAGTATTGTAGGTGGAGTTCGGTTTGGGTGGGGTTGGGGTAGAACATATAAGGGCGGATGAAGGCTTCGGCTTCAGAGGTGCCAACAAGTCCATCGTCGTGGACGAAATAGTAGAAATAATTGAGGGTTTCTCCCGTCTTCAGGGCTTTACCCGTAACCACAAAGCCGTCTGCCGTCGCGTCGGCATTGCAATAGTAATGAACGAACACGTCAGAACTCGACCATCCCCCCAAGACATATCGTTGCCAAAGGATGTTCAAGTCGCTATCCACTTTGGCAATGCCTATCCAAGCCCTCCCTTGGCCACCTTGACCGCTTATGTTATTGTTGGTGCGGTAAGCGAAATAGATGTTACCGTCCATCGACTTGACCATCCCAATGGGATAACCCATCTTACTAGGGTTCAAATAGATAGGCCATGACTCAAACTGGGCATTGGCCACACATTCATGAGTGGTCATGTCATACTTCAACAAGCAGGCTCCACTCCTGACAAGGTTAAGACGCTTGTATTGAATGGCCTCAACGAAAGTGTTGTCATCCAAAGGAAGAATGTGAATCGGGCGGAATGTCAGCGATATATACGATGGCCAAGGACCAACAGGATAGATGTCAAACCCAAACTCGTGGTGGTTCATCACGAAGGTTTCCTTGGATGCCAAAAGCGAGTCAAACACATGATAGACCAGACAAGTGTCGTTTTCGCAAACATCCCAATCAAATATGGCGTATTCGCGAGGCGTTTCATTGTAAAGGGCAAAACCGTGCTTGACAAACTGGAATTGAAACAGATTGTTGTAATTCCTGTATTCATGGAATGAACCGTCAAGTCCAACGCGCATCAAAACGGGCGTGCGCTTGTCCATCAGATACGACAATACGATTTGGTCGCCTTCCAGTAAGATACCCAGCAATTCATCTACAATGAAATCTGCCAATACCACTTTCACCGCCTCTGAATGGGGCTGCACATTCAAGTCGTTGTCGATATGGCTGATACGCAACAACGACTGGATGCCATCCTTGTAAATGAGTCTGGCGAGGATAAGGCCATTGCCATTGGGAGCCTCCGTCAATAGCAACTCCTTGGTGTTATCGACATATCTTTTGTCGGATTGGACAAACACCGAATCGATGACGGAAGCTGTTTGTGGGTCTATCTTATAAAGCCAGTCGCCGCAGAGTGAGGCAGATGTCGTTGGGATGCAGGTGATGATGCTTCCGTCGCTTGTCTTTGTGGAGAAAGAAAGATAGAACTTGAAACCACTCACCTCGGCAGGGCGCTTGACATACAACAAAAGCGAGTCGCAAGAGTAGTCTTGGGCTTGAGCAAAAAGCGAAGCCAGCGCAAAGGCAAGTAATAGTAGGAGTGGCTTTTTCATGGCTTTGTGATTTTTACAGTTTGAATAATGCTGCAAAGTAATGAATTAATACATTATTGTGCAAGAATGTTGATGTCTATTTTTTCGAAGAGTGTTATAGTAATACCGCTGAGACCATCGGCAAAACCAAGGTTAATAGCACTACACCATACTGTTGGCATCAGGAGGCCAATCAGCAGAATCATTTGTTTTACGTTGATGAACTTTTGCATATTGAATTGGTTTTGAAATTTCTGGTGCAAAAGTATTTTGGTTTGGTTGTTCCTGTCAAGAAAAACCATGTGTGAGTTTGTATGTATATTTTAGCAATATCTTGCTAATCAACATGATAATTTGTCTTTGGCAAAACTGAAAAGTGTGGCGGAAAGCGGTGCATCATTGGCGAAAATAGCTCTCATTTTTCGGGAACGCTGTGACACTGTAGGATAGGCCTTTTGCAACAAGGCTGCGACATCGGCATCGGTAAGGCCGAGAAGATAGAGGCAGCAATAGTCGAGGTCGCCACGGGTGAGTTCGGGATGGGCCTTGTTGAGGCGAACCGTGAATTGATTGAAATGCTGGTCGGCGGCTTCGCGCAAAGCCATGAGTTGCTCCTTGCCCAAAGCGTAACCCTTATAGATTGTACAATCCATCTGCGACTTGAATTGTCCTTCGTTCACCCGCTCCATGATGAGGCGGCAAATGGGTTCCTCTGCAAATGTGGCTACGCTGTCGACTTTGGGAACCGTTTTATTCTTTTCCTGCTGGCTGATTTGTCCTTTCAGCTCGCGCAACTCCTCATTTCTCCGCTTCAGCCTGCCCGAAAGGGCGGCTTGTTCCATTTTGTGTGAGTATTGTTCGGTTCTCATCCTTCGTCTGAGAATGACCAATAGAAGAGATACAACGGATACAACA
>JAEEGL013660620.1_pt1 | contig 28073 bp, 49 predicted proteins | sample 9134231 | NCBI WGS metagenome assembly JAEEGL01 (sample SAMN16246548, study PRJNA631951) | gut metagenome | biome: gut microbiome; feature: rumen; material: fiber-attached | host: Bos | place: Iran: Karaj | collected 2018-10
CAAGGAGGCACAAACTCCGATACATCAATTACTTGTATTCTACCAAATAATCGTAGTTTCGTCAACCGTTGGCTTTCTGCCCGTATTTTATAATACGAGCCTGAACGGCTTTTTTGGCTCGGGCTGATCGCTCTTCTGGTGTCAAATTAGCCCAAGTTTTCTTGCCGCCTTTTGAGCTTCCGGCGTTCATTTTGTCGTAGGCTTCGGCCTTACGAACAAGCTCGTTGTATTCGCTTTCTGGTATCGCTACCATTTTTTCTACGGTCATTTTGACTCCTTTCTAGACGAGGTAATCAAGCAAAGGCTTTTTGTTTTTAGTTTTCTATGTTATAATGTTTGTGAAGTCTATTTCTTCTTGGTTGGAGTTCTAGGCTTCATTTTTATTTGTAGGATGTCGACCTCATCCGAGTCTTTGGTTTCAATAGTTATTATGTAAGTTTTCTTCATTTTACCTCCTCTATTTGTTAATGTGCCTTTGCTTGATACTCTTATTATATCAAAGTCGCTTTGATAAGTCAACACTTTTTAGCGACTTTTCTAGAGATTTTTGGTAAAATATAATCAAGCGCTAGGAGTGTCTGCACAAGCAGTTAAAATCACTCCGGCCGCCAACCGAACTCAAGATAACGTGGAGCTAGGATGGCGGTTTTTTGTTGTCAATAAAAATAGAGGTATAATGTTCTGATTCAAGCACGTAAACTTGCCCCTGGAATTGGTGGCTATTCGACGTTGGAAGTTGATACTGGGTTCACCTGGATTGACGGAAAGCATATCTATAAAAAGACCATCAATTTTGGAGCATTACCAAATAACGATACTAAACGAGTAGCCCACAATATTGTAAACCTTGACCGTATCATACGAGTAGAACAGTCAATTACAAATGCTCCATCTGGCAGTTATAAGGGCTTCTTGTCTATTGCTTCAGGGCAAGCAACTGTAAATGATTTTAATTTTTGGGGAACAGACACTCAAATTTGCATTAGGACAAATTCAGACAGAACAGAGTCCAACGCATATATCACACTTTATTACACAAAGACTAGCTAGCTTTTAATATAGATATTGTATAGACGCCATTCATGGTTCGTCCACCGCTGATACTCACACCGTAAATCCTCGCCCCTCCAGACCTCTGTAAAGGATCTAAGCGTCGATAATAAATCTCTGCCGTTCCGTCTCGAAAAGTTTCTCCTATTATGTCAATATCGTTGGCTGTTGAGAATTCGCTTGGCGGAGTAACGCTACAACCTACCGCTCCTTGTCCGGTTCCGCCTATACTCCCTGACAATGAGTATGCTTTTCGATATAGGACTACATTGTTCGAAAAAGTTGTCTTAGTCCATCCGTCCGACGTCGTTGTTGTGGCAAGACTAAGTTTACGTGCTTGAATCACACCATCTGACAGATTAGTTCCGTCAGCAAGTCCGGCACAAAAATCACGCAAATATTGGTCGTTTGCAACCATCTGATCCATTTCTGCGGCGGTCAAAATATCAAGCGGTGTAAAGTCCATGTTTGGATATGGTAAAACTGGTGTTGCCATTATTCGTTCTCCTTATAATTAAAATCAGTGTATTCAAAGCTGGTGTTTGTTGCGCTCATAACTACACGCTGAGCGAGTGCAATATCGATTTTTTTAGAAACATCATCAAGAAATTTTTCGATCGCCTTTTCAGATAAAGACGGGGTTAAAATCATCAGGCAGAACTTAACGGCCGATTTGCCTTTGCCAACAGAATAATTTTTAGCATAGCGATAAGTTGGCGTTTGAGTAGTCTTCGCAATACCGTTTTCAAAATAAACTCGACCAGCCGGCGATTTACGGCTTGCAAATTCGTCTTTTGGCTTTGGTCGCCAAATTGCGACTCGGTTCAAATATAGCTGGTTTACCATAACATGAATTATGCGTTTTAATAGGGTGGCAGTGCTATGATTCAAGCACGAAAACTTGTGCCTGGGATCAGCAACTATTCCACCTCAGAACAAAACACCGGTTTTAAGTGGAAGGATGGAAAAACAATTTACAAAAAGACTATCGACTTCGGCGCATTACCAAACACAACAAATAAGGCAGCAAATTTGAATATATCGAATCTCGGCACAATAATTGATTCTGAAGCATTTTGTGTATATCCCAATGGGATTAACTTCCCATTGCCGTTCACGAACACTAACGATTTTGCCTCGTCCGTGATGTTAAACTTTACCGCAACTCAGGTGGTGATCACGACTGGTTCAGATAGAAGTGGGGCGACTGGGTATGTCACTATTTATTATACAAAAACTAACTAATTCAAGATGTTTTATAAACATCTAGCATTAAATGGGTATTCGTCGGAGAAACATTTCCGTCAGAGAAATTATTGCCGTTTGTATTTAAGTAAACAAAGACTAGATCGTCGTTTTTAATTGTTATCTCTCCGGCTAAATTAAAGTGGCCCCAAGCCCCACCTTTGTATGCCATGCCATCTGCAAAAGTCGTAGTTGTGCCGCCAGATAATTTTCTAATTTGAAAGCGTAAATAGTCGAAACTGTTGTTGTTAATCCACGATTGGAATTGAGCTTTCAAAACATAGGTGCCAGTGTTTGGGAGAGTAATCTTGACTCGGCCAGAACTATCAGTGGCGGCATTACTCCCAGTAGCCTTGTAAAGACTTTCGACTGCCGTCATCTTATAAATGTTATTGCTGGTAGTTTGTCCGGACGGGTGTGTTGCGTTAACCATCATTACCGGAACAGCAAAACTTGAGAAGTTTATTTTTCGTGCTTGAATCATAGCACTGCCACCCTGTAAATAATTATCATCGAAAATATGAATGTCGCAGAAATTACTGGCCTATTTGCAAGCGTTGGCTCGCTTATCGGAGCGTTTATTCTTTGGCGAAAAAGTCGCCCTGAAATAGACAAACTGAACTCCGACGTTTTCAATCAAGAAGTAACCGCAATCCGTGAAACATATTCGAAAATGTTGGAAGACCAGCTTTCTGCCGTCGTTGAGCCGATGAAAGACCGAATTGACGACCTTGAGAAAAAAGTCGCAGAACTAAACGAACAAGTAGAAACGCTTTCCAGATTCCGAAACTTATTTGAAATTTCCATTCGATATATCAGAGAGTTGTGCCACTGGATTGATTCCATCGAAACAAGCACGACGAATAAACCAAGTTTGCCAGCAGAGTTAAGGAGTTATTTTAACGAAAAGGAAGGAGAAAAGAAATGACTCAAAACTATCAAACCATTAAAGCGAGTAAAAAAATCACTCGTAAATTATCGATCGCCGTAGGGCTTCTGTCCTTTGCGGCTTTTGTTATTCAAGGCCTATCTCGAACTTGGGGCTTTGAGCCAGTCGGCGAGCAAATAGTTCAGACTGCGTTAATATTCTCTGGCGCAATCAACATATTCTTCCTCGGCGACACAACCCGAAAAGAAATCAACGAAAAGGAGAAATAATATGAAAAAAATCAAGAATTTCATTATAAACAATCTCCACTTCTTGATCGTAGCGTTAGTGGCTGTAATTTGCGCCGTTTTCATTATGAATGGCAATAAAGCAGAAAATGGCTCGATAACCTTAGACGGTCAAGACGCTAAGATTGACGAATACACCGAGAAATTTATCGAGGACGCCAACGACGCTCTTTATCGTATCATGAACGAAGACGCTCCGACCGACCAAGAAACCATTGAAGCGAACGACAAAGAAGCTACCGGCCAAGGTGCCTACACCACGCTAGACCAAGTTAAAGCTCGTCGAAAACCAGACGGCGATAATGACGGTGGTCGTGGCTGGCAATGTTCGAAGTATACGGCCTATCTTGCGACTGGCAAAAAAGACTATTCTTCGGCACATCCTGATTATGGCCCAGTCAATGGCAAAGACGTTGCGGCTTATCTCGTAAAGTATTATGGCTGGCAATATATCGACAAACCAGTCGAGGGGGCTATTGGATCAGGTGGTTTTAATACCACATACGGCCATACTGCTATGTATCTCTACGCAACCGGCACAAATACTGCGATGGTAAATGACGCCAACTACACGCCGCTTGCTGTCTCGACTCACAACATGAATATTAGTGGCTGGGTCTGGGTAGTTCCTGGCGATTACAAGCCAGCTCCGGAACCAACACCTGCCCCAACTCCAACACCAGAGCCAAGCCCTGCGCCAGTAAGCTCAAATACCTACACCGTTAGAAAAGGTGACACCCTTGGTGGTATTGCGATCAAGATGGGCTGGTGCAATGGCTGTAAATTATTCGGCGACGACGGATACGCTCAAAAAATTGCCGAGAAAAACGGCATTAAAAATCGTGGCTTGATTTATCCTAACCAGGTTATTGTCAAGCCGTAACTCATATCTTAGACGACTATAAGGGGGTGGTTATGTGTCTAGGAAGAAGAGACGCAAAAAGCGTCAACAGAAGTCTGAGAAATATATTCGCCATCTGGCAAGAGAAGACTACCATCATCTCTTATTCCAAAGGAAGCATTGGCAACAAGGATATGCAAAGATTCTCAGAGAACATTCATATTGTGGGGGATATATCCCACAAGCTACTTTACATCGAGAGATTCACTCCAAGGCTCATGACGTGCCAACGCCGAATGGGAGCGATTGTAGATATGCAATCACAAAGCTCAATGAAATGCTCGAACAAGGCATTATCGATATAAACGATAGACTTGATAGAAAAGCCCAAATTTTATCAAGTATATTCAGCGAGAGATGTCCTGCGACGTCCGCCATGTTGCTTTGGCAAAGCGAAATTATCTCGAAATTTTATGGGCGGCAATAATCCGCCCATTTTCACGAAAATATTAAACCACCTAGAAAAAACATGCCCTTTATCTTAAACGATAAGGGCTATGTTTTGTTTTAGTTGATAAAGATATCGTTTATGACTAAAAACCTCTTGAAACCGCTTAAAATACGAAATAGAGTATATTATAATTCTGGTTGCATAAATGTCTTAATTTTAACCCTCACTTGCAAGCTTTCACGTAGATAAAAGTAAAAAGACGACGGCATTTGGCCTGCGCCACCAAGTCCAGTAACGGCCACTTCCAAATTGAACTGATTTCCAGAAACTCGGAACACTCTTATTTCGATTGGCATTGGAAAAGTGCCATACGAAACCCCGTCAACGACTTGCTCGACATTTGCCGTAGTTACCTTCACGAGTCCAGACGACCAGTTGCCGGTTTTGTTGTCATAAATCAATGCGTCATAGTCGGCCAAAGCGTCGCCGACATTAAATGACCGAACTACGAAGCGAGCTAAGTCGAAAAAGTCAGCTCTCGTTCCAGAAGCGAGGTTGACCGTAATATCGAGCGAGCCGTCATTGGCGAGCTGGTAGAAATCTGTATTGAGTATTGTGTCATTAGGCTTCATCTGCGTATATCCTATAAATTACATTGTGCGCCCCTGAATAAGCTGGGTTAATAAATCTAACTTCCGTATTTGTGACGGCGCTTTCTATACCGCTATTTGCATTGTTGAGCCAATAAACGTTTGGGGCGTAGGCATGGTTTGGCGTATTCACCCACGACCGAACGAACGGCAGATATCCCAAATTATGAGCCACAGAAACTGATGTTCCGGATGATTGCCCTTGGCGACTCGGTAGGCTAATTTGTCCGTCTTTGTATAATTTCAAATATGCGAGATCAGAATTGAAAATAAAGTTCTTAAACCCACCAAGCGCTGGGTTAGCGACTCGACTGGTTAAATAACTCGGCACCAAACAATAGACTTTGAAATAATAAGTCTTATTGGCAACTTCGTTTATTGGTTGGAACCAAATATATTGCGAGTCTGCGCCGATGGCATATATTCCAAACGTATCCGTGCCGACCATATCTCGAGGGTTGTAGTAGGTGTAGCCAAACGAATAAGCTGGCTCGAAATTAGCGTTAAGGCTCCAGAATCCAGAAACCAGCGGCGTAAAACCTAAGCCATGAGCCACCTTATAAAAACCGTGGTTCGAACCATAATCCACCCGAAATGTAAAGCTCCCACTGATAACCTTGGCGACCATGTCGAGCTTATAATCCGAATCGGTGATGAAATTATTTGGGTTTGGCATTAGCTAGTCAACTCCGATATTACGTCGACATTAGGCTTCGAAATATACTGGCCGAATCCAGTCGGCGACTTCTCAGAGCCAAGATAATAGCGACGAGTATTTGAGTTGTCTCGAACGATAATTTCACCAGCCGTTTGGTCTAGCACAAGCTTCCCATCGTTCGATGAGGTTATCATGTTCCCAGAATATTTGACTGTCTTTGTAATTGCCATATTGCCTCCTACGTTAATACATCATCGCCGTCCAATACCGACTGATCGAGAATAAACGGCGAAACAACCGTAATCTTGCGAAGAGTCAGGACGGTCTTTAATTTTGAATCGTCGAGAGAAACTTCCATACCGACAATTTGGTAGTCTCCCGAATAATCTCTGAAATTTACGGTAACAATATCTTGAAGCTGAAGTGCTGGGTTGCCCTTGACTTCGAGTTTCAAGGTTGGCGAATATTCCGCATATTTTGTCAAAATATCCATGGCGTATTCGTCGATATTCTTGTAATTACCGAAGCAATTATTGTCTGTAATCTCGAGTGTTTGGACGCCGTATTTTTCGATAGAATCATCGTCTCTTGCTTCGTAGTCTATTGGGCTACCAGAGATTTGTTTTGCTGGCTCACCAAAGATTTGTAGATAATTCACCGAGACGGCGAAGTTGTTAGTGTTAACGAAAGTAAGCCTCATTGATTCCGAGAATAACTGCCCCGTGGCCGTAATATTTGAAGATATTGCGTTGCCCGATAAGTCAACGGCGTTGAAGTTTGAAGTGTCATTACTACCATTTAGAATTGGGGTAGTCGCACACTGCCAAATTGGATCATCAAACGAAATCCAAACATCCGTCGTGCTGTTGGCCGGCAACCTGTAAGGGTCGCTACTAGCCTCGCCAGAATATCCATTGGAGTTGTCGGTCGTAAAGATTGGCTGGAATGTCTGGACGGCTCGAACTTCGCTCTTAATTTTTACCCTGTTTACTATGCCATTGGTTCGGCTTGGCGTAGCTTTAATTATAGACGTTGCGTTGAACTCCATGACCGGCTGTTGGCCGACCACGGACGTTCTTGGTTGGAATCTGATTATACCTTGTTCGTCGAGCCACAGTGCGCCATTCTCAGCTTGCACCAACTCTCGCAAGGCATTTCCAGCATTTTTGCCAGAGGCAAAATAAACAAACGGAATAGTGTTGAGTCCACGGTCGAGATTATACATTTCTGGCTCAAGACCAAATTGGCTAAGTATGGTGGCGATTACTTGGTCGGTTCGAGCGTTAACCATCATTACCATATTATTTAGGCTCATCTCGCCGATTTCACTTAAAAAGTCCATCGCCGTAAATTTTGCCACTTCGTCCAAATTGCCACTATAATCTGGTAGCCCCTGCGTCAGGCCAACAAACATTGGAGCAACTCCACCAGTCTTAAAACCAAGATATAATCTACATGGTCGGCCTGGCAAGATATAGCGCCCGATTGGCGAAATAACGCCGTCTTCGTCATAACTGAAAAAGCGATCGTAATTATTAAGGTCGAAATCAGCAATACTACTCTGAACGTTGTATGGGAACTCCACCGACCTCGAGAAACTGAGAGATATTAAGCGCTCTTTTAAGAATAAATACTCGTATGAATCCCAAAGCTGAATTGGGTTCGTCGTGTCAGAAGCCACGAGGTCGCCACCGTCTAAGGTCGATTGGTCGAGCGTAAACCAATTCACGTTCGTATTGCGTTGTTTAGTAAATGAAATAGCAATATCCCAGTCTAGTGGTCTAACTGGAGCGGCGGCAAGCTGGTGGAATCTGTCTGAAACATTTATCATAGTTGCGTTGTCTCCCTAAACGAAATCTTGACTTTCTCGACCATTCCGCAATTATTCACGATATTCTGGTCGCTAAGCTCCATTCTCACGACCATATTCTCAACCCCAAGTTCAGGGATTGTGATTCGTGGGTATTTGTTTAGGGAGAATTGCCGGTTGAAAAATCCTTCGAGAACGGCATATTCGGCCGCCGAAAGAAAATCCCACTCGTATTTGAACTCGAACTTTTTGTAGACGTAATCGGTGTAAATATCGCCACTCTGGGTAGTTACTTCACTTTTACCCATCACTCGGCTTTTAGTAAACGGTGATGGTAAGAGGGTGTAGACCTCTGTTGCGTTATCATCGGTTAAAGTTAGTGTTAGGCTCATCTTGTCATCCTCGATTTCATTACTTCTTCGTATGCGTCATGGAACTCAATAGCACATTCTCTTAGTTCGCTCTTTGTTCCGATTATGCCATTAAATGTGAAATTAAATACTGGGGCTTCCTCACCTCCGGCATTGTTTATTTGGTCGACTAGGCTCGCCATCTTGGACTCTGGAACAACCCACTCGTCTTCTCCGGCTTCGCCAGCCATAATAATCTGGCCGCCTGGTGTTGCTGGAACGATACCACCGGAAGCTAACCTTGGGAGTTTAATCGTTTCAATATATCCAAGGTTTACGCCTATCCAGCCGAACGCTCCGTTGATGATTCCGATAAAACCATTAAGAATGTTAATAGGGGTGTTAATAAAGCCCTCGATAAAACCGAGAATACCATTGATCGCCCCTTTAAATATATCCCCAATAAATTTGCCGAAGTTGCTGGCGAACTCGCCAAACATGTTTTTAATTCCGTTCCAGAGATTGCCAACTAACTGACCGAACGCTCCGAGCAAAGCTCCGAGAATTTGTGGCACGGCTTTGACAAGACCGAAGAACAACTCAATCGCCGCTTGAATAATCATTCCAATATTGGCTGGATCGAGCAGGAATGAGACGATATTTGTAATGATATCTGGCAGTGCGTCGATTAGCGCTACGATAATGTCAGGAATGGCTTGCACCAAAGCTTTTAATAATGTAATACCAGCTTGAAGAATAAGTTGTAGATTTTGTGGAGAAGTTAGCATTGTGACGATAGACATCACGAGTTGGACTATTTGAGGGAGTATGGTCGGTAACATTTGGATAATGCTTTGGAATACCTGCACGATCCCTTGGAATATTTGAGGAACGGCGGTCATTAAAGTTTCGATGACCGAGGGAATAAGGTCGATTAGCGCTTGACTGAGAGAAACAATAAGCGTCGGCAGTGATTCAATGAGCGCATTAAGGATTGCGCCAGCCGCTTCGATGAGTGGTGGAACAATTTCAGTAACCAATCCAGGCAACTGCTCAGCAATAACCGGCGCCAGCTCTTTAATTAGCTGTGCGATTCCAGACAGAGCCTTTTTAAGCACTGGAATAATATTTTTTGCCACATCGCCAACGGTAGAGATGAAGTTGCCCATTAAAGCCTCAAAATCTGCGTTTTCGTCGGCTAAACCAGTAACCAAATTAGACCAAGCCGACTTCATCGATTTCACAGAACCTTGAATCGTATCGGCCGCTTCTTTTGCTGTCGTTCCGGTAATTCCCATATTTTCCTGAACGACATGAATCGCTTCGATCATCTTATCGAACGAAACTTCATTGACGTTATTGGCCGTTACCGTCATTGTATCGCCGAGAACGCCAGAATCGTTAATGAGACGAGCCATTTCAGAAGCCGTGCCACCATAACCAAGCTTGAGGTTGTCGAGCATGGTGTAGTTTTGCTTTGCGAAGCCCTGGTAGGCGTTCTGGATATTCTCAATGGCCGTTCCCATCTTGTTGGCATTATCGGCCATATCAGTAATCGCCATATCGCCGTATTTTGCCGCCTTTTCAGTATCGCCACCAAGCCCCTGCAATAATCTTGCTGAGAAACCCGTTACGGTTTCCATATACTCGTTAGCGGACATGCCAGCCGTCTTGTAGGCATTATTGGCGTATTCTAACACCGTATTGGACGAGCTTTTGAATAACGTCTCAACACCACCAACTAACTGCTCGTAATCACCGTATGAGTCGACCGCACTTTTTGCAAGCACTCCGACTGCCGCCGTAGCACCAGCAAGCGCCGCCGCCGAAATTTTTCCAAGCTTTGAAAAAGCTGAGCCAATTTTGCCGCCAGATTTCTCAACCTTGGTCTCTGCGTCATTTAGCCCTTTATCGAGACCCGAGGTGTCTACGTCGGTGATATACTCAACTTTTCCAACAACTGTCATTCTGTTACCTTAGCCCTTTCTACGAATGGTTGAATTCCTTTCTCGTAATTCATTAGCTTTGAACTCTTCTTTGCCAGTGGGTTGCTCGAATCTACGGCAACTCGCCTTAAATTGTTGATTTCGACTTGCTTGGAATACCAGACTTTCCTCGCCCCCTCGAGAAGCACAAATACTTCTTTTAGAGTAATCTCATTGTTTCTAATTGCTCTGACGCCCTCCCAACCATAGTAGAAGCCAAACTCAGCTATAAGATAGATTTCGGACGTTACTCGATTTTCTTCACGATCTCTTTTTTGCATGCGCTTTTTGAAGCGTGCGATAGCTTGCTCCCGATGTTCGGGAGTCATCATATCGAGAATATTGCCGACTGGTCTATTCTTTTCCATCCTCGTTATCTCCAAAGATTTGATCTAGGATTGCTTTTACGCCGTTGGCGCCGTATTTATGAACCATCGCTTTGCTTTTGCTCTGGTCTCCGCCATCGTCAAATAAATTAGCTAAAATATGTTCTAACTCTTCTTGGGTCGCAGAAATCTTATCCATGATATCTTCGACACGTTTGGTCGCTTCGTCTCGTTCTTCATCGTTTTTGGCGTTCGCTAAACGATTGCGCTCCGCCATAATCTCACGGCCTAACTTTGTAAGCCTGGAGCTTCTTAAGGAAATATCTAAATCGTCGCCACTCCCTTTACGGCGAACTGTATAGATTACCCCGTCAATATTTGCTTTACGGGTAGGGATTATATTATTGGTTACAACCTGAAATACATCAGACATATTATATTATTCCTTTTGTTAATTGATATCTATCATTATGAGTAGGGGTAGGGTGGCAAGGGTAGCAAAAACCACCCACTTTGAACTCATGTTTATTTTTAGTGCGAGGTTTTAAAAATGGGTGGTTGGGTGGTTTCTGCTTTCAACCTACTAGGCGTCGACCGTAGTCTGAGTAGTCACATCCCACTTAGTTGGTTTAGTCGGATCTGGCGAACCGAATACGATTACACCATCTGCGGTAGGTTGTGCGTCAATCGTTACTTCGATAGAAACGGCGTCTCCAGTTGTTAAGCCAACCGAAGCGTTCTTTTGAACGATACCAGCAAAGATGTGAATATCGTTCTTGTCTGTCTCTTCGCAAACTGGATGAATGTTGACTGGCAAAGCGGTCGGGGTAGAACATGTGTCTCCACCGAAAGCAGTTTTACCAGAGTCACCAGTTCCAGATTTAGCGGTGTAATTGTCTGGGAATACAATGCCCAGATAATCCATGCTCGGCAAGAATAATGTAAAGGCGACATTTGCCTCTTCCGTCTTACCGGAGCCTTGTCGACGTGTGCCAGCCTGGGTTTCAGCTTCAACAGTGCCTTCGGTATAGGTGACGGTGATATCACCAAGAACCTGGGCCGGAAGAAGCACGGAGCCGATAGAAAGCTCATATTTACCAGCTAACAGAGTCGTTGTGTCGGTATTCATAATGAATCTCCTTTAGAGTTATTGTTAATAATAAATCGTTCCCGTTGCGCTATAAATGACTCGACCGTCATCATCCAACCCAACGTTGCTTATACTCGAAAGCGGCATGATTGTCACATTCTCGTATGGTTCATTCGTCACCGGTGGAACTGCCGGCAACACACAAACTCCATAGGAGTCATTTAATAAATCAACTACGGCTTTGAGCCTCTTATAACCATCAATGTCATTATTTCCTCGAGCAAAGATTTCGAAGCTTTGTCTCTTACGAGCGCCCCTTTCGATTGCTTCGCCAATGTCAGAAATATACACCCCAACTTTGCCTAGCGCCAATTTCTGAAAGAATAAATCCTCATCGATTTTACCGAGGCCATGATTTTCGATAAATTTTAACAAAGATAACGTAATCATAGATATTTCTTTATTCCTTCCTTCATTGTTTGATCGCCAGCACGCTTCAAATAATTAAGCGTTTGTGGGTTCTTGCGGTTTACATAATGCCTCATTCTGGCGTATGGAACTCTCTCGTCACCAAAGACTATCGCAAGCGACGTATCTCTGGTCTCTACTCTACCGTCTGAACGAAGTGCGCCGGTCAACTTTGGAGCGATCATTGTTGCTCGTCCAAGAATTGAATCAGCCATCGCTCGGTTAGCATTTTTAAGGTTGCGATTTTGCACTTTAAGATAAGCTTTAACTCCACCATTCATATCCTTAACTTTAACTTTTACCTTAAAGTTTTTAGATCCTACGGTAGTAGTCTGGGTCGTCATTCGCTGGCCTCAATCTTAAAGTTAGTGAAATTCGCTCGCTCGAGAGTCAACGTTAAATGTTCGACTTCATTCGTTTCAAAGTTGCGTCCTTCCGTCATTCCGACAATCGAGTAGTCAGCTCCACCGTATTGAATTCCGTTGCCGATTATCTCTTCACGAGTTAAACCGGCAAAGTCCTCTGGGTGAACGTGAACTGTGCTACTTGAGTCTCGGGTTTCTCGATTCATCTGGTTAGTCATGCCTTCTCGAATCTTCACAATCCCGTTGAGGGTTTTTTGGTTTACGATTCGATTACCATAGACCTCGCCACGACTAATCGTGAGATAAACGAAAGAGACTTCTTTAAAGATGTCGAATACAGTCGCCATAAATCGTCCTTCCGTGCATTATGCCGTCGGAGCAGTTGCTGTATTTTGCCAAGATATCACGACAAAGTTTAATCACTTCATCAACTGGTCGATAGTCTTCTCGATAAGACACCGAGAAATCCTCGACTCGTTTAGATTGCACATCTCCTTGCAAACCTTGCTCTTTCGATAAGGCGTCAAAGAATCGTGCAATCACGAGTTTCAAGTCGTCCGGAATTGTTTCCATCTTAGTTATATCGTTGCAAATCAAATCCCCGACACGAGTCTCAGCCAAGCTAAGATACATATTAAAGTTCGTTGATTCAACCGTTGTTAGAGAACGCCCAAGCAGAGCCTCGACATCCTGTTGTGTAATTTGCGTTGCCATTTTGAGCGTTCTCCTTTCGTTTGGTTAAATTAAGCACCTGGGTTAGCGATTGCAACGGCGCCATAGGCCTCTGCAAGCGCACCACCGGCGTAAACTTCCTCTAAGTATTCTTGCTTGTTCTGCTTCAAAGCGAAGTCAGTAAAGGCTTCTGGAGTATTGTCACCAACACCCTTGTAGGCCTTACCAACATAGAGGTAAGCTTGGTTGTCAGCGTCGTTAGTGCTGTTCATCCAGCTTGGAGTGAAGATATCTTTCACACCAAGAGCGGCTTTGATATCAGAGCCAAGTGGGAATACTAAGCCACCGTTGTTCTCGGAAAGAACGAGGTCAGCTTTTGCAGTCTTACCCAAGACTAGATATACATCGCCATCAGCTTCGAGTTGAGCAGACGCTTTGATGATCGACTTGTAAAGAGGTTCACCAGAAGCTGGGGTGTAAGTCGTAGCAAATGGAGTAGTTGCGTCAGCGGCGTCAGCCTTGAGGGAGACGAAGCTGTTAATTTTATCGTTAGAGCTAGACGCACGGCCATCACCAATAACGATAGCACGCTCGATTTCAGCAACAACACGCTTTGGAAGCTCAGTCAAAACATAGTTGACGAGAGCGCCAGTGTCTTGGTTCTCACGGATATCTTCTTTGTTAAGGGTAATATATTTGTAGATGTATTGCCCACGAATGACACGATCGACGAGAGTGATAACCTCTTCACTTTTATCAGTGCCTTTCTTGTGGCCTTTGGCACGACCGTTTTCGGAATCGATACCAATAGTGTTAACATCTGCACGGAACACAGTCAAACCGGTTTTGTCGATAGTATTCCAAATCGTTCCACTCTCTTTCAAAGTGTCAGAGATAGCGGTAACGAGAGCGCCTGGAAGTAATACGTCAGGGTTGCTGATACCTTTTTCTTTGAGGTGTTCGCCCCAAGCGGCTTTAACTTCTTTAGCGTCACGGCCAGCCATAGATTTAAGAATACCGGCAAAATCTGCCATAGCACTCTTAGATTTTAGGTAGTCGTTTGTTGAGGTTTCCTGATCCGGCATAGCGGCTTTCTTCTCAACTTGGTCTTTTGCAATTTCTTTATTCATTGCGGTTTCTCCTTCGAGATTATCTTTAGTATTATCTTCATCAGATTTTTTAGCTTCGGTTTCAGTTTCAGATTCTTTAGTCTCCTCAACTTTTTCCTCAGCCTCTACCTCTGATTCGGTAGGTTCTTGAGTTTCGGTTTCAGCCTCGGTAGGTTTTGTGGCTTCATCCGTCGGCTTTTCTTCCGGAATCTCAAAACGAGTTTCGGTTGCCGATTTTTCGGTTTTTTCAACCTCTGGCATTTCGCCTCCTAACAAAGACTTTATGGCTAATAGTCTCGCTTCCTTATTCGAGCCACGATAAACCAACGAAACTTCGATGATTTCGGCGTTGCTGATTACGTCAGAATCTGCGTTGTAGTCGTAATCAATCATGGTGATTGAGAACGCATTAGACAGATGACCTTCCTCGAGCAAAGTAAGCATGGTTTGAGCGGTTTCGATTGACGAAATACCAGCCTCGAACACAAGCTCGCCGTTCGTATAATAAGCACTGCGAACAGAGCCAATTACGTCACGGACATCGCCGCTATGGTTCAGCATTAAAGGAATATCGATGACATCGCTCACTCCACCTTCTGGGATTGAGGCAACAAGCATGTCTCCTCCACCTTTGAGTGGTAAGCGCAAACTGCCAACGTCGACATGTTCGTAATGACGATCTAGGCCATTAGAACTTGCCACGAAAACTATTCTTCTTTCGCCGTCAACGCTCTTTGTCGATACCTTTCCAGCGACCGAAACAATTTTCTGCTTTACTTCAGCCATAACTTCCTTTTAGTTAAGTTAATATTCACGAATCTGCGCCCATATGGGCATTTGCTTCATCTGGCGTATATTATGGGGTTCAATAGGGTGGCAAATAAACACGAAGAATATGTTATAATATGTGTATACGTTAATAAAAAAGGACTCGTGATGAAAATAGGAGTGCGAAAGCGTAGCTTTTCTAAATCATTCAAAGCTAGGACGACTGGCAAGATAAAACGCAAGCTCAAAAAATCCGTTAATCCGTTTTATGGCAAAAAGAATATCAATATTGTCAAAAACCCCTCGAAATACGTCAAAGACAAGGCGTATCATTCGCTCACGGTAGGAGTTCCAAGCTCTGGGCTATCAAATAATGGTAAGAGAACCAAACTATTCAAAAAGGCCACACCGGACGAGGACGGTCGCACCGGACATTCGCTAATCTTACATATCTTACTGATTTATGTCGTAGTTGGACTGTTTACTATTCCGTATTACTCCATATCAAAGAAACATTATTGGCACGCTTAAATCATGTGGTTAGATAGATTTCGACATCAAAAGAAAACCACTACCAAAACCTTTACGATGGGCGGCAAAGCTGACGCCGAGCATATTAAGGACATGAAGGAGTTGAGAAATACTCCTGGTGTTTCGATGAGCGAAATTAAATATACCGCACCGGACGGCGAAGTCATGTATTTTGACACTCCTGAAGAGCTTGAGAAATATCTTAATAGAGAAGACGAGTTAGATATTGATTCGATCGCCGACGAGCCATCGCCAATCACTACGGTCTATGGCGACGGCGCAAAACGAAATATTGATAAATGCCCTTATTGTGGTGAGAAGTTCGACACTCCGCCCACTCGAGGGAAGAAATGCCCTAAATGTGGCAAGACATTTTACGTTCGTGTCGGCAACCGGCTTTTTGCCAGCGACTTGCTGAAATCCGACGAAGTATGGGCTTCCGACTGTTTCCGTAATATGATGAACTCCGGTGTCGACGTAGCGTATGCTACCGAGCTAAAAAACGAGTTAAAAAAGAAGTGGAAGAAAGAGCCAAGCCCTCAAGATATAGTTTGGAATATCTGCCGATTCTTTCCGTCACCAAAACGACATAGTAACCTTGAAATGGTAGATGTTGCCGCCGATTTATGTTATCAGCTCGCCAGATATGAGTTATCTTGTGGCCGAGACCCGAAACACGTTCTCGAATGGTATATTCGCCAGAATATTCAACAATGTAAAGCCCACATGATAGCCGAAAAAATCGATTCGGAATATATTTATGTCTTCAGTGAGTATTGTTGCGACGTATGTAAATCTCGACACGGTAAAAAGGTGAAAATAGAGGACGCATTGAAGAAAATGCCGATTCCGTTTAAGGACTGCCAAAACAAAGTTAACCCCAAAGACAAATATCAATTCTGTGCGTCTTATTATACTTGGTTCGACCCAAGGCCTTGATCGTCAAACTTATATCGAATATCTTTTTCGGCGGACTCACTCGTCACGACCTTGACGTTGATTCGTTCTTTGCAATAAGTGCATTTAACGTTCTCAGCAATAAGCGTGCCTTCCGTTTCAAACAAATATCGTTTGCACTTCGGACAATTAACCTTAATCATTGACGGAAATCTCCACGCCGCTCGGCTTTTCAACTTCGAAAGTAACGTAGCAGTGACAATGTGGGTGTAAATCTGCGGCCGTCACATCTACAAAGGTATTCGAGAACAAACCGCCATCTACCCCGACAATACTGCCGCCCTTTGGCAAGAACGAGTTGGTAACAAGTTCTTTTTTGCCGTTTAGTGAAGCACAGAACTCGCAAGGGCTTCCGGAATTAGTATGCCATACCTTGTAAATCTTGGTGTTGGTTTCATTCATGAGCTGAGTCATAGCTTCAACGCTGGCTTGGTTTGTAGCACGGTGTTCTTCAGTCTGAGCCAGCCTCTGAACTCGCCATTCGTCCGTATTCATAATATTGCGAAGCTGAGTGGCGATCTGCTCTTTATTCCAACCTAAAGTCTGGCCCTCGGCAAGAATATTGCGAATCTGGGTAGCTGTTTGAGACGAATAGGACGTCGCAACGTTCATCAAGTAAGCTCTGTAACTTGCTTGGGTTGCGGCCGACACGATAAACTCGCTCGTTGCGTCGATAGCGATGTTGTTAGCTTTTAATAACTTGATCCCGTCGGAATAAGTCACCTTTCCTCGAACCAACATGTAGGCGGTTAGAATCATCAAGATTTTACCGACCAATTCGTTAATGTCGTCCTCATTGGCGTCATTAACGTCTTTGTTTAGCTCGTTACCATCGATAGCTTTCTCGATTTGACGGCTCATCTGGTCTCTCAAAACAGACGAGACATCGTTAATCAGTTTTTTTTCCTGTGGGGTTGGGGTGTAGTCTTTGTGACTGCAAGTGCATGTATGACTAGCCCCCGATTCGGTTGTTGCGCACTTCTTCTTTTCGCTATTATTAAGTTGCGTTGAATCGGGAGCGTCGTCAACTTCTCCACCGTCGTCGACTTCCGGCTTATCATTTACGATAATTGGTTTTTGATATCCATTCTTAAGCAACTTGTATCCGTTAGATAATTCAAATGCGTCAATCACAGAATCGAGAGAATAACCAGCCATTACGGCCTGGTTAATAAGTTCGAATTCAATTTTCTTTCTCTCGGCGTCGGTTTTGTCTTCTTCGGCAACGCCAGGAATTTCAATATCAAAAGTAATAGCATAGCCTAAGCCACCGGTAACACGGTTTAGCTCGTGGGTTAGTCTCGAATAAATCTTAGTCGCAAATGGCTCAACGGTGTATTTGATAAAGATTTGCTCGTCAACACGAACGCTGGCGTAAGTATTATTATCATTGACGCCACGAATCGAAGCTGGCACGCCAAAGGCTGAATCGATTTTGTCATTGGCCTGGCGAAATACTGAATCGAGCGACATTTCTTTGTTTGTCTGAGAGAACGGCACCCATTCAATTTGCGCCGAGACCGCCGCACCAGTATTCGGGTCGATTGGACGATGTGAGTAAATGATATTGTTGTTGTTTCCACTTCCACGATGAGCGTCCTGCATACCTTTGACAATTCTCTTGAATTCTTCGGTATTTTTTGCGGTAATAAAGAACTGGCCGCTAGGAACTGCGCCATTCTCAAAGAAGCCAGCTTGATAAGCGGCGATATAGTCATCGACGTTCGCCCACTTATGAACTGCGTTGCTCGGAGCGTAACCACGCCCTAGATTGTATGGATCGTAGCCCGAAAAGATTTCGATAACTTCGTCGGTTGAGTAAGTTTTACCATTCCATTGATACTCTTTCTTGCCATTGGTCTTAACCTCGACAACGCCTTCCATGAAAGTAAAGCCGGCGAGGTTCTGCTCGTAGATTTTGCCACCTGGTTTAGCTACTCCGTCTTCTTCACGCCACAAAAGTAAATAAACCTTTGGATGAACCATTGTCATTACGGCGAGAGCTTCACGGAAGTCTGCGGCGCTCATCTGCTTGTTTGGACGATAGAGCTTGTCGATTACTCGAGCCTTGTCTAGCGGCTTGCCGTTAGAATCGATAGCATAAGGTCGGATAGTGACGAATTTGTTGGCGATTGCCTTAATTGACGGATAAGTGTTGTCGTAGGTATTGCCTTTGTAGAAAGTGTAAGCGAGTGGGGTTGGCCCATAAAAGCCCCAAGGGGCTTGCCCGCTATTTACGGACATCGATTTTTCTTTGGCGGTAAATAGTTTTTTGACTTTATCAAACATTATGAATATATTCCTTAGCGGTCATTATAGTTTTGTATAGGGTGGCAGATAAATAAAACTAACCAAAAAACACACCGCCGTATTCCACCTTTGGCGGCTCTGGGGGAGTATAGAAGCAGAGAATAGTAGCGTCGGCTAAGTCCGGTGATCTAAACCCTCGTTTCTTGTAGTCGTCCTTACTTTCTACACCACGTCGACCCTTTGAGTCCATCTTCCACTCACGGTTCGATAATTCGACCAATAAATCCTTGTCGTTGGCGATACTGATATTGTCGATTATCGATTGCAAATAAAACCAAGCTTCAGAGATTAGATTCGGGTATTTGTCGGGATTAGAAGCCTTTGCGCCGAAATTGATTGGAATAACGTTATAGCCCCTCGCTAACATTTCGTCGGTAACTCCACCACCAACGCCGGTGTCGTCGATTTTGATTAGGACATCTTTGTCCGCACCAACGAAGTCCACGAGTAAATCACAAACCTCAGTCGTTCTTTTCTTAGTAAATGAAACTCTGCCGATTTCTCGCAGGCCCTTTCGCTTCACGAACACGGTTCGGTCACCACCAAGCCGAGCCACGTCCACGCCAACCTCAATCGCTCCTTCGTCGTCTGCTTCTCGGCCCATGGCTTCAATAACTTGTGAAGTTTGGATGATATTGCGGTCAGACATTGAGAGCGCCTTGCCTAAATAGTCGTGAGCGTAGTCTTCTGGGTGGTTGATTCTGGCTTGCTCGATTTCATACAATATCTCGTCAGATAGCCAGCCGTTCTTTTGCGCTATCCTGTAATCTACCTCTAAATGCCAGACGTCTTTACGGGGTGGGGTAGTAATAAAATATGAGATTACTGGGTCAAGGTCGGTAAGTCGGTTGAGAGTCCAAATGATTTTACTACCTCGTTTGCGAATAGTTGGGTTGAGAATACGGATTGATTTCAATGTAATAGTTTGAGCCTCATCGACCCATGCAATATCGATACCCTCGAGAGATTTAATGGTTGTCTCTACGTTACGGTCAAGGCCCTTGAAAATAATGGTCGAGCCAGTCCGTTTATTCGTAATCGTGTCGTTAGTCCAAGTAAAATCCGTGAAGCCATATTGCTCGATTAAATCAATTAAGAGCTGATATGAGCTATCGGCGATATTCTTCTGGAACTGGCGCAAACATGCAATACGAACTTTTTTCTGCCTGGCGATTAAAAGCAAAAAGCGAGCCACCGTGTGACTCTTTAAGGCATATCGTCCACCCTCGATTACTGCATGTCGCCACCAAGAATCAAAGAGCGGACGAAACTCAGTCGGAATTTGAACTTGAACTTTCGCTCTCTCCATCTACAAACTCCACCAGCGCCACTGGCATATCTATCTTTTCGCCACCAGAAGTTATGTCTTTCTTCTCGGTGATTCGAGCTTTCAATTTATTGTATTCCTGAATGGCTTTCATCTTCGCCGAAAAATCGGCGTCCTGCACGATAAGTTTCTCGAGTTGTTTGTCGACGAATTGGTCGTTAAGACCGTGAGCTTCAAAAATCTCGTCAATTCTTTCCAAGATGTAAGGTTTTGTAAGGTTTTCAGAAGCGCCAGATTTTGCCACACTATACCAACCTGGTTTACTTGTATCCACGTTGTAAGCCTCGATATATGACTGAACGCCATTTCCGAAAAACTCACGATCGCCAGCATAAAGCTGACAAAATAATTCCTGTTGCGGAGTCAATTTGTGTCCGCTCTTCGTTGTAATTTGAGCTATCTTCTTGACGGTTTTCTTTTTCTTTGTGGTCGTCTTCTTTTTAGCCGTCTTTTTCTTCGTCGTTGCCATTATTTACCTCCTCATTATCTTGGGAGGAAGTGCCGTCGGCGACTCGACCCGACTCGGCTCCCTTGGCGGCGTTCCTCGGTTTGGCACTTCCTTTCTTCCTAGATTTTTTGCTTTGAGTCTTTACGAATTCAGAATAGGTCATAGCTTTTCTGTCGCCGTCCTCATTTTCAAACACCAATGCTGGCAATTCCATATCGAGGAGTAAAGCCTCTGATTGCCAAGTCGGATTAAGTTCAATCCTTTTTGGTATGAAATTTGCAAGCTTGATTTGATGGTCGAGAATGAAACGACGAATAGGGTCGAATTTTCCTTTTCTATCACAACCATAGCACTCCTTTAAATAAAGAGTGATTTTAGTATCTGGATTTACAGTGAAGTTTTTCATTGTTTCTCGCCCTACCTTTCTCGGGGATTACTCTTACTTTCGAATTTTTAGCCCATTCAGGCAAACTCCCTGCTCTTATACTAATTTCGTGCAGGGTGGCAAGTCGACGGATTACCGTCATATCCAGATAGCGCTGGTCTCTCAAAGCCCTACGAAACGGTCGCCAATTTTCAGTCCAAAAGCCTCTTTGGCGCACATCCCATCTCGTGAAGTTCTGCCAACCGTAATTATCTTTAATGTAAATGTCACGTGGACTAACGAACCAGATTTCCAGCCCGTTTGTCTTCCGCACCGATATTTGATACCTCCTTGCCACCTCGTTGCCCTCCCATTTATTCTTTCGGTGTAATAATTAACGACGGAACAGTGTCGGCGTCTATCGTATTTCCTTTGCTCCCTTTGAGCCTGGCATTATTAACGAAATAGTCGCAATCGCCGTCCGGCTTGAATCTTTCGACAATAGATCGCCAATGCCCGAAATTACGGAATGTTGACGAAACGCATGTTTTGTAGGATTTTCCGCCTTCCGCTGTATCTTTAAAATAGATGTAGTAGAAGTCGCCACCGAATTTGCTCGGCTTCTTGACGATTTTCATTATTTTAAGTTTCATACTAAACCCCCTTTGGCGATGGCCCACGGCGAGACTTTCGCCCACCTTTCGCACCTGCTAATTTTGCTAGTTCCGGATTTGCCGCAAAACCGCCTGTGTGACCGTTTTGCCCCCCCATCCTTCCGATTCTGGCGTAAAATCCTTCGCCGTATTTTGCTTTGTTTGTGGCGGCCGCTTTCAAACCACCTGCTTTTGTTCCAGCCATAAATACCTCCTTTGGCTTTAAATTTTTAAATTATTTCTTCTTGTCGTCGCCACTGAAGAAACTGACAACGATAATCGTGGCGCAAATTACTACGCAAATAATTACTCCGTCGCTCATTTCACTAATCCTCCTAATAAGAGCCATCTAATAAACCATGCGATTGCATAAAATACGGCGCCTATCCCTAAAATGCCGACTACTCTTTCCAAAAAGTCATTCACAATATCGTCAGCCGCCCAAAAGATTAGGAATACACCAAGGCCAGCGAGACCGAGTATAAAAATCAGTTCAATCATCTCTTGTCCTCCCAATCGTCACCGTATCGAATATTGTATTTGCAATCCCTATGGCTTTCGACGAACCTTTCAACTCGATCAACCCAAATCTCCATATCACCATTACTGATATCTTGTAAGCTAATATCAATTCTCATTTTTTACCTCCGAAAAGTAATTTAATATCGCTTCTGCATTGTTTGCTTTCTTCTGCGTTTGTGATACATTTCTCACCGTTGGCGCCAGAATAAATAAACATCGGCATTTCTGTCTCTTCGTCTAAAATGAATCGAAACCCTTTATCCCTTAGTCTTTTCCAAGCCTTCAATCTCTCTACGGTTTTTTGGGCTTCTTTTTCGGTTTTAAAGCCAATCCCTAATTCGACGGCGGTATCGCACAGAGTTGCATAATCATCTTTTAAAACGCACTCATAACCGCATGGAATTTCTGCGCTAATTACGTATAAGTGTTCGTCTTCGCAATCTTCCCAATCATTAGCGAACGTCTTTAAATCATCGTAAAAGAATGTATGAACCCCACCAGATTTAGCTACCGCTTGAGCTTTTATGCGGCCGTCTGGCATAGTGGCGATGTCTACATCAGCAACTTCGCCAAGCTTGAAAGCTTCATCTTGAAATTTAGTTTTTAATTTCATTCTGCTATTGCCTCCTTAATTTCATAGTCGTCACCGTTTAGGAACTCGATCGTTCCACGGAATCGGACGCCGTATTTTTTTGGCCCGAAGTAGTTGTCGATCCAAACGGCTTCCTTGTATTCATCATTCGAGCCTTTCTTTCGTGTGGGCGCCGAGAAATTACTCATTTTCGGCCTCCTGACTTTTCATACTCCAAGGCTAAATCTTTGTATTCTTCTGATAACTCCTCGAGTGTCAGCCCGATTGCGCCACAATTAGGGCAAACGTCATCATACATAATGCTGTCTTTACGACCGAATCTACCGGTTCGAAAAAGCTTAAAACAGTTAGTGCAGAAATACTTTGGAGCTTTTCTATTTTGCCTAATAAACCAGCGGCTCGCCCATGGATTATCTCCACATTTTCTACTTCTGGACACTTCGAACTCCTTTCGTATCCCAAATCTCCCAACTTTTCCAAAATCCTTTGCGAGTTTTATAGCGAGCAATTAGTCGACCTTTAATTTCGAAATCGTGTTTTGGCAAAGCATATACCACAACTCCGCCGTAAAATTCGTTAAAATCAGCTAATCCGACTTCGCCAGTTTTCTTATTCTTTACTCTATCCATTTCTACTCTCCAGCGCCTTTGCGACTTTATTTAGATAAATGACGTCTGCCACCGTGAGTCTGCCATAGATATCTGCGAAGCTACCCATATATTGCACTCCTTTTCGCCTCTTCATATTCTCGAGCGTCTTCGTTCCATTCGTGAACCATACCAACGGCTTCGTCTTCCAATTCTTCTTCAACGAAATCCTGTAAGTAGGTTTGAAGCTTGCGCCATTCGTCGTCGGTAAGCTCGACATCGTTCGGTAGGCTCTCGACGAGAGTTTCGCCAAGCATTTCAGCGAAACTCTCACTTCGGTTCGAGGAGTCGAGTTGATCTAAATCGACGATACGCTCCGCAAACATTTCAGTTAAACTTCTTTTAATCATGCCAACCCCTTTCCTTGGTCTAGGCGATTGCCGTAGCCATTGTTGATTAAGTATTCACGAAGCTCGGCGGCCATCGTTAAAATCCAGTTCAAACCATCTTCGAGTGTGCTTCGGTTGAGATACACTACACCAACCGTCACATGGCTTGGATCGTCATGATAGACGTGCTGGTTCTTGCAGTAATATTCGAATCGTTTAATCTCTGGATAGAGAACCTGGTAGACTTCGTGTTGTTTCGAGTTAACGTAATCAGTAGCGGATGATTTACCGGTCTTATAGTCGATAGCAGTCGAACCGTCTTTGACGTCGAGGACGCCGGAAATTACACACCAGTCCGTCAATTTACGCACTCTTTTAGTGTTAAGCTCTAATTCTGGAGCTTTTAGCTTGCGACCGCCGAAAATCTTCGGCAATCTCTTGTATTTACGAGCGTATCGTTCCCAGCAAGCGTGCATTTTCTTGCCATATTCCATAGCCTCGGTCGAATCCATTTCGACGCCAGCATACGGAGCAACGGCTCGGTCAATATCGCCTTTCGCCCAGCTATTCAGGATCGAATAGCTTACTCGAATCGCTCCATATCCATCGTTATTCATTGACGGCCTCACTTACGCTTAAACGAATAGTTTTTCGGCGTGGGATTTCGACAATGCCAGCCGGTAGCTGATAACGTCTTGCTCGATACTCGTCAATGGCTTTGGAATCGAGAGACCATGAAACCTTTTTCTTCCAAAACTTGGAACTGTGGTTTTTGGCCGTTCCGTCTTCCTTGTATTTTGCGCCAGAAGCTGAGTAGTTAATTTTAAGACGATCGCCTTTAATGGCTGAGAAATTTGGGTTGAATTGGAGCGCCTGGCACTCGATTTCGCTCTTTAAAAGCTCTACGGCCTTATCGACCTCGCTTTGGATAGCGAGCAAGCGGATGATAGCACCCTCGGCTTCTGGATTAACCATGATATCTTTGCCGTCATCTTGGGCTTTGATTATATCGACTGGGTTAATCCGAATCACTAACTCATTATTTTCATTACTCACCATTTTTTGCCTCCTCCGACAATTCGTCTGCTAGATTATTAACGTCTTCTACGATTTGAGCTTCTTCGGCTTCCGTAAGCTCCGGCTTGCGACGTGGGTTATCCTCGTATTCGCCGTCAACGGCTTGGTCTTCAGCGATCGCATTTTGGAGCTGAGTATTCAAAGGCCCGAACTTGCTAATTAAAAGTTTAAGAACGGTCTTTTTTGCCATCGAATCGAAATCGTCAGACCAAAGCCCAGAACCATATTTCGCAAAGTTCTTGGAATACTTTTTGGCGTGAGCGTTCAATTCTTCGACAGTCATGTAAAGCGACTTCTCGAAGCCATTTAATAGTCGGAAATACGCCACGAAACCGCTTGTTTTGGCTTTTTCACGTTCTTCCTGAGATTCAATCCATTTGAACTCAATCTCACCGCTCAAACGGTCGAAATTAACAATCTCGCCTTCCTTAACTTCGGAAGCATTGATCGTTTTGTAGAAACCGGAACGTTGAGCCAGTTGGACGAAACCTTTGTAGCCCATTTGAAACTGACAAACCGTTTCTTCGTTCTTTTTGCCTTTATTTAAGGTGTATGGAATCAGATAGGCAAAACCTAAATTCTGATTGACCGGCAAATCCATTGACGCCGCAATTAGCGCCGCCGACACTACGCTCTCTGGCTTACAACCATTCAGCGCTTTGTTGGCGTTCGCCGCCGCTACTAAACTTGTAACGAATTGTGGCGCTCTTTTACCGAGAAGCTCATTCAAGCGATTACTAACTATATCCTGCTTGACATATTGAGCTATTGTTAAGCTATTATTAGCCATTTAAATCCTTTCTGCGTTTCGGGTTAGGATTTTGTTAGCCTTGCGAATCTTAATGCAGGCACGAATCGTAGCCCAAAAGCTCTTATTATCCAACTCGCAAAGCTTTTCGACGATCGTGTCGCAGTTTTCGAGTCGGTTTAAATCCTTAACTTTGATTTCCATATTTACCTCCTTATTTACAGATGAAATCTCTGTCATCCCCATACCACGTTCCCGTGGCATACCAAGTGCAATTATTCTCCTTGGCGTATGCGTCCATCATTCGGTCTTTTCTTGCTCCGTCGATAATGAATATCGAGAGTAGAGCGACGAATAGAGAAATAACGAGCGCTGTTTGTTTTATTGTTTGTTTTGTTTGTCGAGTCATTTTCCTCCTTCTGATTCCTGCGCCCTCGCAAAGCGCACGAATCGATTTATTAGTTTGATATTCAGCACCTTGGCGATTTTCGTTTTCCTCCACTCGTCGATTTGCTTGAGCTGGATTGTTTCGATCGCCAGCTTTGTGCCTCCTGTGTGAAGCTACAAACAAATAATTGATGTATCGAGTTTGTCAGCCTCACTGAGAAGCAAAAAACGGCCTCAGTGAGACCGTGATAAGAAAAAGCCGCCAACAGGGGCGTGCTATTTTACAACCATGTAAGTTTATTTCGTGTTATAATTATAACACTTAAAAACTTTAAATGGTAGTAAATTACCACAGTCTTTCGTTTCCAAGTGTTAAAGAGATTTAGAAGGTTTTTTGTGCCTTGCTAACTGTCCTTATTTTATCAAAGAGCAAGCATTTTGTCAACACCATTGTAGCCGAATTGTGCGTATAGTTTTACACAACCACCCCAATTTACGCACAATTCGACCTCTATTTTCTAAACCGTGGCAAATTTGTAATTTTCGAAAAGTGACTCTAAGTGGCCCTCTAAACTATGAACGTAGCGCTCCGTAGTTTCTACCCTCGCATGGCCCAACATTTCCTTTGTCTCTAAAATACTCGCCCCGTGTTTCTGAATATCCGTCGCAAAAGAATGGCGAAGTGCGTGTGGATAAAAGTTTTTGTAACCGGCTTTAAAAAACGGCTGGCGCATGAGATAACGAATATCCTCGACTGATATTGGGTCGTTTTTGCCTGGTGTCCTAACCCAAATATAGTCCTCAATTCGGTTTCTCTGAATCCAGTCCGTTAGACGTTCCCGAGTTTCTTCGCTCATATACGATTCTCGAGCTTTTGAACCTTTACCGATAAATGTAACCATCCGGCCGTTGATATTCATTAGCCGTAGATTCCGAAGCTCGGATATTCGAAGCCCACAATCGAAACAAAGCTTAATAAGTAGCCATTCGAGATGGTCGGCATACCTTAAAACTTGATCTATCTGCTCCCTCGAATAATAGACTCGGCGTGGCGGCTCTTCCTTACACTTAATGATTAACCGAAGTTTGAGATTTGGGAATGTCATACCCATATCTTGAAAATATCGAAGCATAGCCACGAGATTTACAAGCCTTCCGTTTACTGTTCTACCAGAACACCCCCTAGCCGTTTGCTCGGCGATCCATTCGTTGATATGTTGATTCGTTAATTCGCTAAGGTCTCTGATTTTTATTTCTTTGAGAATTTCCTTACAAACCCATCTCTTTCCGTGAAGAGTTTGCTCGCTCATTCTTCTAACGTTCTCGCAATAATCAAGGTATTCTTTGACCTGGCTATAAATTGGAGTCGTTGTATCGATTTTCTTTTTCCTAGGCATTTTAATTCTCCTTTTAAAATTAAAAATTAAATTTTTGCCCGACCCTACTATTATTGGTTATTTATGGTTTAATAGACGTAACAAATGTGTTACATCAAACAGGGGTGGCTTGACGTAACAAATGTGTTACATCAAATTGTGGTTTTCCGCAGACTTTCCCACAAAAATATCCCTACTTTTCCACAAGTTTTCCACAGGGCAGATATTGACAAATACAAAACGGAGGTGGCTTCATTTTTGCTACCTCCGTATTCATTTATTAACTGTTGTATATTTTACAACAATATTTATTTCAATATCTTAAACCCAATATATCTTCGCCCACCCCTTGACACTTTGTCTACAACGATATAGCCAGCCTCTTCCAGCTTCTGGTTTAGTCTCCACACTTTCATACGGTAAAACCCGAAATCTTCCTCGAATGTGGTAGAAGAGACCCTGATGAAACCAAGCTTGTCTGGCTTAAATCGTCTCTGATAGTCCTTTAAGGCGGAATACCAGAAAGCCAAAACCAAGTCTCCGTTAAAGGCGGCGACATATCGTTTATCGACTTTAAAATAGTATTTTTTATCGGACATTTTACCTCGCTTATAGTGAGGCTGGATTGGAAAACCTCCTTGTCATTGCGACAAGGAGGCACAAACTCCGATACATCAATTACTTGTATTCTACCAAATAATCGTAGTTTCGTCAACCGTTGGCTTTCTGCCCGTATTTTATAATACGAGCCTGAACGGCTTTTTTGGCTCGGGCTGATCGCTCTTCTGGTG
>JAEEGL010514514.1_pt1 | contig 28072 bp, 32 predicted proteins | sample 9134231 | NCBI WGS metagenome assembly JAEEGL01 (sample SAMN16246548, study PRJNA631951) | gut metagenome | biome: gut microbiome; feature: rumen; material: fiber-attached | host: Bos | place: Iran: Karaj | collected 2018-10
AAAAGAACTGTCGATGGAATATAAGGTCAACGGTACAGTCAGTGGCGGCAGCGGCGTCAGGAATGCGGTCGGAGGTCTTAAGAATCAGGACGGAAAACTGCCTCTGAATAAAGGAGAGGAACTCTCTTTATCGATAACTGAACTTCCGCTTTACGGTAAATATGACAAGGACAAGCCGTTTGATGCCGAATGCAGGTTCTATGTTGAAAGCGTGAACGGCAATAAGCGGGAACTGGATTATGTCTATAAAGGCACCGTCAAGCTTGGAGATGAAGAAAAGCTGACGCTGACCGGCAACGATAAAGACGGATATAAGTTAGGATGATGACCAAAGTCATTACAGCTCTCATTATCCCGATCCTGTGCATGAGTATGTGTTCGTGCATCAGGACGGGACTTTCCGATGACGAGAAATGCAGTGTAGTCTGTGAGATCGCAGAAATCTGTCTTGAACAGTATTCGAATGGAAACTTAGAAAAGGAAACAGACATAAGAATGGATCAGATCCAAGGCTGGAGTGATCCTGATTCAGTGATCCGTGAAGCGGTTAAAAAGGACAAAGACGCAAAATACTATTATGCGGTTGTCTTGGATGAAGAAACGGTCCTGGTCGGCACGGATTCGCTTTTCCAAAGTGCTTCCGGATATCTGATCACAAACCGTCCGCTTGAAAAAGGCTCCACGGTAAAAGTTCACGACAGATCAGGTTTCGACGGAAACCGGATCTCAATCGGCTTGAAAGTCAAAGACGGAGTCTATAAGTTTTCTGCCGGATTATAAGCGACAGAGTCTGCCGGAATTGACATTCCTATTACAACTAAATTAAATGATAAACGAAAAGCTTTGATCGCACGATTTGTATTATAGAATGTTGGGATATGATACAAGGAGAATAAGCGAATGAAACACTTATTGCGATCGATATCAGCATTTCTTGCTGCAGCACTGATCATGCCCGTCTTCATGGGTGTTCGCGCAGAGGCTGCGACAGGCGTCCAGATCAACAATTCCACTAACTTCCCTGATGCAAACTTCAGAGCTGTCGTAAAGACTTACGACAAAGACGGCAACGGTTATCTCAGTGATGAAGAGATAACATATGTCAGGAATGTCGTCTGTGAAAACAAAGGCATAACCAGCCTTAAGGGCATTGAATTCTTCACGGACGTTCAGGGCATTTGGTGCGCTAACAATAAGATCAAGTCAATTAATCTGAAAAACAATAAGGATCTCCGCGGTTTGTGGTGCTCGGGCAACCCCATTACCTCGCTTGATTTTTCTGAGAACAAAGAACTCGTGTGGGTATACTGTTTTGACTGCAATCTTTCTTCGCTCGATTTTTCAAACAATCCCCATCTTGCTTATCTCGAATGCAATACCAACGAAAAACTTTCGGAACTCAATCTGAATAATAACAAGGAACTTGAGCATCTGATGTGCGGTTCCTGCGCTCTGCATGAACTTGATTTCACGCCCAATCCGAATCTGTGCCATCTTGATGCGTTCAGAAACAAGATGACAAAACTGAACATAACAAACAACAAAAAACTTAAGCGCCTTAATTTCTGGGACAACCCTGATCTGGGCAATGTCAGCGTCAGCCATCTCCCGGAACTTCAGTTCTTATGCATCGCCAATACCGGTGCGACCAAAGTGGACGTGACGCATAATCCTCAGCTCCAGAAACTCATGTTAAGCTGGAATGATGTAAAGACGCTTGATCTTTCAAAGAATCCGAGACTTGCATATCTTTCCTGCGGAGACAATCCGATTGATGAACTGGATATAAGCAATAACCCTCAGCTTTATTTCCTTGAGACATACATCAATAATTTTACGTCGATCAATATCGGCAACAACAGCCGTCTGCTTAAGACTTATAAGAACGGAACAAAAAAGAACGAGGTAAATGTTGCAGGTTATTCTTATACGATCGATTACGGCGGAAGCAAAGAATTCGGAGATGAACTCTTTTATTTCCTCTGCGTAGGCAACAATTGCAAGAAGATCGAAACGACTGCAGGCCAGGTAAAAGACCGCCCCGACAGCACGACAGATACCAACGACGGACATTCCGATTCAGCGGATTTCATGACCCGTGAGATGGTCATCCAGACGCTGTATGAACTTGCGGGAAAACCGAGCACGAAGAATCTAAAGACAAGGTTTACGGATGTTGAGGCAGGAGCATGGTACGAGGATGCCATTAAGTGGGGACAGAGCAAAAAGATCTGCCTCGGATATCCCAATATCTGCGACGATACTTTCGGCGTCGGCGAGCAGGTAACGAGGCAGGACCTCGCTCTCATGCTGCACAGATATGCGACAGCAGTAGGCTATAAGACTGCTTTCGACTATGGCAGGACTGACTGGTTTGACGATTTCAAGAACATCGACTATCACGCATGGGGTCCTTTCACATGGGCTATCCAGTGGGAGTATCTGCTCCCCGATAAGAGCGGAAAATATTGCTATCCGCGCGGAAGAGTCACACGTGATGAACTTGAGAAAGCCATCATAGAGATGTACGTAGATAACGGAGACAAGGCTCCTTCCAAGGTTCCGATCCCTTCATCTGACGTCAACGATCTTGTTAAGGTTCCCGCGAAAGCCGCAACATGTACTGAAGCAGGAAACAGTGCTTACTGGGTAAGCAAGACCAGCGGTAAGTTCTATAAGGATGCTCTCGGCAAGACAGAGATCGAAGAGAACAGCTGGAACATTCCTGCCCTCGGCCATGACATGACGCACATAGAAGCTAAGGAAGCCAAGTGCACGACAGCAGGAAACATTGAATGCTACAAGTGCAAAAGATGCGGAAAGTACTTTAAGGATGATGCCGGCAAAACGGAGCTTGGCGAGGATAAAGTCACGGTTCCCGCAACGGGCCATAAACTTGTAAAGACGGAAGCCAAGACTGAAACATGTACCGAAAACGGCAACAGCGCATACTGGACATGTTCCCAGTGCGGCAAGTTCTTTGCCGACAGCAAGGGTGAACAGGAGATCAAAAAAGACAGCTGGATCATTCCTGCAGGACATAAGGAAAAGGAAGCCATTGTCGCTGCGACATTCGACAAGGACGGTCATGTCAAAACAACATGCACTGTCTGCGGCGATACCCTCAAAGATGAAGCTATCCCGCATCTCGCAGAGGCTAAACTGGCCGGAACACAGTTCGCGTATACCGGCAGTGTGATAAACAATCTGGTTAAGGTTACCGATTCGAAAGGCAATATCGTAACGCCCGACAATTACACTTATGTATTCTATGATGCCAACGGAAATGCAGTGGAAGAAGCGGTGAATGTGGGAACATATTCGGTCTCTCTGAAATTCAAGCATTTCTACAAAGGATCCACTGAAAATCTTGGAACATTCAAGATCGTCAAGGCGGCAAATCCCCTGAAGATCAAGGGCGGAAAGAAATACACGGTCAAGTATAAAGTGCTGAAGAAGGCCAAGCAGAAGGTTCCTTATACCAGTGTCATCACTTTCACGAACAGGGGACAGGGTACGCTTATCTTTAAGAAAAAATCCGGCAACAAAAAGATCAAGATAAGCAAGGCCGGCATGGTGACCATCAAGAAGAAACTCAGAAAGGGAACCTACAAGATCAAGGTTAAGGTCACGGCAGCAGGAAACAGCAATTACAAGTCTTCATCAACAAAGACAGTAACCTTTAAGATAAAAGTTAAATAATTGCATGGGATTTTAAGGTTGGTTTCAGGTTCAAGTGAAATAATAACCTCAGAAGCCAAAACTTCATTACAACGCCCACCACACCAGAAGCCCGGATACATCACCGTATCCGGGCTTCATTTTTCAGGTTGAGCATATCAGTTATAATATGAGGCGGAATGGAAATGAGTAGAGAGCATGAATGAAATAAACTCCAAAAAGGGAATCTTTGGAACTGTTGTAACGGCGGTTGTTGTCGTTGCTCTGATCGTTTCCGGAATAGTATTCAGTGAGTTTAACCTTACCGCTGTTCAGCTCTCCACATTAAAGACGCTCCTCATCGTATGCTCATGCGCAATAATCTACTGCTTTATCGCAGGGGAGATCACGCAGAACTTTTCGCAGATGGATAAGCTCTGGAGCATTCTTCCTCTTGCCTATGTCTGGATTATCGCGGCGAACGGAGGGATGAAGGCAAGGCTCGTGATATACGCTTTGATCGTTACCGCATGGGGTATCAGGCTTACGGTAAACTTTGCCAGAAAAGGAGCATACAGCATAAAGTTCTGGACCGGAGTTGAGGATTACCGCTGGTCGATCGTTCACTCGTCAAAGTTTTTCAGGAGCAGGATAGCGTGGACTGCTTTTGACCTGTTCTTTATCAGCATGTATCAGAATCTTCTGGTCCTCGCGATATGTTTTCCCGCGCTTGCTTCCATGGAATCTGATGCGCCGCTCGGCATATGGGATGTCATCGCTTTTGTTCTTGCGGTATTCTTTCTTACGCTTGAGACAGTTGCCGATGAGTATCAGTGGAAGTTCCACTGCAGGAAAAAAGATCTTCTTGCTAAAGAAAGCGACCTTTCAAAACTGCCTTCACCATACGATCTGGGTTTCAACACCACAGGTCCGTGGAGCCGCATGCGCCACCCGAACTATCTTGGCGAACAGGGTATCTGGATGAGCCTTTATCTCACTGCGGCAGGTGCGGGCATTACCCGTTACGGTATCTTCCATTGGTCAATGACGGGCCCGCTGCTTTTGATCCTTCTGTTTATGGGAAGCTCCTTGCTGGCCGAAAAGATATCTTCAGGCAAGTATCCTTTATATGCTGACTACATAAGTCAGGTCAGCAAATACATACCTTTCAGAAAGTATAAGAGGTGAACATGAAACATACCGGAACCAAGACACTTGAAACAAAAAGACTGATACTTAGAAGGTTCACTTCTGATGATGCGGAACCGATGTTCCGGAATTGGGCATCTGATCCCGAGGTCACGAAGTTTCTCATGTGGCCGACTCATACGGATTCCAAGGTTACCCGCAGCATCCTGGAAGACTGGGAGAAGCATTATCCTGAAGAGAACTACTATCACTGGGCGATCACGCTTAAAGAGAACGGTAACGAACCGATCGGCAGCATCGCAGTGGTAGAGCAGGATGATGGGAGCTCGAAAGCACACATCGGATACTGCATCGGAAGAAAATGGTGGCATCAGGGGATCACGTCGGAGGCCCTGAAAGCAGTCATGGATTACCTGTTTGATGTTGTAGGCGTTAACCGCATCGAATCAAGGCACGATCCGAGAAACCCTAATTCAGGCAAGGTAATGATGAAGTGCGGGATGAAATATGAGGGCACTTTGCGCAGTTCAGACCATAACAATCAGGGCATATGCGACGCATGCTTTTATGCTATGCTGAAGTCTGAAAGGTGAATGCGTAAGGAGAAAACTGATGGTACCGTTTGCGCCGCGAAACAGACTGATCCCGTTTAAAAACAGCGAGACTGGTGAGATTTATGTTGATGCACTCCTGGGCAATGCCACACTGATCATATCGGTGGTAAGCCTCATAGTATTTGTGCAGGGAAACGATCCGGCGTTCACTCTGTTTCTTGGTGCATTATGCGGCATTGTGGGAATCTTCTTTTCGATAATGGGGTTTGTTGAAGCGTTCAGGGAAGGAAGCCGCACACGCGGATTCATAGCTGCTATGTCCATGCTTTTTGCGGGCGGAGGCTTTTCGTTGATCGTCAGACTTATCATGGTCCTGGTATTTCATATGTCGCCGCTGGAGATATTCGGCTGAATCAGCACCAGCTTTAACAACAATAATATATCGAATAACGATAAATATTTGTTGCAAAACAAATCTACGAGATGTATTATATCCCCATAAAGACATGGAGTCATAAGGACAAATGACATTCAGGGGGTGTGGCATCATGACGAAGGAAGAGAGCATCGAACTGGCATCAAGACTCAGCGGTGAATATGCTGACATTGAAAAGATCCGTGAAGAGCTTAAACGCAATGAACAGATCCTGAAAAACCCTGTAAGGGAACCAAAATATAAGATCGAAACATTAAAATACTTCAAGCCGTTCTTTGCCGTATCAGTCCTTGTCATGCTCCTTTATTTCCCTTTGTCGGTAGCAGCACTTGTAAATAACTTTGCGCTTTATGACCACGGAGCAGAACCGATCGAGCATGTTAACCTGCTCATATTGATCGGCCTGCTGGCAGTCGTAGCGCTGATCCACTTTTTCGGAGGCAAGTATTCAAGGAAGAAAGACCGTGCGGCTGAAAAGGTTGTATCGGACTGGAAAGAGCAACTTGAGGAAAGCCGTAAGCTCCTGGCATCCCATGCAGTCATGCTCCGTGAAAAGGCCGAAGAGAAAACGAACGGGTTAAAAGAGTACGACGGCATCGTACCTGAAAGCTTAAGGTCGGCCGCAGGAATGGATGAAGTCAGAAACGCTCTTGAAAGCGGAAAAGCTGCAGATTTCAGCGAGGCGGCAGAACTCTTTAAGGGCAAATGGTTCAATTAACTTAAAGAAAAACACTGACCTCTTTTCACAAACCTGACGATCATTGGTATTCTTTATATATCAACTCATCTGAAGGAGCGGAGCATGAAAAGAGCGTTGCTGATCATCGGAATTGTAATAATCGTTGCATGTGTAATAGCACTGATCATGGCACTTTTCTTCCGTTACTCTTATTTCCATGTGCTCGACGGATCACAGGCTCTTTATGACAGGCTTCACCGCAGGATGATCATGTCATTCATTACCGCGGGCGTATTCGCGGTTATCGCAGTGCTGTGCTTTGCAGCCCGTATAAAGATGTGATCTTTCAGATTTAAGAACTATTTAAGGAATACGTAATAGTTACATAAAGTATCCGCATTACAGGTGTCTTATAGTAAAGTCATCAAACCCGGAAGGTGACTTGCTGTGACTGATACTAAAAACAATTACGGAAAATTCCTCCTGCTTTGGGCAGGTGAACTCATATCTTCCATTGGCGGCGGACTAACTAGCTTTGGCCTGGGTCTTTATATCTTCCAGAAGACCGGAAGTGCCGCGGACATGGGAATGCTTACTCTCTTGGGATTCCTTCCAGCGCTGATACTTAAAGTTCCCGCAGGAGTCCTTGCCGACAAATATGACAGAAGGCTTCTCATGATGATCGGCGACGGCCTTTCCGGACTCGGCATTCTCTTCATCCTCATCTGCATGCTCAGGGGTGATGCCGCGCTCTGGCAGATCTATGTCGGAACAACCATAAGCTCGGTTTTCTCAGCACTTCTCGAACCTTCATATACAGCAACCATTACAGACCTTCTTACCAAGGAACAGTACTCAAAGGCAAACGGCCTCGTTTCGATCGCAGGTTCTGCGAGATATCTTTTCTCGCCCGTAATCGCAGGCTTCCTTCTCGCTGTAAGCGACATCAAGCTCATCCTCATCATCGATATCTGCACGTTCTTCCTTACCGTTATTGCCGCAGCAGTCGTAAGACGCGGCATCACAAAGAGTGCGCCGAAGGATGAGGAGCCGTTCTTCAAGAGCATGAAAGAAGGCTGGAAAGCAGTATCCGGCAAAAAGGGACTTTTGCTCCTTGTCGTTGTTTCATCGCTCATCTGCATGTTTATGGGAACATTCCAGGTATTAGGCGAACCCTTCGTCCTGTCATTTGCAGATTCAAAGACACTCGGTATCGTTGAGACCGCGGCAGCTTCAGGCATGCTGGTAACGAGCATCATCCTCGGCATCAAGGGTATCAAGAAGAACTTCGTAAGAGCGCTCTGGCTGGGCCTTGCAGTATCGGGCATCGGCATGGCGATGTTTGCCGTAACACAGAACAAGATCATAGTCTGCGCATTCGGTTTCCTGTTCTTCGCAGCTCTTCCGTTCGCGAACAACAGCCTTGACTATCTAGCCAGGACAAATATCCCTGACGAGCTTCAGGGAAGGGCATGGGGATTCATCGGCTTTATCTCGCAGCTCGGATATGTAGTGGCTTATGCTCTCTGCGGTGTTACTGCTGATACAGTCGGAAAGATCACCGGTCAGGGCGTAGGCACAGGTGCCGCCATAACTGTCATCACTTCAGGCGCGTGCCTTACAGTTGTCGCACTCATCATGTCCAGGATAAAGAAGATCAAGGCGCTCGAGGAGAGCACCGTTGCCGCGGCTGAGTGAGGAACCGTCAGCCTATCGTTAAGATGTCGTCGGGGTTTACGTCAGGAAGATCTATCTTTGTCCAGTATTTGACGTTCCTGATCCTGTAGATGGATGTTCCTTTGTAATTCATGAGATAGAATCCGTTCTGCTCTATCTTGAAGTAGTGATGATCATTGTTCCCGTCGATCAGCGTAATCTCGGAATCCTTCTCGTACCAGCGGGCCACTTCGATGTGCCAGATAGAACTGTCTGTGCCGTTGCCCTCAAAACATACTACGTACGGCTGGTCTTCTTTAACGCCTTCGATCTTATCGATATCGCTGACATAATGCCAAATGTAACTTCCTGAAAGATTGGGTCTTCTCATTGTCTATCCCTCCATAACAAGAAACGGCCGGCAGTTAAGTTGGAAGCTAATAATACGCGCCTGAATCCATTCTAACAAGTATCAAAATTGCAATTGTCCGCATAATCGGACAGTATAATGGGGTATCATTGTTTCGGAGGTATAAAGCAATGGATTATGAGATAAGAAAAGTCACGATTGATGATTATGACGCACTGCTTGCACTCTGGAACTCGACAGAGCAGAGCCGCAGGGCTTTAAACCCCGTGGATGATTCACGCGAGGGCATAGAGAAATACCTTAAGAGAAACCCTGATACCTGTTTTGCAGCGGTTAAAGACGGGACGATCATAGGAGTTATCCTTACCGGCCACGACGGGCGCAGAGCTATCATTCACCACATGTGCGTTCATCCTGATTGCAGGCGCATGGGTATTGCGGGAAAGCTCGTTTCCCGGGCTGAGGAAGCTCTGAAAAAGGAAGGCATCAACAAGATATTCGGCCTTGTTTTCAAGGACAATGACGGTGCTAATTCTTTCTGGGAGAGCCAGGGATATACGCTCCGCACAAATCTTAATTACAGGAACAAGAGCCTGAACGACGGCGTTCCGACAGGAGAATAAATGGAAGAACTGTATCTTGAACTTAAGGACAATGAATGGCCGTTTGAATATACCAAACAGGACAGGCCGATAGCGCGTGCGATCGTTTTTGACGGTAACGGGGATTTCTATTTTGTCAGGGTCAACCGTGACGATTATTTCGGCAAGGCGACTATTATTGAAACGTCTGGCGGCGGCGTTGAAGAGGGTGAAGACCTGAATACCGCCATTAAGCGTGAGCTTAAGGAGGAACTCGGCGCTGAGACCGAAGTCATCTGCAAGATAGGCGTTGTCAGCGATTACTACAATCTGATCCACCGTCACAACATCAATAACTACTTCCTCTGCAAAGTGATCTCTTTCGGCGATAAGAACATGACGCAGCAGGAGATAGAAGACTTTCACATGTCCACTTTAAAGATGACTTATGAGGAAGCTGTCAGCGAGTATGAAAAGAGAAGGGAGACCCCGCTTGGAAGGCTTGTCGCCAACCGTGAGGTCCCCATCCTGAAAAGAGCAAAAGAGATACTGGACGGCATGAAAAACTGACTCCACGGAGCGTAGGTACAATCCTTTTCAGGCGTATGTTACGCTTGCATCACCAAGGAGGATTTGACCATGGATAAATATGTTACCGGAGCAGTCATAAAGAAGCTCCGTGAGAGTAAAAAGATGACACAGGAAGAACTGGCAGACAGACTGTTTGTCAGCAGCAAGGCGGTCAGCAAATGGGAGACCGGACAGGGCTTCCCGGATATCAGCCTGCTCGAGTCTCTGGCGAAGGCGCTTGATATCTCGGTGATCGAACTCCTGTCAGGCGAGGACATTCAGAACAAGAACACCTCATCCAACATGCTCAAGAGCCGGTTCTATGTATGTCCGGTCTGCGGAAACGCGGTACGTTCGACGGGCGAGGCGCTCATCAGCTGCTGCGGCATAACCCTTCCGCCGCTTGAATCTGAAGAGTGCGATGAAGAACACATGATCACTGCCGAAAAAGACGAGGATGAATACTACGTAACAGTAGATCACCCGATGCAAAAAGACCACTACATTTCTTTCCTCGCGGCAGTCTCCGATCACCGCGTGCAGTTCACGAAACTGTATCCTGAAGGAGAAGCCGAAGCGAGGTTTAAGATCGACCGCGTGAAGAAGATCTATGCTTACTGCAACAGACACGGGTTGTTCTGCCTTAACCGGTGACAACCCCGTCTGACTGCATATCAAAACGGGTTAAAATGCGGCATTCCGCGTGAAAGATTGAAAGTGTCAAAAACGCCATATATAATTCTGACGGGAATCAGGTATATATATGAAGCGTTTTCGTCAGGCATTATTAGTATTTTTCTGCGCAGTTTTATTATGCGCATGTTCGCCTGTGCCGGTCAGCAAGCCGCAGGAGAGCAGTGAGCAGACGACAACTGTTTCTCAGGTTAAGACCACTGATACTCCTGATTTTTCCGAAATGATACCTGAATCCGTTCCCTCGGAAACGGAGCCTGCCAAGCCTCTTACGGATGAAGAGGCAATGACGGGATTTACGAATTACCTGTATTTCAAGATCAAGAATCTCCAGAAGATCCTCGATGAAGACAAGATACCCTGCACCTGGGGCATCGCTTCGAGCGACAAGAACGAGATCATGATAATGTTCAGGTCAAATACAGGTGCCCTGCTGCGTTATCACATAAACAGAAAGACCGGCAAGACATATGTTACGCAGTATACGGTTGAAACGAACTCTTTTTACCGTACGAGAGAGACCCTAAATGTTAGGGAATACATCAATAAAAAGCCGACTCCGACGCCGTATGCCATCAAGCCGAGCACAACAAATCCGACTAAGAAGCCGACTTCGAAACCGAAGGTCAAAGTCAGTACTGCGGTCGACAAGACCAGCATTATCGGAGGCAAGAAGCGTCCTTATAAGATCCCTAAGGTTTCGATAAGCGGCAGGAACACCAATGCTGCGAACAAGAAGATCAAGAACGAACTCAGCAAGTATAATCTTAAGGGCGCCAATGCCCGTGAGATCACTTATTCTTACCATGTTACCGATAAGCTGGTATCCATACTTGTTCATATCTCGAATACTGATACGGATTCCTACAACAATTACAAGGTTTACAACATTGCCATTTCTTCGGGAAAACTCGTAAAAGACAGTAAGGTCGTAAAGCTCTACGGGATCTCGAACAAGAAGTTTTACTCGATGGTAAAGCGGACATTCAAGTACTATAGGGGCGGCAGTTCAGTTCCTGATTCTGATGCGAAGAAGATCATCAAAGCCAATCTCAAGCGGGTATCCTACAAATATGTGGAGCCGTATATCGGAAAGAATGGAAATCTCTGTTTTGTCGGTGTCGTTAAGTGTTACGGCGGATCGGGTACTGCGATCGTGCTTTTCGATGCCGAGAGAAAGAGCGTTTATTGATATACACCGCAACACGGCCAGTCATCGCTCTTGCAAAAATACAAAAATAGTGTAAAATTACACTATCAAACCATACATTTGCAGGGAGGTTGATCATGGGAAATCTCGATGGAATATTGAGTTCTATTTTCATTTCTGTAATGTTTTTCGCCCCGCCGCTTCTTTTTATTGTCTTTTTGATCCTGACACTCGTTCAGATCCCGAAGGTGAAGAGAAAGGAAACCGGAAAGGCGAAGCTTGTCACTTTCGCGGTCCTGTCATCGGCGTTTCTGTGTTATACGGTTGTCGAGATCGTATTCATCTGTATTTTGGCAGCTGCTGTCGCCCATATGTGAGGCTCAAAATGAAAGACAAGACTTTTATCATCATACTGATCCTGGTGACGCTTGCAGGGATAGGCGTCACTACGGCTTTGGCAATACACGGATACAGGCTCTGGCAGAGCATATCGATCGTTGAGATGATCGCGAACTGGAGATGATTTTATGGATAAGAAAAAACTCGTAAAACAGCTCCTGGTTATCTTTCTCGTTATTGCGCTTTTCGCCGGAATGGACCTTTGCATCTACCATCTGTTCATTAAGCGGGTTACGAGCCACCATTCTCCCGGCATGCAGAAGATGAGCGTTGAGGTTAAGAACTACGTTCCTTTTTCCGGTTCGGAGAATGTATTTTCAGCAACGGATGCGCCCAAGCTTGAAGGAAAGATTCCTGTCATAGATGGCGCGGCGGCTCTGCTTCCCATGTATGCGGGATTCGTTGAGAGCATTTATCCGGAAAGCTCGGTCATATTAAATGGCGACAGCTATGCTCCGGAAAGCGCGATGCATTATACGAATACAAGAGGCGCGTACAAGGATATCGTTGACGGCAAGGCGGACATCATCATATGCGCGCAGCCTTCTGACGAACAGCTCAAATATGCAGCAGACAACGGCGTGGAGCTTGAGATGGTACAGATCGGAAGCGACGCTTTTGTTTTCATCGTAAATGAAACCAATCCCGTATCTGACATAACCATTGATCAGATAAGAGGCATCTATTCAGGAAAGATAAAGAACTGGAAAGAGCTCGGAGGAAAGGATATTCCGATAGCCGCGATGCACAGGAATAAGGGCAGCGGCTCTCAGACCGCTCTCGAGAAACTGATGGGAGAGGTGCCGATCAAGCCTGATTACACGACTCTTAACGGAAGCCCGATAGGATTCTCGTTCAGATACTATGTAACTGGAATGTTGGGTGAAGGGGGAGTTAAGATCCTTAAGATCAACGGCATTGAACCCACCACTCAGACCATCGCGGACGGATCATATCCCATTGCCGGCGGCGTATACGCGATCTACCGCAAGGGCGAAACAAATGAGAATGTTTACAAGGCAGTTGATTTCATGCTCTCGCCTCAGGGTCAGAAAATAATTGAGCAAAGCGGATATATACCTGTAAATATCAACTAAACATGCTATTATCATAATATGCTTATCTGAGGGGATTGGGTGTCAGGAGGTGTGTTATGAAACGATTGGTTCCGGTCTTATCGGCAGTTTTGTGTCTGGTCTTATTATGTTCATGCAATAAAGCGGCATATTCGACCGTAGCCACATCAACCGTGGAAACGACCGAAACAACAGCTGCGCCGACCACGACAACCACTCCGGAACCTACTCCGACACCTTCGCCTGCACAGAAGGCAAAGGTTACTGATGCGGTTAGAAAGACTTATAAGGCAACCAACTACGATTACATCTATAAGATCCCCGAAGTTTCCATTGAAGGCATGGACATGACGGCCATCAATGCAAAGATCAAGAGCGACGTCCTTGCCACCCAGAAAAAGAACAAGAAGGGAATGCCGAAGAACATTAAGAATTTCGGTACGACATATACGACATTCAATGACGGCAGGATCTTATCAATATGCATTGCATCATACAGAAGACCCGAAGACATGTCATATCTTCCGGTATTTAATATCTACAACATCTCGCTGGATACAGGAAAGCTGCTGACGCCTGCCGAATTCATAGCGATGCAGGGTTTAAAGGACAGCGAATTCTTTGCACTGGTAAAGAGCAACGGGATCAAGACCTACAAGAGCATGTCATATTCATACATCCGTCCTTTCTATTCCAGGACAGGCAAACTTTGTCTGGTCACGATAGCGAAGAATGGAACCCAGAGGTGTTATTACTCTGCAACGGGAGACATGTGCGTGATCCCGGTCGAGATTGCGTAAAAAGCAACCAGAACTAACATCACAAACCTTCAAATGTTAACTGCGGTTGGTGGACGCCCGCGGTTCGTATATTTACACTTGTGTTAAGAATAATTGCAAAGGTGGGATATGTATGAGAAAACACTATTTGGACAACGTCAGATGGGTAACGGTAGTGATCGTGCTTTTATATCATGTCATCTACATGTACAACTCTGAAGGCGTCATTGGAGGCCTCGGAAAGATAACGAAACTCAGCGTTCAGCACTACGACGCGTTCGCGTACCTCGTTTATCCCTGGATAATGCCTGTTCTTTACATTGTTGCAGGCATCAGCTCAAGGATCGTTCTCGACAAACATACCAATAAGGAATTCATCAGGAGCAGGACAAGAAAGCTCCTGGTCCCTTCTACGATCGGCGTTTTCGTATTCCACTTCATTCAGGGATATGTCAGCATGTCGTTCGGCAACGCATTTGAGGAACTTTCCAAAGCAGGTGTCCCGGGCCCTGTGATCTTCCTGATAATGGTGGCTTCAGGAAGCGGAGTTCTGTGGTTCTGCCATCTCCTTTGGATCTACAGCCTGATCCTTGTCCTTATCCGTAAGATCGAAAAAGGCCGTCTTTTGAATCTTGGCGCAAAGACACCTATGTGGCTCATCTTACTGCTCTTCTTCCCACTGTGGGGAGCAGCCCAGATCCTCAATGCACCCATAATTTCGGTCTACAGATTCGGATATTATCTTGCGTTTTTTCTGGTCGGATACTATGTATTCTCGAACGATCAGGTCATTGAAAAGCTCAAGAAATATGCAGTTTGGTTCATAGCGGCAGGCTCTGCTTTGTGTGTGGCATTTACTGTGATCTATTTCTGGGTAAGAGGCGGAATGAACTATGCGGAAAAACCGGTAAACGTTGGCCCGCTCTATGTTGCCTGCTCTTATTTCGGATCGCTTGCCATGATCGCGGGATTTGCAAAGTTCGGCGATTTCAGCAACCGCTTCACGAAGTGGATGAGCAAGAGGAGTTTCGGCCTTTATGTTTTCCATTACCTCGGCATCTCGTCGATGGCACTTATTTTAGCAAAGCCCGGATTGTTGCCGGCACCTCTTTGCTATATCATCAGCTTGATAGCAGGATTCGCGTTCGGCTACGGCCTCTATGAGATCATTTCAAGGATACCGTTCTACCGCTGGGCGGTGCTGGGCATCAAGAAGGAGAAAAAGAATGTTCAAGGATAATCTGATACACCTGAGAAAGATCAAGCAACTGACACAGGAAGACGTTGCCGATAAGGTTGGTGTCTCGAGGCAGGCCGTTGCCAAGTGGGAGTCTGGAGAGACAGTTCCAGATCTTGATAAATGCAGGCTTCTGGCTGAGCTTTTCGGCGTAACTTTGGATGACCTTGCAAACTTTGAACCTGAAGAGAATTACGGGCTTGGGGTTCCGCCCAAGGGCAAGCACATGTTCGGAATGGTCACGGTCGGCGACAAGGGACAGATCGTGATCCCGGCAAAGGCCCGCAAGCTTTTCGAAATATCCGCAGGTGACCAGCTGGTCATAGTCGGTGATGAGGGCCAGGGTCTGGCTATCCTCAAACCTGAATATTTTCTTTCGATGGCCCAGATGATCGAAAAAGAGAAAACAGGCAACAGATAATTCCCTCAAGTGGTAAACTCTTTATATTAAATAAGAGTAACCGGACGGGGGAGCTTCATGTACTACAAGATCGGAGAAAGGATCGAACCTTTCGAGCCTAAATCATTTGAGAATATACCTTTTCAGTATGTAGCCGTTATTACTTCCGAGGAGTGGATAAACTCGAACCGCAAGTTCAACATGGGTATCGAGTGGGACCTTAACATCAATGAAATCACCAGCACCGGCGCGGAAGTAAATATCGATTCTTTAACAGGAACGTTCTGCATTCCGAGCCGCAAGGTGTTTTCCGAAAAATACCATAATTTTGCGTTTGCCCTGGATGAGAAGGGTATCGTATTTATTGACGATGAAGGCTTTGCTTCAAAGATAATCGAGCGCATCTCCAAGACGAAGAAGTACATCAATCCCTGCCTTGAGAAGTTCCTGTATGACTTTCTTGAGAGCATAATCCACAGGGACTACAAGATATTGGAGCAGTTTGAGCTCAAGCTCGATGCAATGGAAGACGAGATCTTAAACGGGGATAACGAGGACTCCATCAAGGAGCTCAGTGAGATCAGGAGCAACATAAGGGACCTCCGCATCCACTATGCCCAGCTCCTTGACCTGAGCCAGGAGCTTGAGGAAAACGAGAACGAATTCTTCAGCGAGAACAACGAAAGATATTTCCATCTTGTCTGCCAGAGAGTTCAGACTCTCTACGACATGACGACCTCGCTGTCTGATTACACGACACAGATAAGAGACCTTAACCAAGCTCAGATCGACTTGAAGCAGAACAAGATAATGACGGTCCTTACGGTCATCACCAGTATCTTCATGCCGCTTACGCTCATTGCGGGCTGGTATGGAATGAACTTTGTTTACATGCCGGAATTCCAGTCTCCGGCCGCTTATCCGATAGTGATCGCAGTAAGCATTGCGATCGTCATCGTGAGCCTTATCTTCTTTAAAAAGAAGAAGTGGCTGTAACGGAGTCTCAGGTTAGTGATATACTTCTGAACAGGAATACAACTGACTTTATAAGTCTCGTTGGAGGGAAGATATGGCGTTTGTGCCAAAGAAGATAACATCATCACAGATAATCGTACTCGGCTTTCTTGGTGCGATACTGATAGGAGCGCTGCTGCTCATGCTCCCGTTTGCGACTGCAGACGGCAAGGGCGCAACTTTTGGCGATGCTCTTTTCACTGCAACATCAGCCACTTGCGTTACGGGTCTGATCGTTCAGGACACCGCGACATACTGGTCGTATTTCGGCCAGGCAGTGATCCTCATCATGATCCAGATCGGAGGAATGGGCGTCGTAACCATGGCGGTCGCTATCTCCGTTGCATCAGGCAAGAAGATCGGACTCATGCAGAGGAGCACGATGCAGGAGGCGATCTCAGCTCCAAAGATGGGCGGCATCGTACAGCTTACCGGATTCATCCTTAAGACGACCGCAGTGATCGAGTTTTTGGGTGCCGTTTGCATGGCTCCCGTTTTTTGCAGGGAATTCGGCCTCGGAAAAGGCTTATGGTATTCGGTATTTCATTCCGTTTCGGCATTTTGCAACGCAGGCTTTGATCTTATGGGAGCGAAAGAGAAGTATTCTTCACTCACGTATTTCATCGACAATCCTCTGATCAACATCGTCGTTATGCTGCTCATCATTGTGGGCGGTATAGGATTCCTTGTCTGGGAGGACGTAAAGACTAACAGGCACCATCTCAGGAAATACCGCATGCAGTCAAAGCTCGTTCTGATAACTTCAGCGGTCCTGATAGTTCTGCCGGCGATCAGCTTCTTCGTTTCCGATTTCTCGGGAATGCCCCTTAAGACGAGGATCTTAGGTTCGATCTTCCAGTCGGTTACCACCAGAACGGCAGGCTTTAACACTGCCGACCTGACAAAGCTCGGTTCCGGCAACACCGCGGTAATGATCGTACTGATGCTCATCGGAGGCTCACCGGGATCCACCGCAGGCGGTATGAAGACCACGACACTGGCTGTACTCATTCTTACGGCGATATCCGTTTTCAGACGCAAGGAACACACCAATTTTGCGGGCAGGAGCATTGCAGACAGCGTCATGCGCAACGCAATAGCGATAGTCACGATGTATGTTGCGCTTTTCCTTGCGGGCGGCGTTGTCATTACCGTGATCGAAAAGCTCCCGATGATGACCTGCATGTTTGAGACGGCATCAGCCATCGGAACGGTCGGCCTGACTTTGGGAATCACCCCGAATCTGGGACCGGTCTCAAGAATAATCCTGATATTCCTTATGTATATCGGCAGAGTCGGCGGACTTACACTGATCTTCTCTGCTTTGACAACTAACCAGAGCAATATGGCAAGACTGCCCCAGGAAAAATTAACAGTCGGATAAGGAGATAAAAACATGAAATCAATCTTATTGATCGGTTTGGGACGTTTCGGAAAGTATGTCGCAAAAAAGCTCAATGACCTGAACCATCAGGTAATGGCAGTCGATACGGATGAGGACCGCGTAAATGCGATACTGCCGTTCGTAACCAATGCCCAGATCGGCGACAGCACGAACCAGGAATTCATGGAGTCCTTGGGCGTTGATAATTACGATGTCTGCATCGTTGCCATCGGAGATAATTTCCAGAGTTCGCTCGAGACGGCGTTCCTTCTTAAGGAACTCGGTGCAAAGAAAGTCATTGCCCGTGCTTCCAAGGGCACGCAGGAGAAGATCCTCTTAAGGAACGGCGCGGATCAGGTCGTATATCCTGAAAAGCAGCTCGCGGCATGGTGCGCGATTACCTGCACGTCAGACAGCATCATGGACTACATTGCGCTCAACAAGGAGTTTGCTATCTTTGAAATGGCCGTTCCTTCGGAATGGTACGGCAGGAGCGTTATCGAGATCGACATCAGAAAGAAGTACGGCATCAATATCTTAGGCATTATGAAGGACGAGCAGCTCAATACGTACATTCTGCCGGATACGGTATTTGAGCCGAATACATCCGTTCTCGTACTCGGTACGGACAAGGCCGTTCATAAGGCTTTCAAGGTATAAGGGATTTATTTCTCTTTTTCGGACTGAACGCTCAGAACGATTATCGCAGCGAAAACAAGAACAATTCCAAGGACCGCAGGTATTCCTGCGGTCTCTTTCATTACGAAGAAACCGAAAAGCGTGGCGGCGGCAGGCTCGACTGTGGCGAGCACCGCAGCCCTGCTTGCAGTTGTTCTGTTAAGTCCCAGAGTGTAGAGAAGGAACGGGATGACAGCTGTTACTATGGCCGTCAGAACTATGAATCCGAAGAGCTTCGGCATGCTTTCCGCGGATGATATCCTTGCTGCGAGTTCTTTAGGATCAGATACGAAAATGGAGCCTAAACCAGCGATCAGGAATGTATAGCAGGTAACGGTGAACGGACTGTATTTCTTCAGCGCGAATGTTCCGAAGATGCTGTAAAGGCCGTATCCCAGGCCTGAACCGAGACCGACGAGCACGCCGATGGCCGTAACTTTTCCGCCGAATCCGGATACCAATACACATCCTGCGAAAGCCAGAACGAGGGCGATTATCTTTCTTGAAGTTATCTTTTCCTTGAGGAATATGACTGACAGAACCATTACCCAGATAGGTGAAGTGTAGAGCAGGATCGCCGCCGTGGACATGGTCATGAGACGGATGGCAGTAAAGTAGCAGCAGGTGAAAAACAGGATGCTCACAAGGCCCAAAGCCAGAAACAAAGGGATGTCTTTTACGCTGATCTTAAAACCTTTCGGATCTTTTATGAGCAGTATCAGAGCAAATATGATGCCCGCCGTGACAAGCCTTACGCAGGCAACTTGGATCGATGTGAATCCGAGGCCGTTCAGATGGCGCACGAAGATGCCCATGCTGCCCCAGAAGAGGCCTGCAATGATTATCAGGATATCGCCCAGCGGGCTCTTTTTCGCTGCATTGTTTTCCATACCGCCCGATTATAACATGTGGCTCTCGTGATACAATTGTTGATAGTTTGATGCTGTTCGGGGAGGAAAAGTCTTGGACAAGAAGGCCGGAGCAAGGATAAAGAAGATCATCAAGATCGTGGTGATCGCGGTCCTGTTGTTACAGATAATCATCTATAACGGGGCAAGGATCTATTTCAGACTGCCTGTAAAGGATTATTACAGCATCTCCGAGAGGGAGTTTCAGATTCCCGGTCTTTCAAAGAAAATGGTGCCACAGGGACTGGCCTACCTTGATGACGGAACCTTTCTCATCGGCGGATATCAGAGCGACGGAGCGCCTTCGCGCATATACAGATACGACAGCAAAAGAAATAAAGAAGCAGGCTATGTCGTTCTCGGAGATGAGAGCGGCAATCCTGTTACACCGCATGCCGGCGGTCTGGCAGTTCACGGGGCATACGTGTATGTGACCGGTGAAGATGCGTGCATCTATATCTACAGCCTCTCTGACGTCGAAAGCGGTGAGAGCGGGAAGATCCTCAGCATGAAGGGAAGGATACATACAACTTTCGGTGATGACAAGATAGAACCTGCGTGGATCTGCATAACGGAAGACCGCCTGATCACAGGTGAATTCTACAGGGAACCGAATTATCCGACGCCTGATTCACACATATTCACAGGCCCTTCGGGTGAGCAGAACCATGCGCTGGCTCTCAGTTACAAGTTGAACGATCCGAACGGCCCCGACTTCAGCGTTGAAGCCGTACCTTCGAAGATCTATTCAATACCCGGCCTCGTTCAGGGCATGGCGGTAAAGGATGGTAAGTTCTGGATATCACAGTCCTGGGGAGCAGCCAAATCAACCATCCGCTGCTACGATGTTTCCGCAAGCGAAAAGACAGCGACTATGAAGACCGGATTACTGGAGATACCTGTATATACTTTTGACAGCAGCACGCAGGTAACATCTTTCGATGCTCCGCCCATGGCAGAGGAGATGGTGTTTGTTGACGGAAGGCTCTACATAATGAGCGAGTCGGCGTCAGGAAAATACTTCTTCGGAAAGCTTACCGGCGGAAAATGGTGCTACTCGACTGACGTCAGCAAGATCTGAGATAGGCTTCCTCAGGGATGCCGATGTCTCTTACTATCACTTCGCCTGCGTATTCCGGACCGTTTCCGTTTGCAAGTCCCGTTTTCATCTTGCCGAATGTGATGGTAACAGTTGCGTGAATGCCTGCGCCCGTAAGTTCGCCTGAATCCGAATTGATCCCGGAAGGCATGTCGACTGCTATCACGTGCTTAAATCCTGCACTGTCCGCATCCCTTAAAAGCTGTGCCTTGTCTTCGCGAAGCCTCGATTTCAGTCCGATACCGAAGATTGCGTCAACGAGGACATCAAAGCCCTTTAAGTCGAACTCCTGTGCGAATACGGGCGTTGATCCCGCCTTCTTATACTCGGATAACTGGTGCAGGAATTCCCAGCTTGCGTGCTCTAAGTTGCCCGTGATCACGACCTTTGGGGAAGTGCTGATTTTTTTATTTGCATTCAGGATATTGGCAACACAGATGCCGTCAGCGCCGTTGTTCCCGGTGCCGCAGAGAATGAGGATTTTTTCTGAAGCGAAATGCTCTTCTATGTAAGATGCAACTTCGCGCGAAGCGTTTTCCATCAGCGTAAGTGACGGAATTCCCATGACATCTATCGCGTAGCGGTCTGCTGCTTTTGCCTGTGTGCCTGTGATCATGTTTTCAATGATATCACACAAAAAACAGGACCGCTCCATGGCAAGAGCGGTCCTTCTTTTCCAAAAGAGGCAATATTAAATTATTACTCGAAAAGTGTTGTGGAGAGGTATCTGTCACCGGAGTCAGGGAGGAGGACAACGATGTTCTTGTCCTTGTTCTCGGGACGTGAAGCAAGGATTGAACCTGCCTTGAGAGCTGCACCGGAAGAGATGCCTACGAGGATGCCCTCGGATACTGCGAAGCGCTTGCCTTCAGCGAATGCGTCCTCGTTCTCGATAGCGATGACCTCGTCATAGACTGTTGTATCAAGAGTGTCAGGAACGAAGCCTGCGCCGATACCCTGGATCTTGTGAGCGCCTGCGGTGCCCTTTGAAAGAACGGGGGATGTAGCGGGCTCAACTGCAACGACCTTGATGTTGGGGTTCTTTTCCTTGAGATACTTACCTGTACCGGAAACTGTTCCGCCTGTACCGACGCCTGCTACGAAGATGTCGACCTTACCCTCTGTCTGCTCCCAGATCTCAGGTCCCGTTGTCTTGTAGTGGATTTCAGGGTTGGCGGGGTTAACGAACTGTCCTAAGATCAAGGAGCCGGGGATCTCTTTGTTGAGCTCGTCAGCTCTTGCGATAGCGCCCTTCATTCCCTTTGAACCGTCTGTGAGAACGAGCTTTGCACCGTATGCTGCGAGAAGCTTTCTTCTCTCAACGCTCATTGTCTCGGGAAGGGTGAAGATTGCCTGATAGCCTCTTGCTGCCGCAACAGCTGCGAGACCGATACCCGTGTTGCCGCTGGTAGGTTCGATGATGGTTGCGCCGGGCTTAAGAAGTTCCTTTTCCTCTGCGTCAACGATCATTGCGTTAGCGATCCTGTCCTTAACCGATCCTGCCGGATTCAGGTATTCAAGCTTTGCAAGGAGCGCATTTCCTGAAATGCCTGCTGCCTGGCTGTAGCGTGAAGCCTTGAGGATGGGTGTATTTCCGATAAGCTGTGTAAGACTCTCTTTGATCTGTGACATGGTATATTCTCCTTCAATCAATTGGTTATATTTTAACTCTTATTAAATTGCTGCAAAGCCTTTCTCGAGATCAGCGATGATGTCATCGATGTGCTCTGTTCCGATGGAAAGACGGATCGTGTTCTGGTAGATGCCTACGTCAGCGAGATCCTCATCCGTAAGCTGTGAGTGTGTTGTGCTTGCGGGGTGGATGACAAGGCTCTTAACGTCAGCAACGTTAGCGAGGAGTGAGAAGATCTCTAAGTGATCGATGAAGTCGAATGCTTCCTTCTTGCCGCCCTTAACGTTGAATGTGAAGATGGAGCCGCCGCCGTTGGGGAAGTACTTCTTGTAGACTTCGTGATCAGGGTGATCCTCAAGTGCGGGGTGGTTGACCTTCTCAACCTTCGGATGATTCTTGAGGAATTCGAGAACCTTGTTTGTGTTCTCGATGTGACGCTCAAGTCTGAGGGAGAGAGTCTCTGTGCCCTGGAGGAGCAGGAATGCTGCGAAAGGTGAGATGGCAGCGCCTGTGTCTCTCAGGAGAACTGTTCTTACGTAGATAGCGAATGCTGCAGGGCCTGCTGCCTCTGTGAACTTTACGCCGTGATAGCTGGGATTGGGTTCTGAGATCCAGGGATACTTGCCGGACTTAGCCCAGTCGAAGTTGCCGGAATCAACGATGACGCCGCCCAGTGTCGTGCCGTGACCGCCGATGAACTTTGTAGCTGAATGAACTACGATGTCTGCACCGTGCTCGATAGGTCTGATGAGGTAAGGTGTACCGAAAGTATTGTCGATAACGAGCGGGATGCCTGCCTCGTGAGCGATCTTTGCGAGAGCTTCGATATCAGGGATATCGCTTGAAGGGTTGCCCAGTGTCTCGATGTAGAGAGCCTTTGTGTTAGGCCTGATGGCAGCCTTAACTTCGTCTAAGTCATGGATGTTGACGAATGTTGTTTCGATGCCGAAGAGGGGAAGGGTGTTAGCCAGAAGGTTCTCGGATCCGCCGTAGATCGTCTTCTGAGCTACGATGTGCTCACCCTTTACTGCGAGGCCCTGGATAGTGTAAGTGATTGCTGCTGCGCCGGATGCTACTGCGAGACCTGCGACACCGCCTTCAAGAGCTGCGATCCTCTTCTCGAAAACGTCCTGTGTTGTATTTGTGATTCTTCCGTAAACGTTACCTGCGTCGGAAAGGTTGAAACGTGCCTCAGCGTGTGCTGCATTGTGGAATACGTAAGATGTTGTTGCGTAGATAGGTACTGCTCTGGAATCTGTAACGGGATCTGCCTGCTCCTGGCCTACGTGAAGCTGAAGGGTTTCGAATTTGAATTTATTGTTGCTCATAATAGTATCTCCTTTATAGATGAATAAGTTTTTGTTTTTGTCAGGAAGATCAGTTTTGTTTTTTGAGATAAAAAAAGGAGCCTTCCTTTGCGCTCCTTCTCATCATCATTTTAGTTTTCAGATCCTGTTACACATTCGCATGTTCAGGTCGTCCACATGACAAGAGAAGCACGGATTTTGCATCTCGTACCAACAAGGCATCATACACATGCACATGGAATTACGATATGTAGTAGACATTTGGGCTCCTCCTTTCCTGAAAAACACTATAACCCACTCGGTTAGTAGGTAATATACACGACCGCCTCAATGATGTCAAGCACTTATTTGAATTTTTTTGCATTGACTTTGGGGGCTTCATGGTTCATATTATCTGTACCTACTAAAACGGTAGGTAAATTGCAAAGGATCTTTATATATAGGTCTAAAGGAGATAATAATGATATACGCTGACAACGCGGCAACTACAAAGATGAGCCGTACGGCAATCGAAGCAATGCTTCCTTATATGGATAAAATATATGGTAATCCTTCAAGTCTTTATTCTTTCGGACAGGAAGCAAAAGAAGCATTGGAGGGCGCGAGGGAAAGGATCGCTTCATGCCTCGGCTGTGAACCAAGGGAGATAACATTCACATCCGGCGGAAGTGAAGCTGACAACCAGGCAATCTTCTCAGCAGCAAGGATTGGTGAGAAGAAGGGCAAGAAGCACATCATCTCAACTGCTTTCGAGCATCACGCAGTTCTTCACACGCTGGAAAAGCTTAAGAAACAGGGCTTTGAGATTACTCTCCTTGATGTTCACAAGAACGGAATAGTCACACCGGAACAGGTTGCTGATGCGATCAGAGAAGATACGTGCCTGGTAACCATAATGTTTGCAAACAACGAGATCGGCACGATCCAGCCGATAGCTGAGATCGGAAAAGTATGCAGGGAAAAGGGCGTGCTTTTCCATACCGATGCTGTACAGGCAGCAGGACATTTATATGTAAATGTAAAAGAACAGAACATAGACATGCTCTCGCTTTCTGCGCATAAGTTCCACGGCCCCAAGGGCATTGGAGTTCTTTATGCAAAGAAGGGAATAATGCTCGATAACGTGATCAACGGCGGAGCTCAGGAGAGAGGAAAGAGAGCGGGTACCGAGAACATCCCTGCGATCGTGGGAATGGCAGCAGCACTTGAAGAGGCAGTTGCAAATCTCGATCAGAATACTGCAAAGCTCATCAAGTTAAGAGACCGTCTTATCGAAGGTTTGGATAAGATCCCTTACGGCGAACTTAACGGAGACAGAAACAACAGACTTCCAGGCAACGTCAATTTCTGTTTTGAGGGAATTGAAGGCGAATCACTTCTGCTTTTGTTAGATGACAAGGGAATATGCGCATCTTCGGGAAGCGCCTGCACATCGGGTTCTCTTGATCCGAGCCACGTCCTTCTTGCTATCGGAAGACCGCATGAAGTCGCGCACGGTTCACTCAGACTTTCGATAAATGAGGAAACGACAGAAGAAGACATCACATACATGATCGAAGCGGTAACAGATGTTGTTACTTATTTAAGAAACATGTCACCGTTCTGGCGCGACCTCGTAAACGGTAAGCGTCAGCACGTATTTGCGAAATAAAAAAGGAGAAAACATATGGCTTTATACAGTGAAAAGGTAATGGATCATTTCAGGAATCCCAGAAATGTAGGCGTAATCGAGGATGCGGACGGTGTAGGCGAAGCCGGAAATCCCGTCTGCGGCGACATCATGAAGATATATCTTAAAATAGATAACGACATAATTACTGATGTTAAGTTTGAGACGTTCGGATGCGGAAGCGCGATCGCGTCAAGCTCGATGGCCACGGAACTCATAAAGGGAAAGCCTATAACGGAGGCTGCAGCACTGACCAATAAGGCCGTTACAGAGGCTTTGGACGGACTGCCGGCTCATAAGCTTCACTGTTCCGTCCTGGCGGAGGAAGCGATCAAGCTCGCACTTAAGGATTATTTCGACAAGAACGGTATCGAATACGACAAGAATGAGTTCCCTGACGAGCCGCACTGCGCACACTGCGGAGAGGGTTCATGCGACACTTGAGAATTTGTAAATAATATCCCGTTGTGGCAAGATGAACAGATAAGGACGGTATAAATAAATGATGGTATCAACCAGGGGACGCTATGCTCTCCGCGTAATTATCGATCTTGCCGAGAATGCAGCAGACGGATATGTTCCGATGCGTGAAGTGGCTGAAAGACAGGGACTTTCTCTCAAATATCTTGAGAGGATCCTGCCTCTTCTCGTGTCTGAACATCTGGTCGAAGGAGTTCACGGCAAAGGCGGCGGATACCGTCTGTCCAAGGAGCCTTCAAAGATCTCGGTAGGTGAAGTATTGAGGATCACTGAAGGTGACATTGCGCCTGTTGCATGCCTTGAGAGCAACGCGGTCAAATGCGAGCACATCAACGACTGCCGTACGCTTCCCGTATGGAAGGGTTTGAACGACCGCATCAACGAATATCTGGACAGCGTTTCGATCGCTGACCTGATGAAGGACATTCACTGATCAGTATGACCAGTCCCGCCGAGATAGAACAGGACCTGAGGAAAGACAAGGTCTTTCATAACAGGATCTTTGCAAAGTTTACCAAGGCGATAAGAACATATGAGATGCTCTCTCCGGGCGATAAGATAGCTGTCTGCATATCAGGCGGCAAGGATTCTATGCTGATGTCAAAGCTCTTCCAGGAGCTTAAGCGTCAGGACAAGTTCCCATTTGAACTAGTTTTTCTTGTAATGGATCCCGGGTACAGCCCTGAGGTCAGAGCACAGATCGAAAGCAACGCGGAGCTCATCGGAGTGCCGCTTACAGTTTTTGAGAACAAACTCTTTGACGTCGTTTCCGAAAAGGAAAAGTCTCCCTGTTTTCTTTGCGCGAGGATGAGGCGCGGAGCTCTTTATTCCAAGGCAAAAGAACTCGGATGCAACAAGATCGCGCTCGGGCATCATTACGATGACGTTATCGAAACAACATTGATGAGCATGCTCTGGAGCGGCCATGTCGAGACCATGATGCCCAAGCTCCACAGCAAGAACTACGAGGGTATGGAACTGATCCGCCCGATGTATCTCGTCAAAGAGCAGGACATCATTGAGTGGAAAGACAGATACGGCCTTAAGTTCTCAGACTGCGCATGCAGGGTCGCTGATTCAAGGACCGAGGAAGGTTTTTCTTCCAAGCGCAGACAGACCAAAGAACTGATAAAAGAACTTCACAAAACGAACCCGGAAGTTGAAGCGAACATAATGAGCAGCATGGAAAACGTAAGCCTCGACAGCGTAATCTCATATACGAAGGACGGGGTCTTCCACAGCTTCATGGATGACTACCGGGACGGTCAGATTTAACCCGATATTTCACACTTTTCAACTTTATAAGACACAAGGCATTCAAGTCCCTTTGATACAATTTGGGCATCAAAGGAGGTGCCTGCCATGAGTATTGATCTGACCAAGATGCCTAAGATAGGTTTCGGACTTATGAGACTGCCGGAGACCGACGGAGCGATCGATATCGCCAAGGTCTGTGAAATGGCTGATGCCTACATGGCAGCGGGATTCACTTATTTCGATACCGCATATGTCTATCACGGCGGCAACTCCGAAAAAGCGGTTAAGGAAGCCATCGTCAAAAGACATCCGAGAGATTCCTTTACGCTTGCCACAAAGCTTCCCGCATGGTGCATCAATTCATTGGAAGACAGGGACAAGATCTTCAACGAGCAGCTTGAAAGATGCGGAGTCGATTACTTCGACTTCTATCTGCTTCACAGCATCGAAGACGGAAACAACTACAACAACTATGTTAAGTACGACTGCTTCAACTGGGGCATCGAAAAGAGGGCACAGGGAAAGATAAAGCACTTCGGTTTTTCTTTCCACGGCACACCGGAACTTCTGGTTAAGGTACTCGATGAACATCCTGAAATAGAGTTCGTCCAGATCCAGCTCAACTACGCAGACTGGGACAACAAGATCGTTCATTCAGGCGAACTCTACAAGATCTTAAGCGACAGGAACATCCCGATAATCGTAATGGAACCATGTAAGGGCGGCACGCTCGCAAGGCTTGATGACGAGTGTTCTGAGATACTTAAGAAGATACGTCCCGACAATTCGGTTGCATCCTGGGCTTTCCGTTTTGTAGGAAGCCTTCCCGGTGTTACAACGATCCTGAGCGGCATGTCCACACAGGACCAGATCGATGACAACATGAATACTTTCAGGAATTTCGAGCCGCTTACTGATGAGGAAAAGGATGCAATCGAAAAGGTAAAGGAAGTAATGTTCCGTGTTGAGCTCATTGGCTGCACCGCCTGCAGATACTGCGTTGACGGGTGCCCCATGAGGATCAGCATTCCCGATGTCATCAGCGCGGTCAATACCAAGCGTAAATTCCCCGGGGATTTCAGACCGAACTTCTTCTATAACGGACTCGTTGATAGAGACGGAAACGGAAAGTCATCCGCGTGCATCGGCTGCGGCCAGTGCGAAGGAGTCTGTCCCCAACATCTGCCGATAATCAGTATAATGAAGGAAGCGGCAGAGAAGTTCGAATCAAATAACTGATCCTGCCGGATCGGT
>JAEEGL014271772.1_pt1 | contig 28069 bp, 25 predicted proteins | sample 9134231 | NCBI WGS metagenome assembly JAEEGL01 (sample SAMN16246548, study PRJNA631951) | gut metagenome | biome: gut microbiome; feature: rumen; material: fiber-attached | host: Bos | place: Iran: Karaj | collected 2018-10
CTTGGCTTTTGTTCTGTCCGTTATTTACTAATTTGTTCTGAATAATTCTCTTGGAATTTTTCAGGGTTGCATTACTGTTTATTTGTCAATGTGCTTTGTTGTTGCGTTCTCAGCAGCAACTCATTTAGTATATCGCAGCTTTGAATGTTTGTCAACAACTTTTTTAAATTTTTTAGAAGTTTTTTAGAAACCTCTTCCGGAAGCCGCTCTGTGCTTGACTTCCGTGCCCCTCTCTCAAGCGGGCAAAAGTTATTATAGCAAAGCACAAAATCATTTGCAACAACTTTTTTAGGTTTTTTTCAAAAAAATATCTAAGCGCAATATGTAGTGGTCGTAGCATTCATTATCTACAATTTATTAGTATATTATCCACATATCTTTTTATACGAAAGGACTAAACAAATGGCAAAACAAAAATGGAAGTCAATATCAGCATTGACTTCCATCTTCTTAGCTAAACGGAGAAAGCGGGATTTGAACCCGCGCACCGCGCAAACGGTCTACACCCTTAGCAGGGGCGCCTCTTCAGCCACTTGAGTATTTCTCCATGCCTGAATTCCTCTACCAATATGTGGTTTTGAATTCTGAACTTTATGTCTTGAAATAACTAAGACACAAAATTTATTATACAAAGGTGCAAAACCTTTGTCAATCGTTTTTTCTATTAATACTAATTTACCACTTGCAAAAGTAGTACACCAACTGAATTGTCACTTACAAATACCAGTTTGCTCATACAGATTATTCCCCTTGGCATCTATTACTACAATGGCCGGGAATTTCTCTACCTTAAGCTTTCTGATTGCTTCTGTACCAAGGTCATCATAGGCGATGACTTCCGATTCTACTATGGCCTTGGACAGCAGTGCTCCGGCTCCGCCTATAGCAGCAAAGTATACAGATTCGTTTCTGATTATGGCATCTATTACATCTTTTGAGCGCTTACCCTTTCCAATCATGGCTCCAAGGCCAAGATCAAGAAGTTCCGGGGTGTACTTATCCATTCTGCTGGCTGTCGTTGGTCCGGCCGAACCGATAGGGCGTCCCTCTCTTGCAGGTGATGGCCCCATATAATAGATAACATTCCCTTTGATATCAAAGGGAAGTTCTTTCCCAGCTGCGAGTGTTTCTGCCATTCTCTTGTGAGCGGCATCACGGGCAGTATAAATAGTTCCGGTAATAAAAACCATATCTCCGGCTTTAAGGTCTTTTGCTATATTCTTATCTATAGGCGCTATTATTTCTTTTTTCATAATTCTCCTGCAAACCCTATTTCGTCTTAAAAAACGTCCGATCCAATTAGCACTTTTTAAATTTCAACGCTAATATGTCTGTTGACATGACAGCAAATATTCACTGCCACAGGAAGTCCCGCAATATGTGTTGCATAGGTATTAATATTTACCGCCAATGCTGTGACCCTTCCTCCAAGTCCCGCTGGGCCGATACCGGTTTTGTTAATTCTATCGAGGATTTCTTTTTCCATTTCTCTGACATATTCAATTTCTGAACACTGTCCCACAGGTCTGGTAAGAGCCTCTTTGGCCATCTCTGCGCACTTCTCAAAGGTGCCTCCGATTCCCACGCCAATTACCATAGGCGGACATGCATTAGGTCCGGCATCAAGAACCGCTTGTACAACAGCATTCTTCACTCCTTCTTCACCATCTGCAGGTTTGAGCATAAACACTCTACTCATATTCTCACTGCCAAAACCCTTGGGTGCACAGGTAATCTTCACTTTATCTCCGGGAACTATGTCGTAATGGATGACTGCCGGCGTATTGTCTCCTGTATTCTTTCTAATAAGAGGATCCGAAACTACAGACTTTCTGAGATACCCTTCTGTATAACCCCGGCGTACACCTTCATTTATCGCATCAGTGAGATTGCCACCAACAAAATGAACGTCCTGACCTATCTTTAGAAACAGAACGGCCATGCCGGTATCCTGACAGATTGGTATCTGATCTTCCCCTGCAATCTTCAGGTTCTCCTGAAGCTGCTTCAGGATGTTCTTTCCTAGTTCTGACTCCTCTTCCTCTACCGCCTTGTCAAATACAGCGCGCATATCCCCGGATAGTTTATAATTGACGTCAATGCACAATTTTTTAACTGCTTCAGTTACTTCTGATACGTCTATGTCTCGCATTGAGGCTCCTTTATCCAATGATAGTGTTCTTGATCTCAACCAGTTCTTCAGCTGAAGGACTGGTAGGCTTCCAAAGTATGTTCTGACCGTCATGCTTGTAGCGGGGAATTATGTGCAGATGGAAATGTAAAACTGACTGGCCTGCTGCTGCCCCATTATTCTGAACCAGGTTTACGCCATCAAACTCAAGCTTGTCCTTCATGGTAGCTGCGACAGTCTTTGCAACCTTAACAGCACCGGCAAGTGTATCTTCCGGGATTTCAAAAAGATCTGCATAATGCTCTTTCGGAAGCACAAGAGCGTGTCCCTTTGTAGCAGGTCCATTATCCAGAATTACTCTGAAATCCTCATTCTCAAAGATAGTATTTGATGGTATTTCTCCGTTAGCAATCTTACAAAAAATACAGTCACTCATCACACAATTCCCTCCATATTCTTCCTATTATTAAATATCACTATATTTATGATGCCAAATACAAAACCGGTTAAAAAACCACCCAAATGGGCTGCAAGATTGGCACCCTTCTGAAAAAAGCACGCCTCTATAACAAATAGCGCAAGAAGAAATAGCCTAAACAACATGGTTTTTTCTTTAATAAGCTGTTTTCTGAATATTATAAGCCATACAATCAAAAAACCCACAAGCCCCATTATTGCTCCACTTGCCCCCAGCGAAACCCAGTTAAGATCATTTTGCATTTCGTATGCCATGGATAAGAGATTTCCGAATATCCCTCCAAGAAAATACAGGACACAATAAACAGCATGCCCCGTATAGCGCTCAATAATAGCACCCACAAGCCCCAGCATCATCATGTTATTAAACAGATGATTTATATCTGCATGCAAAAACATCGATGTAATAATCCTATAGAGCTGACCTTCATTAAGTATCGCCAGAGAATACATGGCGCCCCTGCCGTAAACCCAAGGCGCAAATGTTGTCCCCGCAATAAAAACAACGATATTTATTACCAGAAGTGCCAGTGTGACATAGGCAGACTTATAAATCTGTTGCTGGTTCTCCCAAAACTGATTACTGTTTTCCTCAATTTCTTCCGACATTATCTAAAGCCAAACCATTACTCATGCATCAGATCAAATAACTGGTCCATGCTTCGCAACAGTTTGAAGTCTCCCTTCATTTTGATATTTCCGGCCATAAATGCCCGCTGGAAGGTCATCTTTCCACCGAGTATATCTTCAAATACTTTTACATCGGTCGTAATGACAACGTCGCAATTATCTTCCTCTCCGGTTCTGCACTCACACTTACTATTATCAACCTCAACTATTACCGGCTTCAATTTGGCATTATCCGTAAAGGCTATCTTGTATTTGGCATGTAGTCCCGACACCGGGGTAAACTTCTTTTTCAAAACCTTTATATATTCTTCCGAATTACCAAGGGCAGAGTCTTCCTGTCCCATTTTATCCCGGAAAATACTTGCCAATTCCTGAAGATCTTCTTTTTGCTTTCTAACATATTTATCGTCGGATGCATATTCCGAAAGCTGTTCAGATTCCTGCGGAGTAAGGTCTATTCCCTTTGCAACCGCAACCTTATTTATAACCGCCTGATTGCTGGCAGGGAATACAGGCATTTTCTGATTAATTGTTCTGTAAATGTTCTCCGCCTTTTTATCAATAATCCTGGAATATTCTGTACTGTTCTCCAGTTTTGTAGTATCTGAAATGTAACCACACATTCCGTCGCAAGGAAGCCCTCCGAGCATTTCCCATGCAGCCGCGAGGCTCATCATGCCTTCGCGTTCCCCGTGAGTGGTTGACATTACAACAGGCGCCATATATATTTCCTTGATCCTGGCTTTATCACCATATAGCCAGCAAGCATCCAAAAACTGCATCATATATCCGCCTACACCGTACCATTCCACAGTGGAAGCCAGTATTATTCCGTCCGCATCCTTAAGCGTCGCAGGAAGCGCCGTTATTCCGTTTCGTTGTTCAAATAAATTGTATTGCTGAACCTTAACATTTAATTCCTGTAGAACAGTTGTGATCTGCGAGATTACGTACAGAGTCGGATCATCAATTATCCCTCTGCCGCCATAATAGATATTAATCTTCATGCGCACCCCTCCAACATGGTTAAGGTCATTATATCATAATTTATCTGCAATCGAAGCAAATTCTGCCTATTCTCACCTCATCCCCTTCTTCAAGGCAGATCTCCTCCTGAGGCTCAAGTTTTACGCCATTTCGAAAAGTCCCATTTGTAGAATTAAGGTCAACAAGCTTTACGCTGCCATCAATACCGTTCATGATCTTGCAATGGATCCTTGAAATGCTTTTGTCATTGACAACTTTATCTACACATCCTTCGAGCTTTCCTATTGTTATCGGCAATTTATCAAGTGATATCCTGATGGTTTTATCCATATTGCAGCTGTACAGTGTCAGGTTTTTGTCACCATCGTCGTCGGTACCGAGAACAACAGTTTCTCCGCACTCTGCAATGTGATGCCTTGGCTGTGGGTTCACTTGAACAGCCAATTTGGCCGGATTAGATTCCTCTGCAAAGAACCGGTCTGCCACATCTTCTTCCTTTTTATTAACACACTCATTTTGCACAGGTTTTTCTTTCCGGACAATGTCCTTTATTCCAGATAAAAAAGCTGCCAGCGATGACACTACGGAAACTATCATTACAATTATGGAAAGTACATTTTCCTGATCCGATAGAATATAATTCATTCGGATAAACATCATTGCAGCAACAACAAGTATGAACAATACTCCGAAAATAATCTGTGCTTTACCTGCAAGTCCCTTAAATTTTATAAATGAACCTGCCTCTTTTTTATCCTGCTGATTTTCTACAATTCCCAATTCTTCCTTTATAAAAACTTCATCTGCTGAATCATCTTGTGAAATTGCAGATACCTGCGAATCCTCATGTTCTTTTCCAGCCTTAAGAACTTCTTCTACACATTCAAGTACAAGACATCCATCTTCCTGCGCACGTTCCGAAAGATTGTATACCAGCTCCACTGCCCTTTCATCATCGTGATCCACAAGATCAAACAATGCATCGGTAAATTCGGCAAAATCAGTCTCGCTTCTATAAAAAGGGCAATACATAAACATGAACTTTTCTGTATTTAGGTCATAGAAAACACTTTTGGCATCAAAGACCACATTTTCTATTCCCAGTAAGTACTCGGACAGACCTTCCAAAGCCTTTTTGAGGGAGTCAAAAAAGCTGATTATCTGTCTGTAATCCATACCCTTTACAGCGAATCTGTCCTTTATGCTCTGCATAGAATTGATTTCATAATATAAAAACTGTTCATTATTTATTACTCGCCTGTCGCAGGGAATAAATCCGCCCACCTTACCGCTCTCTATCATTTTAACCTGATAGTTTTCTGTCTTTTCGCGGTTCTCATCATCTTCAAGCGCTTCTCTTTTTACTATCAGATAGTTATGCTTCAGCTCCCTGCTATATCTATATTCCATACTTTATTATTCCTCTCAATCCTCTATAATCTCTTTCCCCATATCCGATAATCTTTTTATGGTGCGGATATGACTTGCATACTTCCTTTTGGTTGCAGAAAAAGAAGCCTTTAATCCCCATCCGTTTTGGGGTTTTAAATAATAACTTCCCATGGCACTGTGTTTAGTCTCAGTGCTTCCTTCAACCATTACCGTATTTTTGCTCTTATCTGAAACCAAAAAGCAAAGACTACTCTGTCAAAAATATTTTTTTGCCCTGCTGCCAGATTCCCCCTCCGACCTTTCCGCGTGTGAATTGTACTTTTCATTCATGTTATTGTCGGTAGCCTCAAGAGCTATGGAAAAACAATCCTGTGACAGGATACATCTGACATACATATAATTGGTAAAGTATATGATAAGCACAAATACACAGATCACAATTGGGACAATAATTGTAGCCTCTAATGTCATATACCCCTTAAATGCCCGCATAAGTACACACCCCCAATCCAATGGTAATAAATGGGACAAAAGGCAGTTTAGTGCGCCTGTTTCCTCTCCCCATAACCAGAACCACTATCGAAAAGACAGCACTGCAAAACAGTCCTATGAGTGCACCTGTAAACGTCCCCCAAAAGCCAAAAGGCGCTGATATACACAGTAAGAAGATCCCATCTCCCGCTCCTATGCTTCCTGATGATACAAAAAACAGCATAAGAAAAAACGCCCCCGGAATCAGAGCCGGTAAAACGCTTAGCAGCTCAATTTTTTTAATAAACATTTCCGCCAGAACATAACATATAGATAATCCCCCGGAACAACAAAGGAAAACTATCGGAATCTCTTTCTTTACTATGTCGTATATTGATGCGCAAAGAGCCACCAGCAATATAGCTACTCTAAATATGATCTTTTCATCCACAGGCACTACACGGCCCCCTTCCCCCAACCTCAGAGATTGGTATAGTATATATTTTCCTTTTTAGCCCAGGGCAGCTTACACTGCTATGATATCTGTTCCCGTAATTAGTAATAAAGACATTGCCGCTTGCTGCTTTCTTCCCACAGTACTCACATGGATAATACTTCGATCCGTCAGCGCTGCGCTTGTTTTCAACATCCTGCAAAGAGACACTTTTTACATCTATCTTTAAATGTTTGCAGCTGATATTTCTGTGATATACAGTCCCATTCTCGGTAACATATACCATCTCTTCCTCAGAATCATCCGCCACCATCCCTCCCGAAATGTCATACCCCGTCCATGCATGGCCGTAATATCTTGCTTCAACGGGAAATTCCTTGAATCCTATTATCGGAATAATAGGCTTAACCCTGTAATCCACAACAATGTCCACAATGTCATCATCAGCCATAATTCTGGAATTCAAAAAGCTTAGTCCTGCTGCCCCTCTGGAAACCACACTATTATTTATGCTATCTCCAAGATAGTTTTTCACTGAAGTTGCCGCATATATTGTAAAAACACCATCTGCCAGCATCGAACTCGTTCCGTCACTGTCGTCATCGGCAATGAGCTTTTTCCCGGCACAGGCATCAAATGCAAGCTGCGAAATCTCACTTCCTGTCTGATGTAATGCCGCTTCCATATCAGACTGTACTTTGATAATATCGATTGCCCCCAGTATATTTACAAAGAAAAATATGAAGAGAGGGAGTGCTATGGAAGCTTCCAAGGTCATAGACGCCGGCAAAGACACTTCTCTTAATAATCTGATTGTCTGGAGAAACAAGCTTTTATTATTTGTTTTTTTAGTTGTTGCGTAAGAAGTGTCCTTATCGCCGTCTATGGCCGGGCGCTGCCATATCCCCCTTCTAATCTTCATACCCGTAAATCCTTTCAAGTTTTGTTCTATAGCCGTAATTTGTACCAATCTCCATTTCGGCCCATATGGTGTCAAGGCAGTAATCTAGTTTAAATGCGCTGTTACCCTCAGTTTTTCGGATATCCATTTCAACGATATCCATAAATCGCTCCATCTTCAGGTCTTTATCAGTCATAAATAACTTCATCCTAAGATAATCCTTGTAATAAAGACCTTCGGAATTGTCAGTAGCTTTAAGATGATTCCTAAAATCAAACATATTTGTCAGACTCAGCTTCCATGTGGAATCCGATTTAAACAGCGGCACTCTTCCGCCATTAAACAAAATGTTCAGATCAGATATAGATTCGGCAAAGGTCCATGCAAACAGAATCGAGTACTTGATTGGTTCCAATAACTCCGGAACCCAGAACAAAACCGAAAGCGCTGCTGCCACAACTTCTGCTTCCTTAACCTTTTTGCTGTTGCCAAAAAGATATGCCATATTGGATGCCTGTCTCCAAAAGAGCAATGTTTGTGCCATCTTTTCCAGATTTTTATAGTCACTGTTCTGACCATAGATAAGGTACTCCAACTGATATTTCAAATTTGATTTATCAAGTTCATTTCCATATCTACTGCATTTTTCAAAGTAGTATTGCTCTCTCAAAAGCTGAAAAGTCGCAGATTCTGCAAAGTTGTCATTAAGACCTGTTCCTTTGTGTTTTTTCCTGTGGGATATGTATTCGGACAGATTTTCCTTAGCTTTGGATATCTTGCTTTTGTCTTTAATAGCAAGATTCAAAGCTCCGATTTGTCTCTGGGAATTTACTGCATCTGCGGGATTTCCAATGGATAATTCGCATTCCTCTCCGTCCTCATCAGTGACGGTAGGAAGTTCTGTGGAATCAATGATGTCCTGATTTTCTCTGGCCAATTCATCCACATCAGTGTTGTCAAATCCACTATCACTCAAAAGCCCTACATTATCCGCCACCTCTGACAGTTCGTTCATAACAGGATCGGCAGTCATATAGGCCATTATCTGTCGGCTCAGTGCGGCTCCTTTTTTATCGGAAGCGACCGTATATCCAATAATCTTTGCATCCTCACACTTCATTGCAGTCATGGTCTGCGCATTTAATATCCGCCCTGCGGTACTTCTGTCAAAATTTTTCTGTATGTAACTGCGCAGGTGTTCCTCAGTATTTGTGACTGAATGCTTACCGGTCCCATAGGAACAGTCTGCCATGAGAATTCCATATTGCTCGTAAAGTTCCCTGCTGTACTCAGCAAGAACTGAGTTCATGGCAATATCCGCAACGCACTCCGCCTTCATTTTGGCAGCTCCTATCCTGGCCCCCTGATAGAGTGCCAGGACGAGAGACAGTATGATCATAATTGATAATGATAAAAAAACTGTTATATATCCTTTAGTTCGTAACCGCACGTGTTTCTTCCCTTATGGTAGAAAAGATATCTTCTACAAGCCCTGATATTTGTGTCTTGAATACGATAACCAGTCCGATGAGGACTACGATAATCAGAATCACCTCAACTGTGCCCATTCCGGATTCATCGTTCCAGAAATTTCTGATCCCTCCTATAAAATTTTCTCCCAATTTCTTTTCTTTGTTTTTTAATGCTTCCATTTATACTCTCCTTTTTTGGTTTATTTATGTAAATGCAATTGATGAGCTTGCAATTACTTCATATTGACATATATGCAGGAATCATAATGATCACCATCACCACCAGCAGCATCATTACCATTGGCAATAACAGCTTTGTTCCCGCTTCTTCTCCTGCCTTTCTAATCTTATCCAGTCTGTCGGAAAAAGCTTTTTTGGATTCTTCCTCAAGAAGATTTAACAGTTCGCTGTTTCCTCTCCTTAGATTTTGAGACAAAAGAGTTCCAAGTCTTGTGTACTGCTGGCCGCCGCAGCGCAGTCCAAAGCTTTCATAAGCGCAGGCTTCAGACATTCCCGCTGCCATTTCCCGGACGGTTCGAGTGATTTCTTCGTAGACAAAATGTAACTCTCCTCCATCCTTTCTATCCCTCATATAGTTGTCAGCCAATTTTTCAAAAATATTACGCATGGTCATTCCCGCCCCAAGATATAGCACAAGCTGCGATACGACCTGCGGATAATCACTTAAAAGCTGATTGCTTCGCTCCTCCATGGAATCCTTTAACTCCTTATCCTTTAATACAAAAGAAGCTGCTCCCCCCACCATCATCAAAAGCAGAAGCACAAGGCTGTTATCTGTGGTCTTTTCATTCCAAAGCAGTTCCTGATCGTCACAGGCTTCCGGCAGTTCGAATTTTTCTTCATACCTGCTCTCTGTCTCTGCATTTTCCAGTAGCTTTTTTATATTTGCGATTTTTTGTTCTTCACTGGTCAGCTTCCTGGGAATTACATTCACATAGATTGTCTGCTGCCACTTGTTGTCATCGTAGGCATAAGTAGCGGTAAGAGTCACAATTTCTCCCTCTTTGGGAACTGCCTCTTCCTTTATTTTGCCCTCAGTATCAATGACGTCATAATTATCTGAATGCCAGGAAATCCTGAAAGGATATCCCTCCAGCTTTTGAACAAGCTTAAGATCGCTGCTCACGCAGTCAAAAGATGTATTTTCCCCAAGAATTGTCTTCTCGACAATATCCGATGCCTCTCGAAAAAGCTCATCCGCCTCCTCTTTTGTGTAGAACTGTTCAGAAATATCAAGTGTGAATTCTCCTATTTCGTTTCCGGATGTATCTTTGGCAACCAGCTCTATCTTCCGATTTCCTCCCCCGAACGCTCTTCTTTGGATGAGACTTCCGTCTTCTATCAGTTTTCCCCCCGAGGCACCAAAATTCATTGCTATAGCCAGAAAGCTCCCGGCAAACAACATAAAAAGAACTATACTGATCTTCCTGATGTAGTACTCTGCCTCTACCTTCTCCATGTCTTTACTGTACTTAAGCGTTCCAAGATATTCTCTTACCTTATCTGACCCGGGTATTTTTCTGCGAACAAGGAACGTCTTGTATATGAGCAATGCCATTTTAAGCAGTTCCCTGCTAACTCCTGTCTCCGTCATATCATCCGGAAGCTTTTGCTTCCTTGCCATAATCCATAAAACTATCCCCATAACAGGCATGATCAAATAAACCGTCACTATCATTTTTTATACCTTCTAAACCTTTATATTTACTATTTTTTCAGACAACAGAAACGAGATGATGTAAATGGCTGTACAGACCGTCATTACCCCATAGCCAATGGGATTATGGTACAGGACTCCGAAAAAGCCGGGGCTGGTCAGACTTATGTAAAAAATGATAAAAAACGGTACGCAATTCATTATCCTTGACTCAAGTCGCTTGGCACTTATCAGAACATCTATCTCTTTCTCTGTGTTTATCTTCTGTGAAATGACGTTAATTGTCCTTTCTATGATTTCAGTCATATTTCCGCCGCTTCTCTTTGCCACATTAAAAACCAGGGCAAATTCCTGAATATCTTTGTTCCCGCATTCATTACCCATTGTGAAGATCAGCTTCTCAAGAGGAATATTGTTTTTCAGTCCTTTGTTCAGCTTATTGATCTGCCTGCAGATTATGCTTTTTTTGCCATACAAAGTCTCCATGTCTCTCTCCGAATCCATAAAAGCATTCTCTATGGAATATCCGGCCTTAAGATTGGTCAGAACCGAAAAGATAGCATCACGAAACTGTATACCTGCAGTTCTGCACATTTTTTCACGCTCTCTCTTCTTTTGTATGACAAACCATATCAGTGCTGTGGGGGACATTATTATCACCGCCGGCCAGGAGTCGTAAAAAAGCCTTCCAAAAAGGACAGCTATACCTACCCCCTGAAGTACAAGCGGCAGGTCCGTCATTTTAAAGTGGTAGCTTAAGACCTGCTGCCATAAGTTTTTGACTATTTTTAAGTTCATTTTCCTTCCTCCAGCGCCCTATGATTTTTCCGTTCTCATCTAAACCTTCCTCTACAAATTCAAACAATCTGTTCGTCCGAATTCTCCCCATTTCATCGAGCCCTTTCTCAATCTCGGTTATTTCCAGAACCTTTCTGGTTTTATCCCTTAGTCGCCCCAAATGGACAATTACGTCTATTCCGGCAGAAACCTGTCCTCTTATGGCTGATAGCGGAAGTTCTCCCATCCCCATCAGGCTCATGGTCTCCAATCTGTACAGCATGTCTACCGAACTATTTGCGTGTCCCGTAGACATGGCCATGTGCCCGGTATTCATTGCCTGAAGCATATCAAGACATTCTCCGCCGCGGACTTCCCCGACAATAATCCAGTCCGGTCTCATTCGAAGTGAGGCTTTTATGAGGTCTCGTATCGATATTTCTTTACAGCCTTCAACATTGGCATTCCTGGCTTCCATCTTTACAAGGTTCGGAACATCCCTAATCTGAAGTTCAGCATTGTCTTCAATTGTTATTACTCTGAGATCTTTGGGAATGTAGTTGGAAAGAGCATTCAAGAAGGTGGTTTTCCCTGATCCGGTGCCACCCGAGATGAAAATATTGTACCCTGCTTTAATAAGGATTTCGAGATAATCACGGAGGTCTTCCGAAATGGATCTGAGTTTTATCAGTTTTTCCATGGTGATAGGATTATCCGGAAATCTTCTTATTGTTATCACCGGTCCGTTCAAGGCTACCGGATTAAGAACAATATTTACACGGGAGCCATTCTCCAGTCTTGCATCCACTATAGGAGAAGCCTCATTTACCACTCGGTTGCAGGCAGCAACTATCTGCTGCACCACATCCTCAAGTTTTTCCTTAGACTCAAAGCTACCATCATATTTACAGATAATCCCCTCACGCTCTATGAAGATATTGTCTGTGCCATTTATCATGATCTCCGTCACCGAAGAGTCATCCACCAATTGCTGCAAAATATCCAGCTTTCTTATGGAATGGAAAATCTGCTCTCTCAGCTTTTTTCTATCCCCCACTGAAATGGCCAGATTCTTGAGTTCGCCAATAAGTTCATTATCTATCAGCTCAAATATCTCCTCATCACTTACATCCCTGGAAAAATCCATGGAGTGAACAACTTTTTCCCTTATATTTCTTCGCAAAGAATCAAGTTTTGTTTCCATCTGTGAGCCCCTCTCTTTCAAGAAGTTCCTCTATATATTTTTCACAAGAATGCCTGTCCCTGTAATCAGGAACCTGGATTTTGACGGTACGGGACTCAATTTCGCTAAGGCCATTTTCCCTCAGGATTGTTTCGTACTGTGAAATCCGGGCAGAATCCGGCACATTGTTGCCTGTAACGGTAAAAATCTTATTGCACATAGCAAGGATATCAAAGAAGCCATCCGGGTACTCCGTGAGATCCATTACCACGTAGTCATACCCCGCATCCCCTGATAATAATCCCAGAAGTTCTTTTATTTTTTCACTTCCGATGTCCTTTATCTGGGCAGCCGTTTTTGCTGGCATAATATAATCAACACCATTTACAGTTCGTTTTATTTTTTCCAGATACAATCCGAATTTATTCTTTTCACACTCTGCGTAATAGGCCAGATCAGTAATGTTCTGCTCGGATACAATGCCCAGCATGTCCGGGAGTGAAGAAAAGCTCTCGAAGCTCAAAAAGATGACCTTCCCATGCTCTGCCAGTTTTTCGGCGGAGTTAATTGCCATGGTAGTCTGGCCGCATTTGGACAGAGGGGAAAAAAAGCCAAGTATTCGGCTATTTGCAAGCTTTGCCTGAGTTCTGAGCCCCGTAAACGAGTCGGGAGAGTCCGTGCAGAACTCTATTAGTTCATTGACAACTCCTGCAGCAGACTGATACTTACTTACATGCCTGATGTTAATCCCCGTATCAATAGCCGGCTCACACAACATTCCTCCCCATGAAGTCTCTTCATCCAGCACCAGTACGTTTTTAAAACCGCCTTCTGCACACCTGTCCACCAGCTCATAGTGCAGACTTTCGGATATTATCAAAAGAGAAACCGCCTCTTTACGGGCAAAGTTTTTCAGATCTTCAATTCCCGTAAAAGAAAAAATATTAAATGACAGATTCAGATTGTTTTTTAAATATTCATATAGTCGCTGACAGTAAACCTCATCAGCATCACATAGCGCAAGGCTCAGTCCTTTCATAGTGTTCCTCCGATAACAAAAATTGCGCTGGCCATTACCGGCACAGCAAAATGTATGGTCCTTCTTTTATTTCTTTTAATGATAATGATCAGTAGAGAAATTGCTCCTGCAATCAGGAAAGAGTAAAAGATACAGGAAAGTGTTTCCTGCACTGATAAATAAGACGCTGCCATTAGAAATAGTTTTACATCTCCGGCCGCAATGCCTTTAAAAAGATATACCGGTAAAAGAACAATCAAGGATGTCCCCATGGCCGCCAGGGCAGATTCAAAACTCCATAGTCCCCCACATATTGCCATTATTAGTCCAATCAGCATTCCCGGCACAATCCAGATATTGTAGATCCTGTCCCTGTACAGGTCTGTGAACACAGCACCGAACAAAAACAGGAATAAAATTGGTTTAATTTGCATTCACCCCTTTCGTGTTTTCTTCTTGTGATTAAAGAATTTATCACCACAAAAAGCCCTTGTAAAGCGGTCCAGAGCAAATCAGCAATATGCACAATTAATAATTTGTTCGATTAAAATCGAACAGATTCTCCAAACGAAAAACCCAGCAAAAAAGACGCGTATACACATTTTCGAAAACATGTGTTTGCGCGTCCTGTTTGCTATTTAGTCACATATGTTATATAAATACGATAATTTTCGATCAAAAATTAATACTCTTAAGAAATTCTTAAGCCATGTAACCCCTATTCATGGAAACCGCAGTAATATCCTCCTTCAGCGTATATTTTCCGTAGGTCAGTCCGGCATATACACTCTGGATATTTCCCATGACCGGCTCACTGATATCTGACTTTTCAAGTTCCTCATATGCTTCATAAAGCTTCTTGAAATTCTGCTTTACTCTCCAGATGCGATGCATATTGTAGCTCGCAATGGCTGCCGTGAGTTCCTTTTTGGAAAAGATATATATTTTGAACAGGTTCCTGGCCAGTTCATACTCCATATTAAGGGACCTTATCAGTTCATCGATACAATTCTGAGCGTGATATATATCAATATCAGCTTGTTCTCTTTTTCCAACAGCAATGTCATCCAGAGCATCACTAATGTACTGAACTACCATTTCATAGAGGATAGTTATCATCTTTGTCTTGTTGGCCTGGGTAATCTTCAGCGTTAATTCCTGTTTTTTTTCCTGCGTCATACTCTGCTCCTTCTTTTGCGGATCTGTATTGATATCTTTGTCTATCACTGAAGTAGCTGCAATATCTGTGACGGTCTCTCATTGGCCTGCGCCATCATGGAAGTTCCCGCCTGGGAAAGAACCTGCTGAGTTGAAAAAACAGTCATTTCCTCTGCCATGTCTACATCCATTATTCTGGAGTAAGCAGCTGTCATATTCTCCTCTGTAACATCTATACTGCTGGAAGTATGCTCAAGTCTGTTCTGGTATGAACCCAAACGGCTTCTCATATTGCTGATCTCAATGATCGCATCTTTTATGCTCTGAATACCCTCAACGGCACCTTCCTGATTTGCCAGGTCCAGATTATATATTCCAAGAGTTGTAAGACTTACTTTAGGAATTCTTATATCCAAAGCCTGTCCTTCATTTGCACCAACCTGCATCCTCATGGAGCCTGTTGCTGTGAGATCAAGATTAACAACGCCGTCAAACGCTTCATCAATCTGAATACTGACTTTCTTTCCTGTACTGTCACTTAATGTGAGTACATCTTCATGGATTGTCACCATCATGCCGTTTGGCATGTAGTCCTCTCCATCCTTTGTTATTTTTATATTCTTTTCGCATCCGTTCTCAAAAAAGATTCCTTTTTTATCTACTCCTGTTGATCCCTCCAGGTTAAGGTATGAAACATCAATTCCCGTTATCTGATACTTTCCGGCATCAAATTCATCCGAATAGCTTACCAGACTGACATTGGGATCTGTCTCTGCTGTTGCCATGTCATAACCAACTGTCGCATATCCCTTGAGATCAAAGGATCCGTCCAGAATGGTCTGACCATTAAACTGAGTCGTTTTGGCCATTCTGTCTATTTCATCTTTGAGCTGAGTTATTTCATCCTGGATAGTTTGTCTGTCCTGATCCGTGTAGGTTCCGTTGCCGGCCTGAACCGCAAGCTGGTTCATTCTCTGAAGTATATCGTGGATTTCTGAAAGTGTTCCGTCAGCAACCTGTACAATAGAGATTCCGTCATTTGCCGAATCTCCCGCAACGCCAAGACCTTCGATCTGGGCATTCATTCTTCTGGACATTGCCAGGCCTGAAGGATTGTCTTTTGCATTTGCTATTTTTATTCCTCGGGATAGTCTTTCGATAGAATCAGATAATAGCGTGTCATTTCTCTGAAGGGCGTTGTGTGCAATCATTGCGGAGACATTGTAATTGACTTTCATGTTTACCTCATTTCCGGTCTGCGGATTTTACCTACAGAGCCTCTATAAATGCTTTTGCCATGGCCAGAAGTGTTCTGGTCTCTGTAATATTCTTTGAATTGCCATCCGTGGCATTTGCATTAGCTGCTCCTACTGAGATAGGTGGTGTCTGCGCATGGTAAAGGATCGCTATTTTATCTTGGCCCACGCCAAAATCCCTTAGTCTCTCAGCCAGTTTGACGCACATTTTTGATCTAACGCTTTCTAAGTATTCTGTCTCCTCTGTGCTTTGACCATTGGTGGTAGTCAGCATTCCGCTGATGATACCGTTTTTCTCATACAGACTAGCTGTAATCAGGCCATATTCATAGGTTTGAACACTTGCCTCCATCCTTGAGTTCATGCTGTCATCATTTTTTAAAGTGACATGCATGGATATCTTTTGCCCATCAATTTCAATCGGCACATCAAAAGATCCTCTTTCCGAGCTATAGCTCATAACAGATAACTGTTTTTGCATGAGTGAAATTGATCTGACGTCAATATAGGAATCATCATCACTCATAAGGAGCTCTGAGAGTTTATCTGAGATTGACGAAAGGCCGGCCTTATATATTTCCTCATAGCCTTCCTGATCCAGGGCATCAACCAGCAATTGCTGCTCTTTCTCAGCTGCCTCACCGATCATATCCCCTGTCTTTCTCCAGAGTCCTTCAGCTCTGCGGTCTCTCCTGTTGGAGATCATGGCTTCAATGTTGTTGTAGGTGATTTCCGCATTTATTGTGGCAAGTTCATCTACCGCAGTGTCTACCGCCTTAAGCGAAGCTGTATCTCTGATCTGCCTTACCTGTTGTCTGTAGTAATCCCTTTCCAGCTGTTCATCCAGCTCTGCACTCTGAAGCTGCTGTGCCAGCTCAGGCAACAGAGTTTGCTCATTGGGAGCTGCAGCCAAAAGTTTTTCGGGCTCAAGATTCTCATATACTATATCGGCTTTTGCACTGAAATATTTAAATGCTGTTTCGATTTGTTCATCTATTTTTAATGAACTTCTTTTGGCAGATCCAAGTCCACCGAAATTGTCATCCACCGTGTAATCCATGCCTCTTCCGGCAGTAGACAGGCTTCTTTGCGCCGTCAAAAGATTTCCCAAGGTCATGTCCATGCCTGTCTTAAGCACTGATCCGATTGCCTTGTAATCACCGGCTTTCAAAGTGTGGAACAATCTGTAAATTCCGATAAAAGATGTCTTTTCTTCTTTTGAGATTTCCTTCTTATGCTCAAGCTTATATAAGAATTTCGAATATTTTTCATCTGCCGGTCTGTTTCCGTCATTGTCGTTTTCTTCTCCGCCCATCAAGTTCCGGTCAAGATTTTCAGCCAGTTCCTCTATGGTCATTCCAAGAGGATTTTGTCCGTTTCTTACAAGATCCAGAACCGCACCGGGCTTAAGCCTCTCCACTGTTGTCTTTACCAGCTGGTCCCAGGCGCTTACTTTTTCGATATTTTCTTTGGATATTTCCATATTGTTATATCCAAGGATTCTTACAGCTCTTCTGGTATCTTCATTTTTGTCAATTTCCAGATCCTCCAGAATATCATCAACATTTCTGAAGGCCTTCTTTATACTGTCACCAAGATCACTCCTTGGCTTGGTCATCATGGTTTCATATTCTTCTCCTGCTCTTTTATATCTGATGGCAATTTTGCTGGATGTAGCACTTATCTCTGAAAGAGATGCGCTATCCAGGCTGTCCGCCATAACTCCTGTGACATCTATAGGGCCGTTTGCGATTGTGGAGACCCTGGTAAGGGTTGCGCTTATAATAAGTCCTTTGCTTGCCGGTGTTACGCCTGTTATTTCATCAACGGCATCACCTGCAGTCTCATCGCCCATCTGCGCCATGACGCTCTTTAATCTCTCAATGAGTTTTTCCATGGGGGCAGTGTCTATGGAAAATCCGCTGTCCAGAAGCTGTTTGTTAGCCTCTATTGTCATTCGCAGTCTTACTTCCTCCAGCTGAAGTCTTGCCTGTACGAACTTTGTCTCTTGTACGTCTTTGCTCATTTCAGTAGTTGTATCCACAGCATTTTGAGCATTATATAGATTTCTTAGATTTATTTCTTTTCCGCTTTCCAGCGTTTTCTTTATGTCATCCTCTGTAATGGCTTCTGTTTTTTCTTTTATTACTCTTGCCTTTTCGTAGCTGCTGTCCGAATCAGCCAGATTTGCCATGTTCGGCCTTTTTCCGTCAAGAATCGCTGCTGATATGGTCTTTGCTCCAAACTCCTCTGAAATTGGAAAAGAAATGCTGTTTATTTCATCAACTTTAACCAGATTGTCAGCGGTTAGAGGTATCCCTTGCTCAACAATCCATTTGGCCTCTTTCTGCACCTGTTCGTTTGATGTATCAAGCCCGGCCTCACTTATTATCTTGTTAAGCTGTCCTTCCAACTGCTTCCAATTAATTGAATCTGCCTTCTGAGCAAAGTATCCTCCTGCCTCCTGGGCATAGTAACCACGGCTCGAAACGTTCTGACCGTTGGTACTGTGAGAAGCAAAGTATATGTTTTCTATGGTGGGCTCCATGTTATTAAGTACAAGATACTTAACTGCACTATCATCAAGCTCGCTGATATCAGAGATTTCACCGTAGGCTAAAGCAGCTGCTTTCGCATTCTCGGCAGTGACAGGAACGTCATTTTCATGAAAACTCTTTTGTATCGCCAAAGCAAACGACTGACTACCGGTTATCCTTGTAAGCTTCTCAGTTGTAAGATCATCATTATATCCTGTGATTTCAACGCCGGACTCAAGCAGTACACTCTTTATCTTATCGAGGATAGTTACTGTCTCTGCGTTATTTGTATTTTTGATATCAAATCCATCCTCGCAGGCCTTGGCAAAGTCCTCCTCAGACAGAGTATTTGATAAAAGAGCCATGTAATTGTGCTGATTTTTGACGTCCAGATTCTGCGCCATGGTACTGATATCCTCAGCGTTTTTTCCATGCTCACCGTAAGCATCGTTACTAAAAATGCTCGTATCCAGGTTTGCAATATAAGAACTGCTGCCTGTTGAGCCTGCCTTATTCAAAAAGACCTTATTTCTGTTCTGGAATTCCGCACCCTGACTAGCAATATTGGGGTCGGCTTTCTGACCGGTAATAGTCTGAAAACTAATATTCATAGACGCCTCATTTTATCCTGAATACAACATAAATAAAAGGTGATGAACTCTCATTCATCACCTTTTATTTCGGCATATGCATAAAATTCTTTAATTATTTTTCGGTTTTCTTTTTACCTGTAGTCTTGGCAGACTTTGAAACCGCCTTGGTCTCTTTGGACTCTTTTGCTTCGGGATTTTGGAATACAAATACTTCTGCTCCGTAAGGAGGAAGATCAAAACTGATGCTGTAGTCCTTGTAATCGCACAGGCCCTTTACTGCCTTTATCTTATCCGGCACAGAGCTTCCCATACCTCCAAAGCACTCCTTTGCAGAGTCAAGGACATGTGTGTAGGTTCCGGCAAAAGGAACTCCTACCATGAAGCCCTTGCGCTCCATCGGGGTCATATTCAAAACAAAGAGCAGATTGTCCTTACCGTTGATGGCTCTTCTGTAGAAGCTGTATGTGCTGCGTTCCTTATCGTCTGCATTGATCCACTCAAATCCGCCCCAGTCATTGTCAACTTCGTATAATGCAGGGTACTTTCTGTATAATTCTAGAAGCTTTCCAACGTAGTCCTTCATTCCCCGATTCAGATCATTTCCGAGAAGGAACCAGTCAAGCTCTCTTTTTTCGCTCCACTCACGCTCCTGTCCGAAGTCCTGTCCCATAAACAAAAGCTTCTTGCCGGAATGTCCGAACATATAGGTGTAGCCGACTCTTAAGTTGGCATATTTATCAACCTGATATCCGGGCATTTTTTCTACCATGGAGCACTTTAAGTGAACCACCTCGTCGTGGGACAGCGGAAGAATATAGTTCTCGGAACTGTTGTAGCTCATGGCAAAGGTCATCATGTAATGTGCCCCCTGTCTGAAATACGGATCCAGCTTCATATATTCGCAGAAATCATGCATCCATCCCATATTCCACTTGAAGGCAAATCCCAGGCCACCTTCCTCTGCCGGTGCTGTAACTTTCGGCCAAGCGGTAGACTCCTCAGCAATTGTAAGTATCTGTGGATATGAACCTCTGACCACGCTGTTGAAATGCTTGAAGAATTCAATTGCATCAAGGTTCTTATTATCACCGTATTTATTGGGAACCCACTGCCCATCACGCTTACCGTAATCAAGATAAAGCATGGAGGCAACGGCATCTACTCTGAGTCCGTCAATATGGAACTTGCGGATCCAGTAAAGCGCATTCGCAATAAGGAAATTCTTTACTTCAGGCTTTCCAAGATTGAATATCTTGGTACCCCAATCGGGATGTTCACCCTTCCTTGGGTCGGGATCTTCGTATATGCAGGTTCCATCGAAGCAGGCAAGTCCGAACTCGTCCGGGCAGAAATGGGCAGGTACCCAGTCAAGGATGACACCGATATTGTTCTTGTGAAGCTTGTTCACAAGATACATGAAATCGGTTGGCTCTCCGTATCTTGAAGTAGGCGCATAATAACCGGTTACCTGATATCCCCACGATCCGTCAAAGGGGTGCTCGGCTATACCGATAAGCTCAATATGCGTGTATTTCATTTCCTTGAGATATTCAACAATTCTGTCTGCAAATTGTCTGTATGTATAGAAACCATCCTCTGTTCCATCAGGATGTTTCATCCATGAACCAATGTGGCACTCATAGATAGCTATGGGTTCACGGTTCATATCTTTTCCCTTAAGATTGTCAAACCACTTTTCATCAGACCATTTAAAGCTGTTAAGATCCGTTGTTCTTGACGCATTACCAGGTCTAAGCTCCGCAAAATTCGCGTATGGATCGGCTTTGTACAATCTTCTTCCGTCATGTGTGGTTATCATGAATTTATAAAGTTCACCGATTCCGATACCCGGTATGAAGAGAGACCAGATATTTCCGGTCTTGGAACGATGCATCTGATGAGCGTTCTCATCCCAGTTGTTAAAATCACCAACAACGTGGACATCTGCCGCATTGGGCGCCCATACTGCAAAAAAGAATCCTTTTTTACCTTTTTCCTCTGATGGATGCGCACCAAGCTTATCATAAATATCATAATGAGTTCCCTGACCGAATAAATATTCATCGGCTTCGGATATAAAAACCTTTTGACTCATACAAAAAATCCCCCTCTGATTTTATTAGTGCATAAAGTCTTTTTCTCTAAGTATTACCATATCATTTTCATCATAACGCTTATTTACGATCACATCAACGAAGTGTCCAAAATTGCGTTTTTCTGCATAATAAATTGCATCATCCACAATGTCCTTAACTTCTGCAACCGTAACCTCGTGATCAAGAGTCTGCCTCTCGGAAATTCTGGTGTGAAGTGCAAGAATTCCCAAATTGTCAATGGCATATTCTTTCTCATATGCGTACTGCTTTGCATAAGCAACAAGCGATTCGTCATCGAGAGCCTCAATATCAACACGTACATTAAAGCTCTGTCGAAGGGAAGGATTTCTGTCAAGGAATTTATCCATGTCATCTCTTGTATCTTCCATGACAATAATAAGTCCCTTATTCTCTTCCTGAAGAATCTTCAGAAGCTCATTTACTGTTTCAGAGTCCAGATCGGCTGCCCGTTGGATAATAAGCGCTCCGTTGGCCAGTCTCTCAAAAATGCTTGACGTACTCTTTTTATTCAGTGTGTTGGCAGTTATCTTTGCAACCTTTCCACTGAAATTGGAATCAGAGGACTGTACCGCTTTGATAAGGCCCTTTGCAAGATTAACTGTCCCGGCTCCCTCTTCGCCTGTAACAATGGCGTTACCAGTGTAGGCATCCATGCTGAGGTTATCAATGGCATTAATGATCTGGCGTCTTGATTTTTTATGATGAATATAAGGACCAAAGAGCTCTTTTTCCTCAGGAGTCATTGTCCTTACTCGTTCTTCTATCTCTCTGTTTCCGATATGATGCTGTTTTCTCTCTTCCTTCTTGACTTCAGGCTTTTTGGTAGCTTTTTCCTTGGTCTTCTCTGACTCTGTAAGAGATTCTGCCACAGCCGATATCTGAGTTGTGTTAAGAGAAACTGTTTTTCCTATTCTGGCTTCCTCGTCGATCTCATCTCTGATTACCTGAGAATCATCCTCCGGAAGCTTTTCTTCAACAGTGTACTGAGCCACTGTATCTTCCTTTTCGGTATCAGTCTCTTCCTCATCGGAATAAACTACAACTTCAGGTTCATCCGCTTCATCCACAACTTCCCTGAAATCTTTTACTTCTGATTCATCAGGTAATTCTTCCCGAATTTCTTCAGGCTCCTTTTCCGGAATGTCCCTGGGCTTCTCTTCGGCAGGAGCAATATTTTCTTTTTCCATGACCTTGGCAACAGCGGCATTTATCACATCTTCCCGCTTAAGAGACCAATCACCGCGACCGGAAGCCTTATCATGTCTCTCCTGTTTGATAGCGTCGGATATTGCCTTCTCTATCTTCTCCTGAAGACCTTCCTTGGACTTTTCATCAAAATCAGCAAACATGTCACCGGTCTCATCCAGAACACGCTTTTTAACTGACTGAAGCTGCTTCTCCTGCTGTTCCTTCTTGTATTTTTCCCAGTTCTCCATGTATTCGGCAATGCTGATCTGTCCGGTAATCTGTTTTTCAACTTCCGGTTCCGGGCTGACAGCCATACTGATCTGTCCATCGGATTCCTGGGAAAGGATACTCTCAAAATGCGAAGGCATCTGGTAGCTGGCATTTGGATGGATCACGGCACCGGGAACCTCATCCTCAAGAGGCTTTTCTTCATATACCACAGGTCCAAAGGATGGCTCCCTTGGTATATCCTCTGTACTTTCCTGTGCCGGCTCCCAAGCAGGTTCTTCTGTGGGTTCTTCCGCAGGCTCCTCTGCTTGCTCCTGCTTGGCTTCTCCAAGTATCGGTCCGTTTCCGCCAAATTTTATATCTATACCCATTGAAGGTGCCGAAGGAATCTCCACGGTCTGTGTATCAAAAAACAGTTCCTGCATCTCTCCTGTGGGTGCTTTTAACTCTTCAGTATCTGGAGAAACGGAAATTTCCTGTTCTTCATTTTCCTGTCCGATTATCTCCCTAAGTCCCTCTGCAAGAGCTTCCTGGAGATTTAAAGTATTATAGTCGCTTACATCCACTGATGGCTCTTTTATCTCGGTAATATGCGGATAAACTATACCGTCTGCATCTGCCTGAGGTCTCTGCAGCTCTTTGCTCCTGTCTGTGACAACAATGGTGTCCTGTGTAATATAAGAAGAATCCTGAGTAGCTTCTTCTGAAACAGGAGTCTGCACATTTCCATATAATTCTGCGGAATGTCCCAAAGAAGGCATAACCTTTGTAGCATCAAAATCCTGCTCTTTTTCCGGCTCCGCTCCCTGAACCTGAGCATCCTCCGGAACTGCTTCTCCGGCGTTAAATGCACGAATTACTTCCTCTGTAATAGGAGGCATCTCTTTGGTTGGCTGCTTAACCTTATAGGCCTGATCCTCATCCCTGCCCATTTCATCCTTTTCAAGAACTATAGAAGCATCAACCTGTCCTCTTGTCTTAAGTTTATATCTGTTATAGCGGTCCTGCTGTTCAATGGAAAGCGGCTCATGAAGTGTCTTAAGTTCCAGCGCCTTCATAACGTATCGTCCCTCACCGAACCAAAGAAACATCTCATCACATTCTTCAACACACTCGGTTGTAAGCCCTACTCTGTGATAAAGGTAAGCCAGTTCGTATGCCCATCTCTGGGTATAATCATGTTTTTTCAGCTCCTCGAGAACGGCAATCCTCTCCTCAAGGCTTACTTCCTGTGCCTCGTATAGCTTATACTGCAAAATATATCTTCCGGTATCTCTGGGCGCGATCCTCACAAATTCCTTGTAGTATTCGAGAGCCTGAACTATCTCTCCCATTTTTATCGCCAGACCGCAAAGAGAATAAACTATTGCCCTTCCTGAAGGGTGCCTTTCATAGGCCATCAAAAGAACATCCCGGCTCTCTTCAAAGCGTCTGTTTATTTTATATAGATCACTGATTGTGCAGAGCATTGAAACGCTCCTGACCTTCTTCCAATCAATAGTATCTGCAATTTTTACTGCTTCGGCATATCTGCCTTCCCCAATCAAAGCCTTTATTTCATCGGCTCGAATCTTGTATTCGACTTTATCCAAAATATCCACCCCTTTGGTGCAAAAAAACACTATATCTAGTGTAAGTTTAACATAGCACCACTTCTTTGTAAAACTAAGAGTTGTTGCCTAGTTCCCTGACAAAATGTCCGAAAGCTGAGCAAACTGCGAAAGGCTTAGAATTTCTCCCCTGGACATTTCTCCAAGCCCCATTTTAATAAGCGCATCCTGAACCTGCTGCCTTGAAACCTTAAGAGCAGGGTTATTTGAAAGAGCATTGGACAGGGTCTTTCTGCGCTGGTTAAAAGCTGTCCTTATTATCTCAAACATGAATTTTTCATCTGAAACTACCACTGCCGGCTTTTCATACCTTTTAAGATGCACAACTGCCGATCCTACGCCGGGCTGTGGTATGAAACTGCTTGGTGCAACGTCCATTACGTTTTTTGCCTCAGCATAATAACCGACTGCCAGAGAAAGAGATCCGTAATCCTTATTGCCGGGTCCCATTACCATTCTGTCCGCCACCTCTTTTTGCACCATGACGGTCATACTCTCCATTGGCGCACCGCTCTCAAAGAGCTTCATTACTATAGGTGTAGTAATGTAATATGGCAAATTGGCCACGACCTTTATGGGCCTTCCGTTGTTGTATTCCTTTATGATGGCATCAATATCCACCTTCAGAACATCGTCATTTATCACAGTTACATTGTCGTATTCTGAAAGAGTATCTGCCAGCACCGGTATGAGCGTTTTGTCAATTTCAACAGCCACCACTTTTCCTGCGGCCTCTGCAAGATACTGAGTAAGACTTCCTATTCCGGGACCTATTTCAAGAACGCAGTCGTCTTTTGTCACTCCCGCAGCCTCAACAATTCCGTCAAGAACATTGCTATCTATCAAAAAATTCTGACCAAATTTCTTTTTGGCACTCATTCCGTACTTGTTTAAAACTTCTTTTGTACGGGCACTATTTCCCAGATATGCCATTTTACCTCCAAATCAAACACATTGCTTTCCTCTTTGCATCAGCAATTGTATACGCGCTTTGCATTCTGCTCTGTGATATCTATGACTTCCTGCTCTGAAATTCCCTTTATGCGCGCCATTTCCGTAACAACATATGGCAGGTAAAGAGAGTTGTTTCTCTTCCCTCTGTAGGGCTCGGGAGCAAGATACGGACAATCTGTCTCTAAAAGAAGCTTTTCCATGGGAGTCTGCTCCACCACCTCCCTCATCTTCCTTCCGTTTTTAAAGGTCAGCACGCCTCCGACTCCTATGAAGAAGCCCATTTCCACACACTGGGCAGCCACCTCCTTGGAATAAGAAAAGCAGTGAACTATTCCTCCTATCTCCTCCGCATGCTCCACACGCATGATATCCAGGGTATCCTTGGCCGCATCTCTTGAATGGATAATTACCGGAAGCCGTTCCTGCCTTGCCAGTTCAAGCTGCCTTTTGAACCATTTCTTTTGGATTTCAGGTTCCGGATCGGGCCAATGATAATCAAGGCCAATCTCACCGATTGCAACACACCTGCCATCCTGGCTCCATTCCCTTAAAAGCTCAAAGCTGTCTTCATTTAACTCTTCTACATCACTGGGATGAACACCTACAGCTGCATAAATGAAATCATACTTGTGGGCCAGCTCCAGAGCTCCTCTTGTGGACTTGATATTGGCTCCGACATTTACTATATGCCCTATTCCATTCGCCTTCATGGAGGCCAGAAGCTCATCTCTGTCTATATCAAACTGCTCATCATCGTAATGAGCATGTGTATCAAAAATCATTTTCACTCCTAAAACAGTCAAAAAATAAAATACCTAGTATAGATTACCACAAAAAATATTCCTTGAGAACCGCATAAAATCAAGGGATTTAAAAATTTTAAAAAATTTTTTGAAAAAATTTAAAAAAAGTGCTTGCATTTTGTTTCGGGGCGTAGTAAGATATCACTTGTCGTTAAGACATGGCGAAAGTCAATCGAATAACGAATGCACCGCTAGCTCAGTTGGTAGAGCACCTGACTCTTAATCAGGTTGTCCAGGGTTCGAGACCCTGGCGGTGCACGCCGAGTACTGTGTTTGTGGGTATAGCCCATGGGGATGGTACTTTTTTTGCGCGAAAAATGAGCCACGCAAGATAAAAATATAAGCCGATATCTCGAGGGGAGCTTGCTCACCAGAGAGATATTGGCTTATATTTTTAATTTATGCGGCGAATGCCGCGTAAATGAGGAATCCTGCTTTCCAAGGATTCCGAATCTTGCGTGGCGTTGTTCGCGGCATCCTTCATTTTTCGAGTCTGTCGGCATGGCGGAGTAGATGACTCCGTCATCTCGAGTGGCGCACTTCTCATTGCGCTCACCCCATCAGCTTTCCCCCATTCTCCTTTAGCCACTTCCGCCTTTCCTTATAATCCGGCAACACCTTCTCCACTTCGTCCCAGAACCGCTTCGAGTGATTCATCTCTTTCCTGTGGCACAGTTCATGCACCACCACATAATCCACTATTTCCTCCGGAGCATTCATAAGAAGGCAGTTAAAATTCAGATTCCCCTTTGATGAACAGCTCCCCCAACGGCTCTTTTGCATCCTGATGGTGATTCTGCCATAGTCAACTCCCACCTGCTCCGCATATTTCTTCACCTTTGGCGGAAGAATCCTCTTCGCCTTTGTGGTTAGAAGCCTTATTTCCTGCTCTGTCAGCTCTTTTGCATCTGCGTTGGACGCCTGCCTCTCCTTCATCTTCCTGTAATGCTTATCAAGCCAGTCAGACTTCTCTCCAATAAAGTTGTTAATATCCCTCTCGGACATACGAAGTGGTGCCCTGACTATCACCTTAAGGTCCGGGGTTATCTCTATTGAAATGGATCGTCTTTTACTTCTAATTAATTCTATATTCACAACTGATACTTCTTTCCTCTACTCATTTCTTGGAGTCCTTCCGTATTCTCATAGGAAGATCTAAATCCTGGAGCTTTCTTCCAAGTTCATCGTCCTTCGCAACCAACAACAAATCTTTATCCATATAGTTTAAAGCATGCAAAACAGCCGCGTAACACCCTATCGCAACCGAAGGAGAACCCTTCTCAATTGCAGATAGTGTTGCGCGGCTTATTCCTGCACGCTCTGCCACCAACTCAGCCGTTATCTTTCTCCTGAGTCTGGCATACTTAATCTGTTGTCCCATATTAGACAAAATATCTATAGTTTCAGGTAGTAAAACTATTGTTTTCTTCGGCATACTATTAAACTCCTTATGTTAATAATAATATGCCCAAGACATCTTAATGTCAATTTTTATTTACATTATTTTTTAATCACGATGACTTAACCAAAGATATTTCATCAATCGGATTAGCACCAATCTTGAACACTGCCTTCTTACTACCACCATATCTGCCTTTTCCGCGAATTGTAATAGTTGCCCGGCCTACAAACTTATTGTTTGTTACAGAAACAATCTCATAGTCGTCTGAAGACAATGTAGTCTTTCCAATCGTTACTATTAAGTCCCTTTCCTTAAATGGCACCACGTACTTACCATTGTTATAAGACAACTTGCCGGCATCCTTGATGGTCACGATAGCTTTTGAGATATCAAGGCCATTGTCAAGGATTTGATAGTAGCCTATAAGCTCATAGCTGCCTTCCTTGTAAGGACTCTTTTCCGAACATGTAACCTTCACGCGGACTTCTATAAGTGTTCCCGCTGAAACCACGGCTTTACTGCCTATCTCTAAGTGGGTATCTGCGAAGTAATAGTGGTAGTCTGCACTATTTACAGGTTCTACGTCTTTACCTTTGCCAATAGAAAGCATAGCGCCATTGTCCATGAGCTTAGGTACAGACTTAAAGTATCC
>JAEEGL016575357.1_pt1 | contig 28068 bp, 40 predicted proteins | sample 9134231 | NCBI WGS metagenome assembly JAEEGL01 (sample SAMN16246548, study PRJNA631951) | gut metagenome | biome: gut microbiome; feature: rumen; material: fiber-attached | host: Bos | place: Iran: Karaj | collected 2018-10
CGAAACTGGAGCGGCTAAAAAGACTAAATCGATAGATAGTTTTGCGCCGCGGAATTTTGCGGAGATTTTTAGCAAAATCTGAAGGATCCGTATATTGTTTTAGAAAATCGCTCGCACACAGGATGAATACATCCGGTATTTCTGTCGTACGTTCAATTATATAAACAATAATTTAGAGGTGCCATCTTCCTGAAGCTCCGCATGGGAGAACAAGTTTGCTTGCGGTTACCGGGAGTCCGATTTCGGAGCTCTCAACTGAGCCGCCGTGTTCAGGGATTATTATGGTTGACATAATGTATGTAAGGACTGCAGGTGCAAGTCCTGTTGTATATGAATTGATGAGGAAGAAGAGTGGATCATCTGAGAGGAGCTGAGCTGTGAGCTCAACAAGTTCATAGATACTGTCTTCCATCTTCCATATTTCACCCTTAGGGCCTCTTCCGTAGGAAGGAGGGTCCATGATGATTCCGTCATAATGATTGCCGCGGCGTATCTCACGCTCGACGAATTTCTTGCAGTCGTCAACGAGCCATCTGATAGGTGCATCTGAAAGGCCTGAGGAGGCTGCGTTTTCCTTTGCCCAGCTTACCATACCCTTTGATGCATCAACGTGGGTTACAGCGGCTCCTGCAGCTGCTGCGGCAAGGGTTGCACCACCTGTGTAGGCGAAGAGGTTGAGAACCTTAACTTTTCTTTCACCTGAAGGGTTCGTATTGCTGCCGGATGAATTATTGCTGCCGACTGAAGTATTGCTTCCGCTGCCGGTTGCTGATCCACTGTTCTGAAGGATGCGATTGCGTATCAGCGAATAGGTCCAGTCCCAGTTAACTGCCTGCTCCGGGAAGAGTCCTGTATGCTTAAAGGAGAATGGCTTCAGGTGGAAGGTGAGGGTATCACGCCCTGAATTGTCGGATGTTTTGTTGCCCGGATCATAGGATGCTGTGTTATCCGATTCGGTCACATCAGGAAGCGTATAGTTGATCGTCCATTCCTCAGGGAGATCGAAGAATTCCCAGCTTCCGCCGCCCTTATCGCTTCTGTGATAGTGGGCGTTCAGCTTCTTCCATTCTTTGATTTTTCTTGGTGTATTCCACAGAACCTGCGGGTCAGGTCTGAGGAGTATCTGATCTGCCCAGCGCTCAAGCTTTTCGCCGCGGGAGCAGTCAAGTATTTCATAATCTTTCCAGTTAGATGCAATCCACATGGTATTTCCTTTCGTGTAGATGTTTTATTATCAAAATAAAGTATCGTCTTCGGACCATAGCCGGTTTGTAACATCCTTCATTATACAATAAATCTGTTGTAATACAATATGCGAAACCAACGATTCCAAACAATTATACCAATTAAATAATCTGCGGGTTTTTGTAATGATCAGCTAGTTTGTAGATTCGCCTATCTTAGTACGTGATATTCAGCAGCTCCGAGATCAGATTGAAGTCTGTGAAGTAGGTCATGCTCGCAACTCGGTTCGAGGTTTTGTTGACCGTGAGGATCAGGCAGTCGTTTTGCTCGACGTTGTAATAAATGTATGAATCCGAATGAACGTCTAAAAAGGTCTGATTGATCTTCGCGCGGTCGTCGTATTTGTAATCTGTGACGCGGGATGCGGTTATCTCGGCCTGGTTGATCGAAACGCCGTAGAACTTGTATTTGCGGTCGGAGGTATTGATGCCCACCTGGCGGTTGTTGATGTAGATGATGTTCAGGCTGCCGTCGGTCCTAACCTTGACGCCGCCGCCCAGATCGAATGGGAGCGGTGTGGAAGCCTCGTCGCCGAAGCTGAACACGGTATGTGTTTCTGCGTGTATTTTATATTCCGGAAGGCGGAGGAGGTGCGTGATGTCCTCGCCCTTAGAATCGATAACGTAGGCAATGCCCTGGTTGATGAGAAATACGATCACGATCGCCACCAGAAGCCCGAACAGCTTGCCGAAGAGTGAGAAGATTTTGCGGATCATCTTGCCGGTGTCGCTGCTCTTTGAAAGGTCCGGTAGAGGGATGTTCTTCGAGTCCGGAAGGATAACCTCCCGGCCTTTGATCAGGCTTTTGACAAGCTGAACCACGCGGCGTATTTTCTTGGTAAAATACCCCTGAATGACAAGGATGAGTATGATGCCGGAGGATATGGTTATCGTCGCGAGCGGATCAACCTCCACGACGTTCAACTGCAGTATTATTTCGTACAGAAGGAAGGTGAGGATGAGATACTTTGTGATGGACATGACAATGAAAGCCATCTGCGTATTTCGGCCGCGCAGGTCCTTGAAGGTGATCGGAACCAGTGTCTGGTTGGTGATCACTTTCGTGATGGCTGTTGTGAGAAGATCCCTGACCATGACAAATACGAACATCGCCAGAAGGAACTTCAAGAGATAGCTCGTGATGGAGCCCTGATTGTTATGTATCCAGTTTTTTATCTCGTCGACTGCGAGGGTTACTATCCCTGTGATAAAATCAATCATACGCTGCTCCCCGGTACGTTTTTTCTATGTAATTATGATACCATATTCTTGGGGTATATGGTATAATCTCTTTCACAGATAGCAATCTTTTGAGAGGAAAAGATGGCATATATTCTTTTCGCGGACAGTGATTTTTTTGAGGAAATAAACATGGACAGTATTATTGAGGTTTATAATAAAATACATTCGATTCCGCTGCTTTTCGCATTTGCTGTGGCGATCCTGCTGCCCTTTGCGATAATTGTTGTGGGATACATGATACAGCTGCTGGGCGAGGCGATAGCGACTCTGTTCGGAATAGTTGTGGATCCGTGGCTGGCTCACGGGCTCATCAATTATCTGACGATACCGGGAGTCGTACTGCACGAGCTGTCACATGCATTCTTTGCTTATGTGACCGGAGCGAAGGTTATCGAAGTCGCACCGTTCAAGAAGGATCAGAATTCGCTTGGGCACGTGTATTTCAGGAACAGGGGAAATAAGCTGGTAGTGGCACTGCAGAATATATTTATTTCCAGTGCGCCGCTTCTCATCGGTACGATCGTGGTTTACGGTTGCTACTGCGCGCTATTCGTGCTGCCGGCAAGCCTGCTGTGGCTGAAGATAGTGGTCGCGTACATCGGCGTCTCAATGTTCTTCCACATGACGATGAGTGTTGCTGACATCAAGGTTTACGTGAAGGGAATACCGCTTTTCATGTGCATCATTTTTATACTTGCGGTAATCCTGAGACTGACAAATGTTATTTAATATGTGGGTGTCCTGTCTCTTTTGCGAAGACTGTTAGTGTTATGATAATACAATAAGAAAAAGAGTGCCGAACCGGTATTTTTCATGCCGGAATCAGCACTCTTTTTTTGATTATGCTGCAGTTTTATTCGGGAATATATTGCAACCAGATTATTAGTTTATTGTAGCTTTACTCGAAAGGCCTTGCTACGCCGTAGATGATCGGGTGAATCTCATGGAAGACTCCGAGGTAATCAAGTACAAATGGTCTTACGGCTTCGATGACCTTGCCGTCGCCGACATAGATCGCAACGTGGTTTATCCTGTCGCCCTTGTCACTCTTGTAGAATATGAGGTCGCCGCGTTTCAGCTTGCTCATATCTATATTTTTCTCTGTGGCGTATTTTGAACCATCCTTTGTGACGTTTACGTGCTTCATCTTTACGGAGCTCCACAGAGTCCTTGAATCGTATTCGTTCTCAGGAAGAGCATGGTGTGCAGGAGTTGCTGGATAAGGATCAAAACCTGCTGCATACAGACACTGCATAACAAGTCCGCTGCAGTCAACCGATTCGCCCGGCTGCTTTGAGGTGCAGATGATATACTGGGTGCCTACGTTCAGATAGTCATAGGCTCGCCTGATCATCGCCTCAATCCTCTCGGAACTGCTGTTGTAGTTGCCGGCATACATCGGGCTGACATAATAGCCCGGAATGGTTGTCAGTGTAGTCGGCTCGCTCGTAACAGAAGCAAGCTTGCTGCCTTTAAATATGTAGGTCTTATTGTTGTTTACATAATATCCGCTGCTCTTGAAGGTGACCTTGCCGTTGTCACAGCACCAGGTTCCGTTCTCGTTAGTGCCGATGCTGTATTTTTTATCGAGGGTAACCTTGCCACCCTTGACGTTGTACCAGCCGGTCTGGCCGTTGACGGTTCCCTTGAGGACGGTTGTCTTGTTGAAGTCGACCTTGCCGTTCTTTATATACCACCAGCCGTTGCAATTTTTGGCGAGACCGGTGTAGTTGAAGTCAACCTTGCCGTTCTTTATATACCACCAGCCATTTACGTTTTTCTCTACGGTATCAATGAACTGAACCTTGCCGCCGCTTACGAACCACCAGCCGGTCTGACCGTTGACGGTTCCCTTCAGCACGTCCTTCTTGTTGAAGTCAACCTTGCCACCTTTGCAATACCACCATCCGTGGCGGTTCTTTGCCAGGCCTGTGAAGTTGAAATCAACTTTGCCGTTTTTTATCTTCCACCATCCGTAGCGGTTCTGTTCGATGGAATCGGTGAACTGGACCTTGCCACCGCTCACATACCACCAGCCTGTATCACCTTTCACTGTGCCTTTGATGACTCCGCTTACGGTGAAGTCAACCTTGCCGTTTATGATATACCACCAGCCGTTTTTATTCTTGGCAAAGCCAGTGTAGCTGCGGTCAATCTTACCGTTAACGGTATAATACCAGCCGCCGTCAGCCTGCTTAACTATATCTGTTCCTCCGGTTGTCGCCGCCTCCGCAGCATAAACCTCACGCGTTTCCGAAACTGCTGGAAAGGCGAAGGATGCGACTGACAGTGCCAGAGCAGCTGCAATAATGGATCTTCTGAAAAGTCCTTTTGTTTGCATTCGCATCACTCCCTTTTTAGTTGTATTCTTCGTAAACTCTTATATTTATATAATACGACAAAATCAGGAAAAATGTGACAAAAATCCTGCTTTTTAATAAAAACTTAAGGCGACATAAGGTGCCGCTGTGGAGGGGCGTAAGTTCATAAATATGACTTCAAAAATATGGCTGTATTTGTTATAATTCAGATTAGTTGAAAATGGCTTACAGTCGTCGGGAAGAACGGAGAATTTTGGCGAGGAGGTTATGTTATGGCAAGAAAAAAGGTAGGGGAATTGATAAAGGAAGCACGTACCGGAGCAGGTATGACACAGGAGCAGCTTGCGAGGAAGGTGAAGGGTGTTTCGGCGCAGGATATCAGTAAAGCGGAAAGAGGAGAGCTGGCATTGACACAGGCTCAGCTTAAGGAGATTGCGAAGGCTACGGGTGTTACACAGAAGTCGCTGCTGGATGCGGCATCAGGCAGTTCTTCGGGAAGTACCGGTAAGAAGCCGGCGTCAAGCAGCTCGGCTAAGAAGCCTGCAGCGGCAACCTCAAGCATGAAGGTTACTGCGACGGAGAAGCGCCTTGTGGAGCTTTACAGGAAGGCTGATTCGGACAGTAAGAAGGCAGCGGTCGCTATACTTCGCGGCAAGAAGCAGGATACCGGCGATCTGATCACTTCTATATTTACGAGTCCGGGCTTTATGGATAATATCACCGGATTCTTCGGAAGGGAGATGCCGGAGGACTAATGAAACAACCGGAACTGACAACTCTGTGTTACATAGAGAAGGACAATAAATATCTCATGCTTCACAGGGTTAAGAAGGAGCATGATATTAATAAGGACAAATACATCGGCGTCGGCGGGCATTTTGAATATGGCGAGAGTCCGGACGGGTGCCTTAAGCGAGAGGTTATGGAGGAGACCGGTCTGACCCTGCTCTCTTATAAGCCGCGAGGAATCGTTACCTTTATATACGGCGATGAAACTACACCGGAGGACAGGGTGGTCGAATACATGCACCTCTATACAGCTGATGAAACGAGCGGCGAGCTGATCGAATGCAGCGAAGGTGAGCTTGTCTGGATAGATAAGAGCGAGGTTTACAACCTTCCGGTCTGGGAGGGCGACAAGATATTTTTCAGGCTGCTGGAGGAGAGGGAGGACTATTTCTCACTCAAGCTTATTTATAATGAAGCGGGCGAGCTGATAGAGTCGGAGATAATCTGATGATACTACGGTAGGAAAAGCTACGCCGGAGCAGAGGTTGTCAGGTCGACGGAGCGGAGGTTTTCAGGTCGCCGGAGCAGAGGTTGTCAGGTCGACGGGGCGGAGGTTTTCTGACAGACGGAGCGCAGATGGAATAAATATGAGCAAGGTAACATTACTGAAGTATTCGAATACAAATACATATTTAATAGAAGGAAGTCACGGTGCGGTACTTTTCGACACAGGCTGGGCAGGGACGTTTAATGAATTCTGCAGGGCGCTTGGTGAAGCCGGGAAGAAGCTGCAGGATATTTCCTACATATTTATATCGCATTTTCATCCGGATCACATGGGGATCGCACAGGAGATAGCGAACCACGGGCCGGTGATAGTCGTGGCGGATGTTCAGAAGGATTATATTCATTCGGCGGATAGCTTCTTTATTAGAAATAAGGAAACGAGTTTTATTCCGATCGATGATGAGAAGGTCAGAGTAGTGACGTGCAACGAAAGTTCTAAGATATTCGAGTCGGTTGGTCTGCACGGATCTATCATCTATACGCCGGGGCATAGCGATGACAGTATAACCCTGTGGCTGCATGACGGAGAGCTTTTCGTCGGGGATCTGAATCCGCTGTATGAGCTGCAGCTGCATGAGGGAACCGAGATCGGCAGGAGCTGGAAGAAGCTTCTTATGCTTTCGCCGAGGGTGGTTTACTACGGGCATGCGAAGTCGTATGTATTTTATGAAGATAATAAGGACGGTAGACTGGCAGATTATGACGATGCTGTCGAAAGGTTGAGAGATGTTGGCGGTCACGAGGATGGGGCGACAATGAGTCCCGGTGCATCGAAGGATGCATCTATAGATGCGGCTCGGGCTTCGGCAAATGCTGATATGTACAGACTGGTTTCTAAGATCATGAAGTACATTGATAAAGGTTACTCGCTTGATAAGATCGAGGAGAAGACCGGAGCAGACAGTGTATTTATTGAGGACGTGAACAGAATGTACCTCACGCACCGTAACGTGGGTGTGCAGGGGATACTCGATCGCATCGAGATTAAAAACAGATAACACATCGGTGTGATCGATGAAAATGAAAGATGACGTCAGATATTAAAGAATATAGAATAATAAATAGATAATGACGTTGCTATTATAATAAGAAATAATGATGGTGTAAGATGGTAGACAGAACAGAATGGCTGGAGAGCAGGGACTCTTTGGTGAGGACAATTAAACGGCTTGGTTTCCCTGAGGAGCTGGGGCTTGAGATAGCAAAGCAGCTGGGCAGCCCGAAGGCTATGAGAAGGATGGAGGCGTACCTGTATAACGTTCAGCCGGACAGTGCTGAGCTTATCGTGGACGAGATGCTTGCTATCCTTACTGATATAGAAGCGTGGCGTACTAAGAAGGACAGTCTCGAAGCAAACGCCAGATATAACGAGGTCCTAAACGCCGGCTTTGGGGATGATAAAAATAATTAAAAAAAGTACTTGCATTATAAAAAACGTTGATATATAATGATTTTCGCTGTGACATGATAGCTGTGAAACGGAGATTGCTGCTATGTGGCAGGTAACTTCGCGGAGCGAATGTCAAGTTCAAGAAACTGGCGACAAGTCACTGTACGAAAATCATCTGATATAGAGATCAGAAATGACGTGTTTTGATGTCCGGAAAAATATGGACACACACGGGTTAGTTGTACAGTAACCACTTGTTCAAAAAAACTAAGGAGGTTGCTTTTTTTATGGCAAATCAAGTAATGAGAATCACGCTTAAGGCGTACGATCACAAGCTGATCGATCAGGCAGCAAAGGAAATCATCGAGGCAGTTAAGAGTACAGGCGCTAAGGTATCAGGACCTGTTCCAATGCCAACAAAGGTTGAGAAGGTTACAATCCTTCGTGCAGTTCATAAGTATAAGGACTCTAGAGAGCAGTTCGAGCAGAGAACTCACAAGAGACTCATCGACATCATTGCACCAAACAACAAGACAATCGATGTTCTTCGTAAGATGGATATCTCAGCTGGTGTATACATCGACATGAGAATGAAGTAAGATGCGAATTCTTTCGTCTTCTATAAATAAGGAAAATGTCCTGTTCACCCACTGAACGTCGGACTTAAAGATCAGTATTTCCTGATAAGAAGATGTTTAAGGATAAACCTCCGGTCAAACTCACGAACCGGATGGAAGAAAAATGTGCAGTTCCTGATAATAGGAATGATGCAGATTTAGTATGATTGCCAAGTGCAATCCGCTGTAAATTGTTTAGGAGGAAAAACAAGATGAAGAAAGCTATTTTAGCAGAGAAAGTCGGAATGACTCAAATCTTCGGCGAGAACGGTGTTCTCATTCCTGTTACAGTTCTTAAGGCTGGTCCATGTACTGTAACACAGATCAAGACAGTAGAAAACGATGGCTATGATGCTGTTCAGGTTGGTTTCGGCGAGAAGAAGGAAAAGGTCGTAACCAAGGACGGTTCAGGAAGAAAGGTTATCAGAAACCCACACGGTGCTACATCAGCTGAGGTTGGCCATGTTAAGAAGGCAGGCACAACACCAAAGCAGTTTTTAAGAGAGTTCAGATTCGAGAATGTAGCAGATTACACCGTAGGAGAGAGCGTAATTAGCGCAGATATCTTCGCTGAAGGAGATAAAGTAGACGTAACAGCTACTTCAAAGGGTAAGGGATATGCCGGCGGTCTTAAGAGACACGGACTTAAGTCTGGTCCTTCAGGACATGGTTCAAAATATCACCGTCATGCAGGTTCTAATGGTTCAGCAACAACTCCTGGCCGCGTAATGAAGGGCAAGAAGATGCCTGGACATATGGGCTGTGAGCAGGTTACAGTTCAGAATCTTGAGGTTGTTAAGGTTGACGCTGAGAACGGCGTACTCCTGATCAAGGGATCTGTTCCGGGACCTAAGAAGTCATTGGTTGTAATAAAAGAAACCGTAAAGGGTAACTAATAGGACTTTATGGAAGGAGGAACATTAGATGGCAACAGTAGCTGTTTATAACATCGAAGGTAAGGAAGTTGATAAGATCGATCTTAACGACAACATCTACGGTGTTGAAATAAATGAAAATATCGTACACAAGGCTGTAGTAACATACCTTGCAAATCAGCGTCAGGGAACACAGAGCGCTAAGACACGTTCAGAGGTTTCAGGCGGCGGAAGAAAGCCTTGGAGACAGAAGGGTACAGGCCACGCTAGACAGGGATCAACAAGATCACCACAGTGGACAGGCGGCGGCGTTGTATTTGCTCCAAAGCCAAGAGATTACTCAGTAAAGATGAACAAGAGAGAGAAGCAGATCGCTCTGTTCTCTGCACTTTCATCAAAGGTTCAGGATTCAAAGCTTATCGTTGTTGACGAGCTTGCACTTGAGGAAGTAAAGACAGCAAAGTTCGCTGAGATCCTTAAGAACCTCAAGGCAGACAAGGCTCTCGTAGTAACAAAGGAGAAGAACGACAACGTAATCCTTTCATCAAGAAATATTCCTGATGTAGATACTATAATGAGCAGCACTATCAACGTATACGACATCCTTAAGCACGACGCACTTGTTATGACCAAGGATGCTGCACTCGCAATCGAGGAGGTGTACGCATAATGGCAAACTTAAAGTATTATGACATTATCAAGAAGCCAGTCGTTACAGAAAAGAGTATGAACGCAATGGCTGAGAAGAAATATACATTCATCGTTCATCCGGACGCTACAAAGAGCCAGATCAAGGAAGCTGTTGAGAAGATGTTCGACGGCGCAAAGGTTGCTAAGGTTAACACAGCAAACTTTGATGGCAAGGTTAAGAGACGTGGCGCTACATACGGTAGAACAGCTAAGTTTAAGAAGGCATATGTTCAGCTTACAGCTGAGAGTGCTGATATCGAGCTTTTCGAGGGTCTGTAAATCGAAGATAGCTTCGGCATAGAACAGACAAGATAATATGAGTACGGCACATAAGCCGGAAGAGAAAAGCAGATCATGATTATTGGTTGCGAAAGAGAGCAACCAGAGAAACGAATTTATATTCGAAAGGAGAAACCAGAAATGGGAATTAAGACATATACCCCATATACACCTTCAAGAAGAAATATGACAGGTCTTGATTTCGATGTAATCACAACATCAACTCCTGAGAAGTCACTTCTTTCATCAAAGAAGAAGACAGCAGGACGTAACAATCAGGGCAAGATCACTGTTCGTCATCACGGCGGCGGAAACAGACAGAAATACAGAATCATCGATTTTAAGAGAAATAAGGATAACATCCCTGCAGTAGTTAAGACTATCGAGTACGATCCAAACAGAACAGCAAACATCGCACTTATAGCTTATGCAGATGGTACTAAGACATACATCCTTGCACCAAACGGACTTAAGGTTGGCGACAAGCTTATGAACGGACCTGAGGCTGATGTAAAGGTTGGTAACGCACTTCCACTTTCAGCTATCCCGGTTGGTACAGAAGTACATAACGTTGAGCTCGTTCCTGGTAAGGGCGGACAGCTTGTTCGTTCAGCAGGTAACACAGCACAGCTTATGGCTAAGGAAGGAAAGTATGCAACACTCCGTCTTCCTTCAGGCGAAATGAGAATGGTTCCTATCGAAGCACGTGCTACGATCGGTACTGTTGGAAATATAGAGCATGGCCTTGTTAATATTGGTAAGGCTGGACGTAAGCGTCACATGGGCATCAGACCTACAGTCAGAGGTTCCGTAATGAACCCTAATGACCATCCACACGGTGGTGGAGAAGGTAGAGCACCTATCGGACGTCCGGGTCCTTCTACTCCTTGGGGTAAGCCAGCACTTGGTCTTAAGACAAGGAAGAAGAATAAGCTCTCTAACAAGTACATCGTAAGAACAAGAAGCGGTAAAAACGTTAAGTAATTAAGGAGGAAAGTTCATGGCACGTTCACTTAAAAAAGGACCATTCGCAGATGAAAGCTTATTAAAGAAGATTGATGCTCTTAATGCCAAGAACGATCATGAGGTCGTAAAGACATGGTCACGTCGTTCAACAATCTTCCCTTCATTTGTTGGTCATACAATAGCAGTATATGATGGTAGAAAGCACGTTCCTGTATATGTTACAGAGGATATGGTAGGCCACAAGCTCGGTGAGTTTGTTGCAACCAGAACATACAGAGGACACGGCAAAGACGAGAAGAAGAGGTAAGGAGGAAATTCTTAAATGGCTAGAGGACATAGATCTCAGATCACAAGACTGAGAAATGAGAATAAAGATACAAGACCGTCAGCTAAGGTTTCTTACGCAAGAGTATCTGTTACAAAGGCTTGCTTTGTACTTGATGCTATAAGAGGTAAGGACGTAACAACAGCTCTCGGCATCCTTGCTTACAATAACAGATATGCTTCAAGCGTAATCTATAAGCTGCTCAAGTCTGCAGTAGCAAATGCAGAGAACAACAACGGTATGAAGGCTGAAGACCTTTACGTTGCAGAGTGCTTCGCAAACAAGGGACCTACAATGAAGAGGATCCACCCAAGAGCACAGGGCAGAGCTTACAGGATCGAGAAGAGAACAAGCCACATTACTGTAGTGCTTGATGAGAAGAAGTAAGGAGGCAGACGATGGGACAGAAAGTTAATCCACACGGTTTAAGAGTCGGTATTATTAAAGATTGGGATTCTAAGTGGTATGCTGATACAAAGAACGGTGAGTTTGCCAACAACCTTGTAGAGGACCACAAGATCAGAGAGTTCCTTAAGAAGAAGCTTTATGATTCAAATGTTTCTAAGATCGATATAGAGAGAACAAGAGACAGAGTAAAGGTTAGCGTATATACAGCAAAGCCTGGTGTTGTTATCGGTAAGGGCGGCGCAGGAATCGAGAAGATCAAGGCTGAGGTTCAGAAGCTTACAGCTAAGAAGCTCATCATCGACATCAAGGAGATCAAGAAGCCTGACCTCGATGCACAGCTCGTAGCTGAGAACATCGCTCAGCAGCTTGAGAACCGTATTTCATTCAGAAGAGCAATGAAGTCATGCATGGGTAGAACAATGAAGGCAGGAGCACTTGGTATCAAGGCTGCTTGTTCAGGACGTCTCGGCGGTGCTGATATGGCCAGAACAGAGTTCTACAGCGAGGGAACAATTCCTCTTCAGACACTTCGTGCTGATATTGATTACGGATTCGCTGAAGCAGATACAACATACGGTAAAGTTGGTGTTAAGACATGGATCTACCATGGCGAAGTACTTCCTACTAAGGGAAACAAGGAAGGGAGCGATAAATAATTATGTTAATGCCTAAGAGAGTAAAACATCGTAAGCAGTTCAGAGGATCTATGGCAGGAAAGGCAATGAGAGGAAACCGCATCACTGATGGTGAGTACGGTATCGTTGCAACAGAACCAGCATGGATCAAATCTAATCAGATAGAGGCAGCCAGAGTTGCCATTAACCGTTACCTTAAGCGTCAGGGAAAGGTTTGGATCAAGATCTTCCCAGACAAGCCGGTAACAGCTAAGCCAGCTGAAACTCGAATGGGTTCAGGAAAAGGCTCTCTTGAGTACTGGGTAGCAGTTGTTAAGCCGGGCAGAGTTCTTTTCGAGGTTGCCGGCGTTCCAGAAGCAACAGCAAGAGAAGCACTCCGTCTTGCAACACACAAGCTTCCTATTAAGTGCAAGATCGTTTCTAAAGCAGATTTAGAAGGAGGTAGCAGCAGTGAAAACTAAAGACTTTCTTAAAGAATTAAACGCAAAGTCAGCATCAGAGCTCGCAACAGATCTCGAGGCTGCAAAGAAGGAACTTTTCAATCTTAAGTTCCAGAATGCTACCAACCAGCTTGAGAATACAAGCAGGATCAAGGAAGTAAAGAAGAATATTGCCAGAATAGAGACAGTTATTGCCGCTAAGGCCAGAGCATAATTATCGAAAGGAGTAAAGACAGTGGAAAGAAATCTTAGAAAAACACGTGTAGGTATCGTTACAAGTGACAAGATGGACAAGACAATCGTAGTCTCAATCATCGATAATGTTAAGCATCCACTCTACGGCAAGATCGTAAAGAGAACATACAAGCTTAAGGCTCATGACGAAAATAATGAATGCAAGATTGGTGATAGAGTAAAGGTTATGGAGACAAGACCTCTCTCTAAGGATAAGAGATGGAGACTTGTTGAGATCGTTGAAAAGGCTAAATAAGGAGGCAAAGAAATGGTACAGCAGGAAACAAGACTTAGAGTTGCTGACAACACAGGCGCAAAAGAGCTTCTTTGCATCAGAGTTTTAGGCGGTTCTACAAGAAGATATGCAAACATTGGTGACATCATTGTTGCTTCTGTTAAAGACGCAACACCGGGCGGCGTTGTCAAGAAGGGTGACGTTGTTAAGGCCGTTGTTGTTCGTACAAAGAAGGGTGCACGTCGTAAGGATGGTTCTTACATCAAGTTTGATGAGAACGCAGCAGTTATCATCAAGGACGATCTGAACCCAAAAGGAACTCGTATTTTTGGACCAGTAGCAAGAGAGCTTCGTGATAAGAAGTTCATGAAGATCATCTCACTTGCACCGGAAGTTCTGTAGGAGGTGTAACCGTGGCAACAAGTAAGATTAAAAAGGACGACCTTGTTAGGGTTATAGCCGGCAAGGATAAAGGTAAAGAAGGTAAGGTTTTATCTGTAGACGTTAAGAACAACAAGGTTCTTGTTGAGGGCGTCAACAAGGTATTTAAGCACAGCAAGCCAACTGCTGCAAATACAGCAGGCGGAATCATCGAGAAGGAAGCTCCTATCGATATTTCAAATGTTATGTACCTCTACAAGGGAAAGACAGTAAGAGTTGGTTTCCAGGGCGAGAAGAAGGACAAGAAGAGAGTAGCCAAGGTTAATGGTAAGACCGAGGTTATTGATTAATCGTAGGAAGGAGGCTTAATACTTTGAGCAGATTAAGAGATAAGTACAATAGCGAGATCAAAGACGCTATGGTAAATAAATTTGGTTACAAGAACGTTATGCAGATTCCAAAGCTTGACAAGATCGTTGTTAACATGGGCGTTGGTGAAGCTAAGGAAAATGCTAAGATCCTTGACAGTGCAGTAAAGGATCTTGAGACCATCACAGGTCAGAAGGCAGTTATCACACGTGCTAAGAAGTCAGTTGCTAACTTCAAGCTTAGAGAGGGTATGCCTATCGGTTGTAAGGTAACTCTTCGTGGTGAGAGAATGTATGAGTTCGCAGACAGACTTATCAATCTTGCACTTCCACGTGTTCGTGACTTCAGAGGTGTAAACGGTGATGCATTTGATGGCAGAGGCAACTATGCACTTGGCATCAAGGAGCAGATCATCTTCCCTGAGATCGAGTACGATAAGGTTGACAAGGTAAGAGGAATGGATATCATTTTCGTCACAACAGCTAAGACAGATGAAGAGGCTAGAGAGCTCCTCAGACTCTTCGGTATGCCGTACAGCAAGTAAGGAGGAGAAACATGGCTAAGACTGCAATGAAGGTTAAGCAGCAGAGAAAGCAGAAGTTCTCTACAAGAGAATATACTCGCTGCAAGATTTGTGGAAGACCACATTCTGTTTTAAGAAAATACGGAATCTGCAGAGTCTGCTTCCGTGAGTTAGCATATAAGGGCGAGATACCGGGCGTTAGAAAGAGCTCTTGGTAAGATTTACATAAGGAGGCAAAAGAAATGTCAATAAGCGATCCAATTGCAGATATGCTTACAAGAATCCGTAATGCAAATACTGCAAAGCATGATACAGTAGATATACCGGCTTCCAAGATGAAGCAGGCGATTGCTGATATTCTTCTCAAGGAAGGATATGTTCAGGCAGTTGACGTTGTAGCAGATGGTAATTTCAATACTATTAGAATAACACTTAAGTACGGCGCTGATAAGAACGAAAAGGTTATCAAGGGACTTAAGAGAATTTCAAAGCCGGGTCTCCGCGTTTACGCTGATGTAGAGAATCTTCCAAAGGTTCTTGGCGGACTCGGAACAGCCATCATTTCAACAAACAAGGGTGTGCTGACAGATAAGGAAGCAAGAAAAGAGAACGTTGGTGGCGAAGTTCTTGCATTTATCTGGTAATTAATCATTAGAAAATATTGATCGGACGGGCGATACCGTCATACGAATAATAGGAGGTAAAGGCAATGTCACGTATCGGAAGAATGCCTATCGCTATACCTGCCGGAGTTACTGTAGATATAGCAGAAAATAACAAGGTGACAGTTAAGGGACCAAAGGGTACCCTTGAGAGAGTTCTCCCAGCTGAGATGGAGATCACAGTTGAAGGAACAGAGATTCTTGTTAAGAGACCAAATGACCTTAAGAAGAATAAGTCATTACACGGACTTACAAGAACACTTATTCATAACATGGTTGTTGGTGTAACAGATGGTTATACTAAGACACTTGAAGTAAACGGTGTTGGTTATAGAGCTCAGAAGCAGGGCAACAAGCTTGTGCTTTCACTTGGATATTCACATCCTGTTGAGATCGAGGACCCGGAAGGACTTACAACTACTGTTGAAGATAACAAGATCAAAGTTAGCGGAATCGACAAGGAAAAGGTTGGTCAGTATGCTGCAGAGATCAGATCTACACGTGCTCCAGAGCCATATAAGGGCAAGGGTATCAAGTATGATTACGAAGTTATCAGACGTAAGGTTGGTAAGACCGGTAAGAAATAATTAAAGGAGTGAATAAGAGATGATTAAAAAGGAATCAAGAGAAGTTATCCGTGAAAAGAAACATTTAAAGATTCGCAACCGTTTTAGCGGAACAACTGAAAGACCAAGACTTGCTGTTTACAGAAGTAATAATCACATCTACGCTCAGATTATTGACGACTCGGTTGGTAAGACCTTAGTATCCGCTTCAACACTTGAGAAGAGCGCTAAGTCAGAACTTGAGAAGACAAATGATATAGCTGCTGCTGCATTCATCGGTAAGGCTATCGCTGAGAAGGCTGTTGCTGCAGGAATCAAGCAGGTTGTATTTGACAGAGGCGGATTTATATATCAGGGTAAGATTAAGGCTTTAGCAGATGCAGCAAGAGAAGCTGGTCTTGAATTCTAATGAAGGAGGAAATTGATACATGAAGCGTACATTAATCGATCCAAGTTCATTGGAACTTGAAGACAGTGTAGTAACAATCAAGAGAGTTACCAAGACTGTTAAGGGTGGACGTAATATGAGATTCTCTGCACTCGTTGTAGTAGGAGATCGTAACGGACATGTTGGTGTTGGTATCGGTAAGGCTGTTGAAATTCCAGAAGCTATCCGTAAGGGTAAGGAAGATGCAACTAAGAATCTTATCGAAGCTCCTATAAATGAAAACGGAAGTATTCCTTACGGCTATACAGGAGAGTTTGGAAGCTCAAAGGTTCTCCTTAAGACAGCTCCTGCAGGTACAGGTATCATCGCCGGTGGTCCTGCACGTCGTGTACTCGAGCTTGCCGGTTATAAGAACATCCGTACAAAGTCACTGGGATCAAACAACAAGCGTAACGTTGTTCTTGCAACACTTGAGGGACTTAAGGCAATCCAGAGCCCTGAGTATATTGCAAAGCTTCGTGGCAAGTCTGTTGATGAGATCCTTAACTAGTAGGAGGTAATCGAAATGGCAGATACAATTAAGGTAACACTTGTAAAGTCACCTATCGGTGCAATTCCAAAGCATAGAAAGACTGTTGAGGCTCTTGGTCTTACAAAGATGCACAGAACAGTTGAACTTCCTAACAATGCTGCTACTAAGGGAATGATCGCTCAGGTTAATTACCTGGTTAAGGTTGAGGAAGCATAGTCGAAAGGGAGGACAGATTCATGGATTTATCATCATTAAAGCCAGCAGAGGGCTCAGTAACAAGAGATGATTTCAGACGCGGCCGTGGACATGGTTCAGGCAACGGCAAGACTGCCGGTAAGGGTCACAAGGGTCAGAAGGCACGTTCCGGAGCTCCTAGACTCGGCTTCGAAGGTGGTCAGATGCCACTCTACAGACGTATTCCTAAGAGAGGTTTCAAGTGCAGAAACTCTAAGGAGATCGTTGCAATCAATGTAGATGTACTCAATAGATTTGAAGATGGTTCAGAAGTTACAGTTGCTACTCTTATTGAGGCAGGTGTAGTTAAGAACCCAAGAGATGGTGTTAAGATTTTAGGAAATGGAGAGCTCACAAAGAAGCTTACTGTTAAGGTTAACGCAGTAAGCCAGGCTGCTGTCGAGAAGATTGAAGCACTCGGCGGAAAAGTTGAGGTGATGTAATATGTTTAAAACCCTTGCAAATGCTCTGAAAGTCAAGGAGATTAGAAACGGGATACTATTTACATTATTCATCGTTATTGTCGTAAGACTGGGTTCTCTTATCCCATCGCCTTATATTGATACTGAGGCGGTTAAGTCTTACTTCAACAGTGACGCATTCAACTTCATAAATGCATTTACAGGCGGCTCTTTCACTCAGATGTCAATATTTGCGCTGAGCGTAACACCATACATTACATCATCGATCATCATGCAGCTCCTCACAATAGCTATTCCGGCTCTTGAGGAAATGCAGAAGGATGGCGATGATGGACGTAAGAAGATAACAGCTATCACAAGAGTGGTTTCAATCCTTCTTGCTGTTATCGAAAGCGTTGGCCTTACAATCGGCTTCAACAGAGAAGGTCTTCTCATGGAGTCAGGTTTCAAGGCAGTATTAGTGATCGTTATCACACTTACAGCAGGTAGTGCACTTGTTATGTGGCTCGGTGAGAGAATCTCCGAGAAGGGCGTGGGCAACGGTATTTCAATCATACTTCTTGTAAATATCGTTTCAAGAATGCCTAACGATTTCAAGAACCTTTACGATATGTTCGCAAAGGGTAAGGATATCGTTCACATGATCTTCGCACTTGCTATAATAGCTGCGATAGTTATTCTAACAACGGTACTCGTTGTACTTCTTCAGGATGCTGAACGAAGGATACCTGTATCGTATGCACAGAAGATCCAGGGAAGAAGATCCGTAGGAGGAAGAAGCTCATACATTCCGCTCAAGGTTAACACCGGCGGCGTTATGCCGATCATCTTCGCTTCAACACTTCTTTCTATACCAACTATAGTTATCAACCTTTTCAATGTTCAGGTTAAGAGCACATTCTGGGCGAAGTTCCTGCAGGGTCTCAGTTCTAACTATTGGTTCAGACCGGGATTCCCACATGCTTACTTCGGACTTGCGTTCTACATCCTGCTGGTAATCTTCTTCGCTTATTTCTATACATCCATCACATTCAATCCGATGGAAGTTGCAAATAACCTGAAGAAGGGCGGCGGCTTCATACCTGGTATCAGACCTGGTAAGCCAACTCAGGATTACCTCAACAAGGTGCTTAACTATATCGTAGTTATCGGTGTTATCGGACTTATCATAATAGCACTTATCCCGATCTTCTTTAACGGAAGATTCTCAGCTGACGTTTCCTTCGGTGGAACATCACTCATCATTATTGTTGGTGTTATCATCGAGACGATCAAGCAGATCGAGTCTAAGATGATCGTAAGAAACTACAACGGATTTCTTAGCGAATAATTAAAAATATATTTGCAAAAATAATATTTGATATTATAATGCAATTATCACGTTTTATTTATAGCATTTAAGGGATTACAGGATGCTTATTCTGTAATCCCTAAATCTGATTTAATGTAGCGAAAGATAACGCAGAGCTTAATGGCGCCTGCAGGATGAAAAGGAGAAGAACTATGAAGATTATAATGCTTGGGGCACCTGGTGCCGGTAAGGGAACACAGGCTAAGATGCTTGCAGAGAAATACTCTATCCCGCACATCTCTACAGGAGATATTTTCAGAGCTAATATCAAAGAAGGTACTGAGCTTGGTAAGAAAGCCAAGGAATATATGGACAAGGGACTTCTTGTTCCTGATGAGCTTGTTGTTGATCTTGTAATCGACAGATTCAAGGCAGATGACTGCAAGAATGGTTACATACTTGACGGTTTCCCTAGAACCATCCCACAGGCTGAGGCGCTGGATGCAGCACTTGCAGCTCAGGGAGACAAGATGGACTATGCAATAAATGTTGAAGTTCCTGACGAGAATATCGTAAACAGAATGTCAGGAAGAAGAGCATGTGTAGGCTGCGGCGCTACATATCACATCAAGTATAACCCAACAAAGGTTGAGGGTATCTGCGATGTATGCGGCAAGGAGCTTATACTTCGTGATGATGACAAGCCTGAGACAGTTCTTAACAGACTTAAGGTTTATCATGATCAGACACAGCCACTTATAGATTACTACGGAAAAGCAGGAATCGTTAAAGAGGTTGACGGAACAGTAGATATGAACGATGTATTCAACGCAATCGTTGAGATACTCGGTGAGTAATATATTTTTAAAGAGGAGAAAGTAGGATTTATGTCAAAGGTTGATGAGATCGAATGCGAAGGAGTAGTAATTGAAAAGCTTCCAAATGCCATGTTTCAGGTAGAGCTTGAGAATGGTCATCAGATCCTTGCCCACATCAGCGGCAAGCTCAGAATGAATTACATCAAGATACTTCCGGGAGATAAGGTAACGGTTGTACTTTCTCCTTATGATCTTTCCAAGGGACGTATAACCTGGAGAGCTAAGTAAACAAGGAAAGCAGAACAACTGCATGAAAAAATAGAGGCGCACGCAGACATGTTTACATGGATGCGTGTGTTTCTATTTTTGCATATTGATTGCGAAGCAATCAAGTAATTGACGCAAGCACGAAGTGCGACGCCCGACGCAGTCGGGTGGTCAATTACGGGCAGTTGTTCGTAATCTCATAATATATTAAGTCAGTCATTCGTATAATATTATAAGAAATTACGCAGTTGTTCGCGTGTATTTCGTATTTCTTAAAATTTTACAAAAATACCACTTGCATTTTGTTGTCTTAAATGTTATCATATTTTTCCGTAGCGGGCTTTTTGCGCCCAAAATGAGGTTGTGAAAGGAGAGATTTTAATGAAGGTTCGTGCATCAGTAAAACCGATTTGCGACAAATGCAAAGTCATTAAAAGAAAAGGCAGAATCTTAATAATCTGCGAAAATCCAAAGCACAAGCAGCGTCAGGGTTAATCCTGAGGTTTTGAAAACAGGTTATGAAGAACGGTTTTAAAGGCTTTATAACTTGTCTTTGTGCGTTCCGGAACGCTGCACAACATATACTGCAGAGGGATTCTGGAGGAGATGAACTACCGTGTTCGTCATGCACGGCGGTTGCCTGTAAAGACGGCAGGCAAGGCAAAAAAATAGAAGCGGCTGTAATATATTCCGAACGTCATTTTCACGAAGCAAAGCGTTTCAGTGAATGGGATATATTATATTCTATAAATATGGAGGATCTTTCATCCGGTATACATTTCACCTTCTGACTCCATACAGAAGTTACTGAGAGGAATGATCAGATAGTTACAGAGTGAGCAGCAGGCTCACGGTTTTAAAAAATGATTTTACGGAGGAAATAAGAAATATGGCTCGTATTTCAGGTGTAGATTTACCAAGAGAAAAACGTGTCGAAGTAGGTCTTACTTATATCTATGGTATCGGTCTTCCTACTTCAAAGAAGATTCTCGCTCAGACAGGCGTAAACCCTGACACAAGAGTTCGTGATCTTACAGATGACGAAGTTAGAAAGATCAGCGATACAATCAATGAGACTCTTACAGTAGAAGGTGATTTAAGAAGAGAGACAGCTCTCAATATTAAGCGTCTTCAGGAGATAGGCTGCTATCGTGGTATCCGTCACAGAAAGGGACTTCCTGTTCGTGGTCAGAACACAAAGAACAACGCACGTACACGTAAGGGACCTAAGAAGACGGTTGCTAACAAGAAGAAGTAATGTAGGAGGAAAGATAAATAATGGCTGGTAAAGTTACTAAAAAAGCTACCAAGAAGCGTAATAGAAAAGTAGTTGAGCATGGACAGGCTCACATTCAGTCTTCTTTCAATAATACAATAGTTACATTAACAGATGCTGAAGGAAATGCTCTTTCATGGGCAAGTGCAGGCGGACTTGGATTCAGAGGATCTAAGAAGTCTACACCTTATGCTGCACAGATGGCAGCTGAGACTGCAGCTAAGGCAGCTGCTCCTTACGGACTTAAGACTATTGATGTTATGGTTAAGGGACCAGGTTCAGGAAGAGAAGCTGCTATCAGAGCTCTTAATGCATGTGGTCTTGAAGTATTAACAATCAAGGATGTTACTCCGGTTCCACACAACGGATGTCGTCCACCAAAGAGAAGAAGAGTCTGATAGAGGAGGTACATAGAAAATGGCAATTGATAGAACCCCGGTTCTTAAGAGATGCAGATCACTCGGCATGGAGCCAATGTATCTCGGAGTTAATAAGAAATCAAACAGAAAGTCTAAGAACGCTGGCAGAAAGATCAGCGAGTACGGACTTCAGCTTCGTGAGAAGCAGAAGGCAAAGTTCATATATGGTGTACAGGAGAAGCCTTTCCGCAATCTTTTCGCTAAGGCAGAGAAGATGCAGGGTACGGCAGGTCCTAACCTCATGACACTTCTTGAGCTTCGTCTTGACAATGTTATCTATCGTATGGGATTTGCAAGAACAAGAAGAGAGGCTAGACAGGTTGTTGGCCACAAGTTCGTTCTTGTAAACGGAAAGTGCGTAAATATCCCTTCATATAAGGTAAGTGTAGGCGACAAGATCGAAATCAGAGAGAAGAGCAAGTCTCTTCAGAGATTTAAGGATATCGTTGAAGCAAACGGTGGTGTACTTGTTCCTGCATGGCTTGAGTCAAATTCAGAAACACTTAGCGGTACAGTAGTATCTAAGCCTGAGAGAGACCAGATTGATGTACCTGTTAACGAGACTCTTATCGTCGAGTTATATTCTAAGTAAGATTACAGGAAAAATAATGAATCACGCGGCAGGACCGCACCGGTCCTGTTTCTGCGGATCATATGGATTCGCGGTATAGATTATAATTTCGAAGTGAGAAGGAGGGTAACATAGTGTTTGAATTTGAGAAGCCAAGAATTGAGATCGCTGAAAAGTCAGATGACAATAAGTACGGCAGATTTGTAGTTGAGCCACTTGAAAGAGGCTATGGAACAACACTGGGTAATTCTCTCAGAAGAATTATGCTTTCATCTCTTCCGGGAACAGCAGTAAGTGCTATTAAGATCAAGGACGTTCTCCATGAGTTCAGTTCTATTCCGGGAGTTAAGGAAGACGTAACAGAGATAGTATTAAATATCAAAGACATCGTGATCAAGAACAACTCAACATCAAATGATCCTAAGACTGCCTACATCGAGGCATCTGGAACAACAGTTGTTACTGCAGGAGATATCAAGGTTGACTCTGATATCGAGATCCTCAATCCTGATCTTGTTATTGCAAACCTCAGTGGTCCTGAGGCAAGACTTGAGATGGAGCTTATGATCACAAACGGTCGTGGTTATGTAAGTGCCGACAAGAACAAGGAACTTGACATGACTATCGATACTATAGCTATTGATTCTATCTACACACCTGTTGAAAGAGTTAACCTCACAGTTGAGGATACTCGTGTAGGTCAGATCACAGACTATGACAAGCTTACACTTGATGTATTTACAAATGGATCCCTTCCACCTGATGAGGCTGTCAGCCTTGCAGCGAAGGTTCTCAGCGAGCATCTGAATCTCTTCATCAATCTTTCAGAGGCCGCACAGTCAGCAAGCATCATTGCTGAGAAGAAGACAGAGGAGCCTGTAAGCAAGACAGATATGTCTATTGACGAGCTTGAGCTCTCAGTACGTTCATATAACTGCCTTAAGAGAGCAGGCATAAATACAGTTAAGGAACTCTGCAAGAAGACACCTGAGGAGATGATGAAGGTTCGTAACCTCGGACGTAAGTCACTTGAAGAAGTTCTCGCAAAGCTCAAAGAGCTTGGTCTTACACTCAACGACGGAACACAGGAAGCTGAGGAGTAAGATATATCACCACTTAGGCTGAAGTCGGAAGGGCTGAGGTGCTGTCGGATGTATTTTCGACAAGTCTGAGGCGTCCGGAATTAGTAAGCACAGTGAAGACCCTGCCAGGGGTAAGGAGGAAAAATAATCATGGCAATGTATAGAAAACTCGGTAAGAAGGCTGATCAGAGAAAGGCTCTTCTTCGTAACCAGGTAACAATGCTTCTCAACTATGGCAAGATCAAGACAACTGATGCCAGAGCAAAGGAAGTTCGTCAGATCGCTGAAAAGCTTATCAAGATGGCAATCAAGGAAAAGGATAACTTCGAAGAGGTTACAGTTAAGACTAAGGTTGCTAGAAAAGATAAGGACGGCAAGAGAATCAAGAACGTTGTTGACGGTAAGAAGGTTACTGTTTTTGATGAAGTCGAGAAGAAGATCAAGAAGGATCTCCCATCAAGACTTCATGTTAGACGTGAGATGCTTAAGGTTCTCTATCCTGTAACAGAAGTTCCAACAGAGCAGGCAGGCAAGAAGGCAGCTACAAAGAAGGTTGATCTTACAGACAAGCTCTTCAATGATTTAGCAGTTAAGTATGCCGGACGCGAAGGCGGATATACAAGAATCGTTAAGATCGGACAGAGAAAGGGCGACGGAGCTCTTGAGGTTATCTTAGAGTTAGTTTAATCAGTTTTTAAAAGGCTGTCGGTTTTTCCGACAGCCTTTTGTTATATTATCGTTTATGGAAAGTATCATTAAGATCCGCAATCTCAAAATTGAATATATAGAGGGCAGCAGTATCAGTCTTGATATTGATGAGGGCGAGATAGTCGCTCTGACCGGGCCGAACGGCGCCGGTAAGTCTACTCTGGCGGCTTATATTTCCGGCATATATCTTCCTGAAGAGCCGGATAAGGTCGTTGTCGGCGGATTCGATACGAGCTTTCCGAAGAATTCGGCGCGTCTTCACAGGAAATGCGGGATAGTATTTCAGAATCCGGATGACAATCATGTATTTGATATGGTATCGGCGGATACAATGTTCGGACTTGAGAATCTGAATCTTCCTGCCGAGGAGACGCTGAAGAAGACAAAATACTATCTGAAGAAATACGGCCTCCTGAAGAAGGCTGACAGAAATATCAGAACTCTCAGCGGCGGAGAGAGGCAGAGGGCTGCGGTTGCGGCTATCCTTGCCATGGAGCCGCATATACTTATACTTGATGAATCCTTTTCGATGCAGAGCAGTGCGGTGCGCGACAAGATGCTGGATTATATCATCAGTTCGGCGCGTAAGAACGGTCAGACGGTCATCATGATAACTCAGGATCCGGAGGTTGCAAGGCACTGCGACAGAACTATTTATCTCGAAAAGGGTGAGTGCAAAACCGAAAGAGAGAGTGGTACTGAAGCAGAGAATGGTACCGGACAAGAGAATGGTACCGGACAAGAGAATGGCACCGGACAAGTGCATGGTTTTGGACGTGAGAATGGTTTTGGAAGAGAAAGCCTTGTCGAGAGGCTTGATAAATATACGAGAGTTGTTAGTCTCTCGGAATTAAATCAGGAAATTAAGAGTTTTACGATAGAAGAAAGAGTTCTGCTTAGAGATAAAGCTGCGGTTGATGAGCCGGAGGAGCAGGACGGATATAGAGAAGATGATCGCAACGAAGATGTGAGGGTAGACGCAGGTCCGGTGGATGCTGCAAAAGCCATCTACCTCGATCACGTAGGTTTCTCCTACGGCAGGGAACCGGTGCTCAGCGATATTTTCTATGCATTTGGAAAAGGCAGGGCTTATATCGTGCGTGGTGAGAGCGGATCGGGTAAGTCAACCCTTGCTATGCTGCTTAACGGGCTGCTTCTTGCCAAGAAGGGCAGGATATTCTATGAAGGCAGACAGCTTCCGCTGACTAGGAAGAGAGTTAATCCTGCGCGTCAGGATATTGATGCGGATGACGGTATGATACATGACATCAACCAGCTTAGGAGAAAAGTGGGTTATGTAAACCAAAATCCGGAGAAGCAGCTGTTTGCGGATACGGTCATAAAGGATGTTATGTTTGGACCGAGGAATCTGGGCTTTGACAATAACGGAGCGGTAAAGATGGCCAGAAATGCCCTGACATATATGAATGTTGATGAGGCGGTCTGGAAGAGGCCGGTGGATCAGATCTCCGGTGGAGAGAAGAGAAGGGTCGGTATCGCCGGTATTATCGCAAATACGCCGGAATACCTTGTACTTGATGAATCTGACGCGGGGCTTGATGATAACGGCGTAGACGCGCTTTCAGGCGTTATAAAGAGCTATCTTGAGGCAGGGAAGTGTGTGATAATCGTCAGTCATAATGATTGATGTGTGGAATGTGAATGGTCGGACGTTTTAAGGCATATTTTATAATGGCTGAGAAGGGATGATCATGAACTGATTGCAGGTAAGAAATAATGTATGTATACGACGTAAATAAAGGGAGATATGAGGATAAACAGTCACCGGTGCACAGCCTTGATCCGAGAGTCAAGCTGTACGCGTGCCTGTTCTACGCCCTTATGTGTATATTTATCAAAAAATACATACTGCTTCTGATCCCGGGGGCGATACTCGTAACATGTGTGTTCCTTTCGGGAGTGAAGGTGCTATCTTATTTAAGGTCGATGAGGGCAGTTCTTATCATGCTTACGGGCGGACTGCTGATCAACCTTATCTTTGTGTCGTTTGAGGACGCATTCTTGTTGTATCTCAGGTTCGTGCTGACAGCGTTCTTCTGTATGATAATGATCAAGACGACGACGGCAAGAGAGCTGCTTAGAGGAATAAAGAAGGGCTTCCACGTGAGTGAGGGAACGGCGATGACAATGGCAATAGCCTTCATGTTCCTGCCGATACTTGGAAGCGACATGAATGAGATCAGAGTTGCTCAGGCGTCGCGAGGCGCAGATATTACTGAGGGAAGCCTTGGAAAGCGCATTAAGAACAGTGTGACGATAATACTGCCGCTCTTCAGACGGACCATCGACAAGGCTGAGAAGATGGCAAATGCCATGGATGTCAGATGCTACGACAGCTCAGAACCGCGAACAGAGGTTGAGAAGCTTTCCATGAATGGTTATGATGCACTATTTTTATTTGCGGTGGCAATCGGACTTGCGGTAGTACTGCTGATACGGTTCCTGTGATTACGATAATATGGTCTAAAGATGATATAATTTGCCTAGTGATGAAACAATGACGATAATATGGGCTGTGATAAAAATGTTCTGCAGCAGGCGATATAGATGAGGCATGAATAATATGAGTAAGAGATACATGCTGAAAGTTGCATATGACGGTACGGTGTACTGCGGATGGCAGGTACAGCCGAACGGACCGACGATAGAGGGCAAGCTAAATGCTGCGCTTTCGGAACTTCTGGGTCAGGAGATCGAGGTTATCGGTGCAAGTCGTACGGATTCGGGCGTGCATGCCATGGGAAATGTATGCGTATTTGATGCGGATACAAGGATACCGGCCGATAAGATAAAGATGGCACTCAATCAGAGGCTGCCGGAGGATATACGCGTTTGGGAGTCCTGCGAGGTGGCGGAGGATTTTCATCCGAGGCATGCGGACACCGTGAAGACCTATGAATATAATATTTACAACGATATCATAGAGGATCCGCTTCGCAGGCAATACTGCGATTTCTGCTATATTCCGCTTGATCCAGAGAAGATGCAGCAGGCAGCTGACTATATAGTCGGCGAGCATGATTTCACTGCGTTCTGCTCGGCCGGAAGCAGTGTCCTCGATAAAACAAGAACAGTTTATTCATGTGACATACTTGTTACTGATAGGAAAAATTACTCTTCGTGGCGCGGTCGGGAGATAACGATCAGGATAACCGGAAACGGCTTCCTATATAATATGGTCCGTATAATCGCCGGAACTCTGAAGGAGGTCGGAAGCGGAAGACTTACGCCGGAGGATGTCAGGGATATCATTGATAGTAAGGACAGAAGCAGAGCCGGAGATACAGCGCCGGCAAGAGGACTGACTCTGATAGAAATAAAGTACGTATAAAAAAATCAGTGTATTTGCAAATTTGTATTTGACACTGGGGGATTTATAGCATATAATACCATTCTGTGACGAGTAGTGAACGGCTCTAACCATGCCCCGGAATAGAGAATTCGCCATTCGTAACATGAACAGGTAATTTAATAGTATATCAAGGAGGAACTTTCACGATGAAGAGCTTTGTTGCAAGCCCATCAACTATTGAAAGAAAGTGGTACGTTGTTGATGCCACAGGACATACATTAGGACGTCTCTCATCAGAGGTCGCAAAGATTTTAAGAGGCAAGAATAAGCCTACTTACACACCAAGCATTGATACAGGCGATTATGTAATCGTTGTTAATGCAGATAAGATCAAGGTTTCAGGAAACAAGCTGAACGATAAGATCTACTACAGCCACTCAGACCACGTTGGCGGTCTCAAGTCAATCACCCTTAAGGATCTGCTTGCTAAGGACAGTACAGAAGTTATCAAGCACGCTGTTAAGGGTATGCTTCCTAAGGGACCTCTTGGAAGAAGCATGTTTACAAAGCTTTTTGTTTATGCAGGTCCGGATCACAAGCAGCAGGCACAGAAGCCTGAAGAGCTTGAGATCAAGTATTAATAAAGGAGGAAGAAGTAAATGGCAAAGGCAGCTAGATTCTATGGTACAGGAAGAAGAAAGAGCAGTGTTGCACGTGTTTACCTCGTACCTGGTTCAGGAAATATAACAGTAAATAAGAAATCACTCGATGAGTATTTTGGATTAGAGACACTTAAGGTTATCGTTAAGCAGCCACTCGTTGCTACAGGCGCAGAAGGAAAGTATGATGTGCTCGTAAACGTATACGGCGGCGGCTTCACAGGCCAGGCAGGTGCCATCAGACATGGTATCTCAAGAGCGCTCCTTACAGTTTCAGCTGATTACAGACCAGTTCTCAAGTCTGCAGGATATCTTACAAGAGATCCTCGTATGAAGGAGAGAAAGAAGTACGGTCTCAAAGCTGCGAGAAGAGCACCTCAGTTCTCAAAG